>Ga0207087_1168_pt1 | contig 13876 bp, 7 predicted proteins | sample Alteio_BWMinHeat_51_FD_153544 | JGI IMG/M metagenome (GOLD analysis project Ga0207087, IMG submission 153544) | Enriched cells from forest soil in Barre Woods Harvard Forest LTER site, Petersham, Massachusetts, United States -... | ecosystem: Environmental > Terrestrial > Soil > Temperate forest >... | reverse complement strand
CCATAAGTTGCGCCATCTAGGACTCCTTCGGGCATGGGCACGCACACGGGCACAGGCACGAATACTCTTAAAACGTCCTGTGGCACAGTGATTGCGCTACAAAAAAATTGCGCATAAAGAATTAGTGAAGATAGAATGAGCTCGCTTTTAAGTTCACGAGGGGGGCACCTATGCGCAAGTGGTTTTTGCTCTGCTGCTTGGTCATGAGCCTGCCCCTTTTTTCTGCTTCCTCCATCCCCGTTCTCGATATGCGCGATTATCACAACCCGCAGACCCGCAATCGCTTCATTCGCCAGCTCAAAAATGCTGCTGAAGAGGTCGGATTTTTTGCCCTTCTCCATTTTGGGATAGAAGATGCGCTTCTCAAGACCGCTTACCAAGGATCTGAGGCTTTTTTTCGCCTGGATATAGATACCAAGATGAAATACTGCATCAGAGAGCTTGCGGGACAGCGCGGCTATGTTCCTGGAGAATCGGCCAAGGGAGAAATGCGGCCCGATTACAAGGAGTTTTTTACGGTGGGCCGGGAGATCACCGATTGCAATGTTTGGCCCAAAGAGGTCAATTTGGAAAAACCTCTTCTGCGGCTGTTTTCGGAAATCGAGAAATGTAAAGGCCCTCTTGAAGCAGCCTTTTCAGAGGCTCTTGGTCAATCTAGGGGTTTTTTTGGGCAAAAAACGCGAAGAGGTGAATCGATTTTGCGCCTTTTCCACTACCCTCGAAAGCCCCCCTCCGGCTGTTTTTGGGCTGCTCCTCACACGGATATCAATCTCTTTACCATTTTTCTGCGCGCTACAGCCAAGGGGCTCCAGCTTAAAACCAAAGAGGGAGAATGGATCGAGGTCATTGTCCCAGAAAAGGCTGTTGTCATTGGCTGTGGGGATATGATGGAGAATTTAACAAATGGCCTTTTTCGCAGTGCTGTCCATCGCGTTTGCGACTCGGAGAGGGGAATCGAGCGGTTTGGCATGGCGTTCTATACGCACGGCGGGTATCAAGACCGCATGGATCCTCTCGACATCTGCGTGGGGATGACAGGTGGTAAACCGAAATATGCAGAGGCAACTGCGAGAGAGTTGCTCAGCGAAAGGCTTGTCGATTTGGGTCTTGCAACCCCTGAGGTCATGCAGCAGCTAGCGAGCAGTGGTCTCATGCAAAGGCTCATGAAGATGGGGCGGGCCAGTCCCCAGGCCGTCACTGCTTTAAAGAAAGCTGGGCTTTTAGATGAGTATGAACAATGATCCTATTTGATTTACCGTGCGGCCATTGGCCCACGCCGATCACGACAGAGTGGATTACACAGGGCAGCATTGGCTTTGGCGAGATGCAAAGCGACGGATCTGCCCTCTATTGGACCGAGATTCGCCCTACAGAGAAGGGCAAAGCGGTTCTCATGAAAAAAGATGAACTTGGCAATATTGCTCCTGTTGATGAGAAGTGGAGCGTGCGCACCCGCGTTCATGAGTATGGGGGGGCTGCTTTTTCTGCTGCTTTAGGAGTGGTCTATTTTTCAAATGACCAGGATAAGAGCTATTATCGAGTCGATCGAGAAGGAAAGCTCTGCAAGCTCTGTGGCGATAAGAACTTTCGTTTTGCCGATGGTTCCATTACCCAAGATGGAAAATCGATCTACCTCGTCTGTGAGGAGCACACAGAAGAAAAGCTGCCACAGAACTACCTTGTCCATCTAGATGCTGAGGGAAATAGAAAGGTTGTAAGCTCTGGTCACGATTTTTACAGCTCTCCTCGCCTTTCTCCCGATGGGAAAAAACTGGCGTTTATCGCATGGGATTTTCCAAACATGCCCTGGGATGGATCTCTCCTCTATTTGCTCGATCTTGCAGAGGGCTCTCTCACCCTTCTTGCCGGAGGAAGTGAGGAATCGATCTGCCAGGTGCAGTGGTCGAAAGAGGGGGATCTCTATTTTTGCTCAGACCGTACAGGATTTTTAAATCTCTACTGCTTGAGAGCCGAAGAGGAAAAAGCCTTGTATCCCATGGAGGCTGAATTTGGAATTCCCGCTTGGGTTTTTGGCAAACCGACCTATGCCTTTGCCTCTTATCAGGGCCATGAGGTTCTCTCTTGTATCTGCTGTGAGAAAGGGATTGATCGCTTAGTTTTGATTGATAGAGAAAATCAGAGGATCAAAGAGCTCGGGTTGCCCTTCACTGCCCTTAGCAATCTCTGTGCCATCGAAAGTAAGCTCTACTTTTTTGGAGCCTCTCCCCTAGAGCCGGTTGCCCTTGTTGAGTTTGACCTGGAGACAAACAAGACAAAGATCATTTGCCAGGCAGTTAAACGCCATTTGGATAAGGAGTGGATTTCTCTACCAGAGCTCATCGAGTACCCCTCGTTAAATGACAAGGCAAGTTACGGTTTTTTTTATCCTCCTAAAAACCCCCACCACCAAATCGCAGCCGGGAGCTCTCCCCCTCTGATTGTACGCTGTCATGGAGGACCGAATGCACGCTATCCCCTTGCTTTTTCCTCGGAGATTCTATTTTGGACAAGCCGCGGATTTGCTTTCTTAGATCTGAACTACGGAGGGAGCAGCGGCTATGGGCGCGAATACTTGAAGCGTCTAGATGGCAACTGGGGTATCCTTGATGTCGAGGATGCGATCAGCGCTGCCCAGCAATTAAAAGCACAAAACAAAATCGATCCTAAAAACTGCTTCATTCGCGGTGGGAGCTCAGGAGGATATACAGCGCTCTGCTCTCTTGCTCATGATCATACTTTTGCAGGGGCGACCAGTTATTTTGGTGTGAGCGATCTCGAGATGCTCTACAGAGACTCTCACAAATTTGAGCTTCATTATACAGATAGGCTTGTAGCGCCCTATCCAGAAGGCATTGAGGTGATTCGCGCGCGCAGTCCCATCTATCAAATCGACCGCATCACCTCTCCGGTTCTTCTACTCCAAGGCGATGAGGATAAGATCGTCCTTCCCAATCAATCTGAAAAGATTTACGAGGCGCTCAAAGAGCGCGGCATCCCTGCAAAGTATCTGCTTTTCAAGGGAGAGGGCCATGGGTTTCGATCTGCAGAAAATATCTCCGCTGCTCTTGAAGCAGAGCTGCAGTTCTACAGGGACTTGATGCTAGTGCCCAACCACTAAAGTCTTTGCTATTTCGGCTGCGTCAAAGCCGCGGGAGCTTTCACGTCTGAAAGCTTGGAACATCGCTCTTGAGTTAAAAAAAACAAAAGATTTAAGATGCGACTATATGCAAAGAATTTTCAGTTAGGAGAAAATCTATGAAACAAGTTCTTACTTTGATCGCTCTGTCTGCAAGCACAGCTCTGCTAGGAGATTGCTGCAAACATTTAGGAAATAGCTGCAAGCGTTCCGAACCTTGCTGCGAGCATTGCGAACCTTGCTGTGTGCCTGAGCCAAAGCTACCTATTTGTTGTGAATGTTATGTTCCTTCATTCGATGATATGGAGTGCGACTGGGGTCTTTTTGTTACGGCAGACTTTCTCTATTGGTATGCAGATGAGACCGATCTTTCCTATGCTGCCTTGACAAGGACAGACCTGCGAACCACTCCCGTAATTTCAGGAACGGGGACTGTAACGCCTGCGCTCGGTGGCGACAGCCCTTTCTACTCAACGATCGATAAGATTAAACGTTTTGAGAGCAGGTGGAAGCCAGGGGTTCGCGTTGGCCTTGGCTGCAAAATGGATGGAGGCTGGGATCTCTATTCCAATTGGACCTATTACACAAGTGAAAGAAGCCACTCGATCACCGTAACCCCCTTTTCTTCTTTTACCCCCGCTCTTGGTGCTAAAGGAATTCTAAATCCTTGGGCGAGCGCCGGTCTTATGCCTTATCCTGGGGAAGTGCTCATGTTTGATAGCCTTTCCGCTAAGTGGAATCTTGTGTTTAACCAGATTGACTTAGAGCTAGGCCGCAGATATTGGCTCAGCGAGTGTTTTACGCTGCGTCCCTATGCAGGGCTTCGAGCAGCTTGGACACATACTACATTTGAAGTAAAAGCACATAATGATATAGATCTCGGGGGTTTGATCGCTGTCGATAATATAACTACAGCTCTTTATAAGACAGATACCAAAGATCATTTCCGCAACCGTAACTGGGGAGTCGGCCTTATCGGTGGATTGCAGCCGACCTTCTTCCTCACAGAAGAATTTAGTCTCTACGCAAATGCAGAGATGAGCCTTCTTTGGGGACAATTAAACAGTCATATTCACAGAGATTATACAAATACATTCACGACAGAAGCAGGAGTTGGTCCAACCCCTTTAATGGACTATCATGGGGGAACCAGCGATAACTTCTCCTGTATGCAGCCTGTGATGGATCTGGGCATTGGGCTGCGCTGGGAGACCTGTTTTTGTGACAACCGCTATCGCTTCAATCTCGATGCGGGCTGGGAGCATCACGTCTTCTTTAATTACAACCGCCGTGTGCAGTTATTTCTAGGTCACCTCTTTAACGATACTTTTATTTTAGCTTCTTCACCCAATGGTCGTGCAGATTTCACCTACCAAACAGTGGACAGTGATCTAGGCATGGGGGGCTTTGTTTTAAGAGCGCGCTTTGATTTTTAATCGGTTGAACTGGACTTTAGCCATTTGAGTACGATGATTTCTCTCTTAGGAGGCCAAGTTTTTTAACCATTTTCAAAAGGTAGGCTTGAGAATTGCAACCTTTTGGAAATGGTTAAAAAAATCGGCTTGTCTGAGAGAGAGGGCGTCCGATAAATGGCTAAAGTCCAGTTGAAGCTTATATGATGAAATTTTAGTTTTTGTTTGGAAAAAAAAGCGACTTGTGTTATTTGGTGAAAAAAGTTCACTTAGGAGGAACTAATGAAATCCACCCTTACTTTGCTGGCTCTTTCGTCGAGCAGTGTTCTACTTGCAGATTGCTGCAACCCTTGTGAGCCTTGCTGTGTGCCGCAGCCAAGGCCGCCTGTTTGTTGTGAATGCTATGTGCCCTCATTCAATGATATGCAGTGTGACTGGGATCTTTTTGCATCAGTTGATTTTCTCTACTGGTATGCAGATGAGACCGATCTTAGCTATGCTGCTGTGACAAAGACAGGCTTGCGTGCTACTCCCGTAGCTTCAGGAACGGGGATTATAACGGCTGCAGGGGCTAGCGATTCCCCTTACATATCGGCGATCAATAAGGTTAAGCATTTGAGTAGCAAGTGGGATCCAGGTGTCCGCGTAGGACTTGGCTGGAAAATGGATGGAGGCTGGGATCTCTATGCCAACTGGACCTATTATACAAATGAGAGAAAACAGTCTATCACTGTAGATCCCTTTATTGGTTTTTTTCCAGCTCTTGGTGCTAAAGGAATCCTAAATCCCTGGATGGACCCCGCTGCGCTCCCTTATCCTGGCAGAGAGATCATGTTTGATAGCCTTTCTGCTAAGTGGAATCTCGTGTTTAACCAGATTGACTTAGAGCTAGGCCGCAGATATTGGCTCAGCAAGTGTTTTACGCTGCGCCCCTATGCAGGGCTTCGAGGAGCTTGGACTCATACTACATTTAAAGTACAAGCACATCAAGATTTGAACCAGCATTTTGCCGGTGTCGATGGCTTGCCTGCAGGTACTTATATAACAGATACCGAAGATCGTTTCCGCAACCGTAACTGGGGAGTCGGTTTTATCGGTGGGTTGCAGCCAACCTTCTACCTCACAGAAGAGTTTAGCCTCTACGCAAATGCAGAGATGAGCCTTCTTTGGGGACAATTAAATGGCCATGTTCGTAGAGATTATACAGGGACATTCACGACAACAGCGGGCGTGGGTCCAGTGGATTTAATCGACTATGATGCCGGAACCGGCGATAAGTTCTCTGGTATGCAGCCTATGATGGATTTAGGCATTGGACTGCGCTGGGAGACCTGCTTTTGTGACAACCGCTATCGCTTCAACCTTGATGCGGGCTGGGAGCACCATGTCTTCTTTAATTACAACCACCGTGTGCAGCTATCTGGAGGCCAAATCTTTAACGGCTCTCTTTTTGACCCTGCATCGTCTAATGGTCGTGCAGATACCAACTACCAAGAAGTAGACAGTGATCTGGGCATGGGAGGCTTTGTCTTAAGAGCGCGCTTTGATTTTTAGTACCGGACTTTAGCTGGGCTTTGTAACTTTTTTAGGCTGGTGCCTAAACCACGAAAGTCTTTACCATTTGGGCTTTGACGCAGCCGAAATAGCAAAGACTTTCGTGGTTGGGCACTAGACGGCTTTGAAATGTTGCAAAGTCGAGCTTTGCAACTTCTTAATGTTTTCCGACTGAACTGAATTTTGCATGGCGGAGTTTTTGTTTTTGTTTTGAAAAAAAACGATTTGTGTTATTTGGTGAAAAAAGTTCACTTAAGGAGGAACTAATGAAACCCACCCTTACTTTGCTGGCGCTCGCTTCGAGCACAGCGTTATTAGGAGACAGCTGTTGTTCTCCTTGCGAGCCTTGCTGTGTGCCACAGCCTAGGCCACCTGTTTGTTGTGAATGCTATGTCCCCTCATACGACGATATGCAGTGCGACTGGGATCTTTTTTTAACGGTTGACTTTCTCTACTGGTACGCGGATGAGACCGATCTTTCTTACTCAGCGGTTGCCCAGACCATTTCTCGCTCTGCGGTGACAACACCTGCAACGGCAACGACCGCTTCTAGCTATAAGCATCTAGGCAGTAAATGGGATCCAGGTGTCCGCGTAGGACTTGGCTGGAGAATGGATGGAGGATGGGACCTCTATGCGAACTGGACCTATTACCGAAACCACAAGAAAAATAGCACTTCTGTGACTAGTTTCAACACCCAGTTCCCAGCACTCGGTGCAAGTGGAATCATCAATCCATGGATCGACACTTCTCTGATGAACCTCTATACGACTCTGTTCAATGAAGTTTCGGCTAAGTGGACCATGGTGTTTAATCAGGTAGACTTAGAACTTGGACGCAGATACTGGCTGAGCAAGTGCTTCACACTCCGCCCTTACACAGGCCTCCGAGGAGCTTGGACTCACACGACATTTAAAGTGAACGGTGAGGCCGACCAGCTCATGACCACAGCGGCTATGACGGGTGTGCCGATGAATGATTATTTGATCGACACCTCTGATCAGTTCCGCAACCGCAACTGGGGAGTGGGAATGATTGGCGGCTTGCAGCCAACTTTCTACTTTACAGATGAGTTTAGTCTCTACGGAAATGCGGAAGTGGCCGTGCTCTGGGGGCAGTTTAATAACCGCATTAAACGCCACTACACAAGCACAAGCACAACCGCAGCTGGAGTTGCCTCTGCTGACATCAATGCTACCCCCTCTTCCCGCGACAACTTCTCTGGTATCCAACCAGTTGTGGATGTGGGAATTGGTCTGCGCTGGGAGACCTGCTGGTGTGACGACCGCTATCGCTTTAACCTCGATGCTGGTTGGGAACACCATGTCTTCCTAGACTATAACTACCGCGTTAAGCTCCACGATGTTGATATCGAGCCAACAGCTCTCGCAGGCACTGCAGGACGGGCAAGCTCAAGCTATAGCGAAGAGCACAACAACCTCGGAATGGGTGGATTTATCCTAAGAGCGCGCTTCGATTTCTAATCTGAAGGCGCGCCTTCCTAAAGGTTTAAAGTGGATCAGAAGAACCTTCTTCTGATCCGCCTCACACCTGCCTTTTAAATAGAGACAAATCGGGCCCTTTCCTGTAAAGGAAAGGGCCTTTTTTATGAGCTGATCTTGGGTTTTTGCCGCGATGGGCTGAATCGAAAAGAAGAGGCTTCGAGTCTCTTTGCGGCTGGGCAGAGCAAAGCGCAAATGGGGCTCAAGGGAGCAGAGCATAAAGGCTTTAAAAGGGCAAGCCTCCTCCAGGACAAGCAGAGCGCCTGGAGCTTGAAGGGCCTCCTTTGCCCGCTCATCTGCTTCAAGAGTAAAAAAAGCGGCTCCAATCTTGCGGCAGAGGTAGGAGGAGAGCAGGTCGGAGAGCCGAAGAGAGAGAAAGAGAGAAAAGATCAGGGTTGCGCAGCCCATGATCAAAAAGCTGCTCGCGGCGGTTAGTCCCAGTAGCGCGTTAAAAAGATAGAGTAAAAACGAGGAGAGGAGCACTCCAAAAAAGCTCAGGAGGTTGGTCAAGGCAATCACCTGCCCTCGCGCATTCTCTTTGCTCGACACTTGAATAAACGAGTCAAAAGGAACCACAAAAAGCCCTCCAAATACCCCTAGAATAAAGAGCAGCCCCAAGACAGCAGATAGCGAGGAGTGAAACAGCGAAAGGAGCGCAAACAAAAGGGCAATAGCAAGGCCAGAGAGGCAGCAAAGGCCAAGCTCAATGAGCGCTTTGGAGGCTCTTCCAGATAGGAATGAGCCGAGCGCAATGCCAAGGGCGGTCGTGAGAAAGAGATAACCCCCTGCAATTTCGCTTAAGTGGAGCGATTCTATAGTAAGAGGGATGATGTTGAGCTGGGTAAAAGAGCCGATAAAAAGGAAGTAGGCAGAGCCTAAGATAGCAACGAGCAAATGGCGCTCTTTCCTCGCCTCTTGAAGCGTCTGTCTGATTTGGGAGAAAAAAAGAAGGGTAGGCTTCTCTTTCGACCCTTTGGGAGGGGTATAGACAATCCCCAGCGCGCTTAAAAAGCCAATCAGAGCAAAAAGGAGGGAGAAAGAAGCCACAAGGACAAAATGCCTGCCCGTCATCTGCGTCATGAAGGAGGCGAGAAAGGTCCCCACGATGATGGCCAGGTAGGTGCAGGAGGTGATGAGGCCATTGGCCCTAGAGACTTGCCTGGTGGGCACAAGCTCTGGAATGATCCCATACTTGGGAGGGCCAAAAAAGGCGCTGTGGGTTGAAAGGAGAAAGAGCAGCGTGTACCCGGCCCACTTGAGTTTAAAGCCAAAGGAGATTGCAATCAGAAGAAAAAGCAAGACCTCCGAGGCTTTGAATAGGGTGATGAGCCGGCTTTTACTGAAGCGGTCAGCCAGTCGCCCGGCTGGAAGCGAAAAGAGCAGGAAGGGAACGACAAAAATCGCCCCGACAAGTGAAAGGATCGAGCTTGCCGCGGCAGCTCCCTCTAATTCAATGAGAAAAAATACGAGAACTAGCTTATAAATGTTATCATTGAGCACCCCTGTAAACTGGGCGACATTGAGAAAAGCTAAGGGGTGTTTGGCTGGTTTAATAGGCATAGGAGTAGAATACCTTCAGGGTCTTTTGATTAAAAAGATGTGATAGTGATTTTGATGTCTCATAATGTGTGTTTAAGTCACTTTCTCTGTGGGCTCTGTGATCTCTGTGGTTGTTAGTTTTTATTTTTACCACAGAGCTCGCAGAGCCCACAGAGAAAAAGAAGGGTGTTTTTTTAAGTTGCTGATAATCGATGTTCAAGAACTGTTAAATCTTTTTAATCAAAGAGCCCTGAGGATACTTTAGCAAAGATGATCTATCTCAGCAATTTTTTAGAAACCCTTCGCGCTCTTCTCATCGAAAATCTCTATTTTTCCTCCTCGTCTGCCTTTACGAGGCGCGCGATCATCCTTCCCGACTTATCTCTTAAGGATTTTTTGCTACAGTTCATGGCACACAAGCTGCAAATAGGTGCTGGGCTGCACTTTCTCACCCTTGCCCAGGCTTTAGGATTTCCCTCTGCCTTGGAACTTTCGCTTTTCTTAGAAACAGAAATTGCAAGAGACCCTCCCTCGGCCCTTAAGGAGTATGCTGAAGGGGCCAGTCGGCGTCTTTCTCAGCTCTGTGATTGTCTCTCCCACCTCTTTTTGCAGAAGGCTCTTTATGCAATGCCATTGCTTGCCTGGCAAGAAAGCCTTTGGAAAAAGGCACTGAAGCAGTACCCAGAACTTGGGCTCACCCGCTCTTTTGAAGGGCAGCAGCTCCATTTTTTTGGCTTTGGATTTTTACCGAAAGCTCTTTTGGATCTTTTTAGCCAAAAAGGGGCAAATTTTTACCTTTTTTCTCCCTGTGGGGCCTTTTGGGCCGACTATGCCTCAGAAAAAGAGCAGCTTTTTGCTCTCCGCAGGCAAAAACAGGCACAAGAGGCGCAGAAACAGGCTTATGAAGAGAGCTTTGAAGGGCAAAATTCTCTGCTAGCCAGCCTTGGCAAGTTGGGTCGCAAGATGCAAGATCAGCTGCTCGAGAGGAGCGCGGTTGAACAGTATATTTGCCCAGAAGGAGAAAGTGCACTTGCCACCTTGCAAAGGCAAATCTTCCTCGGAGAAAAGGGAGAAAAAGCTGTCTCTGATGACTCTTTGCAGCTTGTGGCGGCTAGCACGCGGATGGAGGAGGTGCAGCTGCTGCGGAAAACGCTAGCTCGGCAGCTTGTCCAAGGGTTGTTGCCACAAGAGATTCAAGTGCTCTCTCCCGATATTTCGCTCTACGCTCCCTACATCCGCGCGCTTTTTGCAGACGAAAAAATCGCGGTGATCATTGAGGATTTGCCCTCTTCTCACATCGATCCTCTTTTCCAAGCACTAGACCATTTTTTTTCTTTGCCAGAGCAGCGATTTGATCGGGCTTGCCTACGAAAGCTGCTTGCCTTTTCTGCCGTGCAGGAGAAATTTGATTTAAAGCAGAGCGATCTGTCGCTTCTAGATCTGGAAGAGAGAGACTTTAGTGACGTAGAGGCCAGTCAGCTTGAGCTTTGCGATAAATTCTATAGACTCCTGACTGGGCTAAAGGAAGATTTAGCGGACCGCTCGCAGAGCCTTTCTAGCTGGGCAAGCCATTTTGCCCTTATCCTGCAGAAATACTTTAGCTCTACTTGCGAATCGCTTTTGCAGCACCTCCGGCGCCTTGAGCTTGCCTTTGCAAAGAACCCCCAGTCTGTTTCTTATCAGAGCGCTCGGAAAATGGTAGAGGATTTTATTAGAGGCCGCAGAGAGTGTCTGCATCCAGGACATCTCCAAGCTATTCGTTTTTCCTCTTTTTCGCGCTCTATATCTCCTACCGCCTGTATTTACCTGCTCGGCATGCATGAGGAGGCTTTCCCGCGCAACCATCGCCTCTGTTTTTCTGATTCTTCTTTTGCCTTGGACGAAGATCGCTACCTCTTTTTGCAGCTGCTTGTCTCTGCTCGCAAAAAATTGTGCATTAGCTACCCAAGGACTCTTCCAGGCCAGAGCGAGGAGCTGCAAGCTGCCTTTATTGTTCAGGAGTTAGGGCTTACCATAGAGCGCTGGGAGGGCATTTCTCGGCAGTCGGGCGAAAAAACCGAAACTCTTCCTCCGATCACCACAGAGGTGCCAAAGAGTATTCCTCTGCGCAAGCTCTCGAAGTTTGTCAAAGATCCTCAGAGCTTTTTTCTCAGCGAGTCTCTTGGTATTTATGAGGAAAAGCCTGTAAACGAGTCTGCCGAATTTATTCTCTCTCCGCTGACAAAATACAAGCTGTGCAAAAAAGCGCTTAAGACGGAGCTTTCTATAGTTTTAGAGGAGGCCGAGAGGGCCCATGAGCTGCCAAAGCATCTATTTAAAGAAGTGGCGATGAAAAGGCTTGTGCACGAATCGGAGCAGGAGAGGCAGCACCTGACAGAGCTTGGCATAGCCCCGCAAGAGCTTTTTTCTATTACGTTTAGCTCCACCTGTAAGGCGCCACAGATCTTAGAAAATGGGGAGAGGCTTTTTCCTCCTTTCGTTGTTAAGCTAACAGAAGAGCAAGAGATAAAGCTCATTGGCACAATTGAGGAGGTCACCATGCAGGGCTTGCTCGTGCGCGGGGAGGGTGCTCTGCTCGACCAGATGAGAAGAGCCCCTCTTTTTCTGCTCTTTCGCCTGCTTTTTCCCGAGGCGGGGGAGGAGCTTTTTCTTCTTAAAAAAGCGAAAAAGCGCACCCTGAAGATCCAAGATCCTCTTGGTCTACTCAAAAGCATTATGTTTAAATACCTGGAGGCCCTGAAAGGGCCAGTCTCACTGCCACCGGAAGAGCTAGAGGCTATGTTGCTACAATAAGGTCAACGCAAAGACGCGAGGTCGCGGGGACGCGGAGAAAATTGAAAATATAAAAAGAGTTTCTGGTGATTTGCAAAACAACCTTTGCGTCGTTGCGGCTTTGCGACTTTGCGTTTATCCCGGCTTTGTTGCGTAATTGGTTTTTTAGCATGCAACTTGCTAAAAATAAGACATTTAACCACAGAGATCGCAGAGAACACAGAGATTAAAAAATTAAGGCGGATACTCCACAGATGCGTGTAGAGTATTTCTCTTGTTTTTTTTAATCTCTGTGTTCTCCGCGAGCTCTGTGGTTAAATATTTCGTTTTAAGAGTGTTAAATCGAAAAGTGAATTACGCAACAAAACCGTTTATCCCGTCTGCGGCCTTAAGGTGGACCCTAGATTTACAAAAAAATCTACTTTCCACTACAATCGCCTCCGATGAAACTTCTACTTTCCCTTTTCCTCCTTTTCGCTGCAGGCTGCCAGCAGTGTGGCCAGAAGTGTAGCAGGCAACAGACTCTTTCTCCTAAGCAGCACCTGCGTCTCAACATCCCCGCTGATCCTGTCACCTTTGATCCGCGCAAAGGGGGAGATATCATCTCCTCGATGGTCCATTTTTTGCTCTATGATGGGCTGACAAGGCTCAAAGCCGACGGGCAGGTTGAACTAGCACTTGCAGATAGGATCGATGTTTCAGAAGATGGGATGACTTATACCTTTCATTTACGCGAGGCTTACTGGTCAAATGGCGATCGCGTTACAGCGGTCGATTTTGAAAAATCGTGGAAAGCGATGCTCGATCCTCTGTTTCCAGCTCCCAATGCGCAACTTCTCTATCCGATCAAGAATGCCGAGCAGGCTAAAAGGGGGCTTATACCGCTCTCTGAGGTGGGGCTTTGGTCTTTGAATGAAAAGACCTTTGTTGTGCAACTGCAAGAGCCTACCCCCTATTTTCTCGAGCTCATTTCGTTTTGTGTCTTCTTCCCGGTCAATATCTCGATAGATCCTCTGTGGGAAAATCATATTGAGGAAAATTTGATCTGCAGCGGTCCTTTTCTTTTGAAAAAGTGGGATAGACAAAGCGAGCTTGTTCTGATGAAAAATCCTCACTTTCATCGCTCGAAAGGGATCTTGCTGGATGAGATTCATGTCAGTGTGGTGGCAAGTGAAACAACTGCTTTGCAGATGTATCAGAAGGGAGAGCTCGATATTCTCGGCAACCCCCTGATGTCACTGCCTACAGAAGCTCTTCCCGAGCTTGCCAAAAGTGGCGAGCTTCAAATTCGCCCTGTAGGAGCAACCACCTTTTGTAGCTTCAATGTGAATCGCTTCCCCTTTAATCACCCTAAGATGCGAAAAGCTTTTGCCTACGCGATCAATCGGCAAGAGATTGTGCAAAATATCACCCAACTTGCCGAAGAGCCAGCGCTTGGCATTGTGCCGATGACTGTAAAGAAGGGGGGACGCAGCGTCTTTTTCCAAGATGCGGATACAGTGCATGCAAGAGCCCTTTTTCAGGAGGCCCTCTCTGAGCTTGGCTTAAAAGAGACAGATCTTCCCACTCTCACCTACTATTATCAGACAGCTGAACTACATCACCAAGTGGCCCAGGCCCTCCAGCAGCAGTGGGAAAAAGCTCTAGGAGTGAAGGTCCAGCTCCAGAGCCTTCCACAGAAAACGCTCATGGATGTCCTTAAAACACGCGACTATCTCTTTGCACAGACCTATTGGATGGTGCAGTACAACGATCCGATGAATATCCTCGAAAGGTTCAAGTATCTGCACAATGTAAAGAACTATCCCGGTTGGGAAAATCCGCAGTTCATCGACTGTCTTGTTCGCTCGAATCGCGCCAAAGATCGAGAGACACGCCTTTCCATTATTGAAGAGGCTGAGCAGATCATGCTCGAGGAGATGCCGCTAGCTCCGATCTTCCACTGGAGCTCGGCCTTTGTC
>Ga0207087_1166_pt1 | contig 14180 bp, 4 predicted proteins | sample Alteio_BWMinHeat_51_FD_153544 | JGI IMG/M metagenome (GOLD analysis project Ga0207087, IMG submission 153544) | Enriched cells from forest soil in Barre Woods Harvard Forest LTER site, Petersham, Massachusetts, United States -... | ecosystem: Environmental > Terrestrial > Soil > Temperate forest >... | reverse complement strand
TGCCGAACATCGATGTCGACCCACAGACTTATCAGGTCAAGGCCGACGGCGTATTGCTGTGGTGCGAGCCGGCGGAGGTGTTGCCCATGGCGCAGCGCTACTTCCTGTTCTGAAGTTCAAGCCACAAGAAAAACCCTGAGTGCACCCACACACTCAGGGTTCTACTGTTGTATCACCCGTTCCTTAAAGCGGGTTTTCAGCCAGCTCTTGTCGAGTCAGCGTCTCGACCAGTGCTGCCTCCTCGATTTGCAACTGGGCATCCAGGTCGGCGGACTGTTCTTTATACGAAGCCTGCGAGAGTTCTCCCGACTCCAGTGTTTCGTACAGGCTAGCCTGTTTTGTCTGGTAGGGCGTTTGCTGCGTTTCGAATTGCGACTTGTACTTGTTCGCCAGATAACTCTTCCAGAAATCGCGTTCAACCAGTGCCTGGAGCTCTTCAGGAGAGTTGTCCAGGGCCAGTACTTGAGCTTGTGCGCTATCAAGCATCTGCGGCGTAACGCGGCCCAGGCGGGTAAACCGGACATATTGCGGCTGCCCTGGCAGACCGAGCCGGTCCTTCAGACCGAAGCGGTAAGCCAGCCTTATCTCAACCTCTTCCAGACGCTTGATGTGCCGCGCTTTCTGAGCCGACGACCACCCAGGCGTTGCATTGATTGTCGCTGTGCGTCGCTCGATATCGGCAAGTGCGATCTTCTCGACCTTGTCCAGACGAAACAAGCCTCTGGACAACTTCAGCAGGGCCGCGCCTTGCTGCCCGTCCTGGGCCAACGTCCGGGCCTTGTAGACCATGGCCATGATTTCCAGATTACTGAACGACAAAGCGGCGCGATCACAGCAGGCCGGCCTTCCCGACCATTCGAACATCGCCTCGCGCAGCTGTTCGGACTCGAGGTTGGGCTGGGTGATGCTGTCGATAACCCCCCATACCCGTTGCTGGAGATCCTCGTGACCGGCACCGGCCTCTTGGAGATCAGCGAGTACCGAGAAGAACCCCGCTGATTCCCGTTGAGCGGATAACGTACGCCATTGAGTTCTTCTGGTCGCCAACAGCTCGATAGACATGTCCAGAGTCCAACGTCCGAGAGCCGCCTCTGATTCAGCCGTCAAAGGGACAACCGCCCCCCTCGGGGCAGGCGCTCGGTATTCGAACGCCCGGGCGCCCGTATCTTGCCTGCGTTCGAGGTACAGGTCAGGGCGCTCGCGTTCAAGTCGACTCCAGTATTCGACCAACTGCCGCTGAGTCGCCTCGGAAAGCGGATTACCCTGAATGTAAGTGACATTATTGAGGCGTGCCGACTGCTCCAGGCGCTCGGAGGAAGGCGCGATGAGACTGTCCGGAATCGTCACAATCCGGTTGTAGCTCAGATCAATGCCATCGAGCGCAGGCTGCTCGGCCAATCCGACTGGCCAGGTATCAATACCGGTCGCCCCCAACGTTAAACTACGCATATCCGTAAGGTGACTGAAATCAGGCGCCATGCCCAACGGATTGCCGTACAGACTCAAGGCTCTGAGTGTGGTTCGTTCTGCCAGTATCCGGGCGGTCTCCGGCGTCAGCCGAATCCGGTTGTCCTGCAAGAACAACCGGGTCAAGCCATTCATTTCATTCAGTGCCCGGGGTAACTCTGTCAGCTGGTTACCCGACAGATCGAGCCAGCGCACACCACTGTTACGCCGCAAAAAAGCCTCTGGCGTGACGGTCAGCCCCATGTTGCTCAGTTTGAGTGATCCGACATGACTGAAATCGGCGTCGAGTCCAGGCAAGTTCGGCAACCTCAGTCTACTGAGATCAAGTTCAAAGCCGATCGGCGTGCCGTCATTGGCGAGCAGTTGCGCAGTGCGCCTCTGCCAACAGCTGCGAATGCGCTCGGCGGCTAAATAGCGATCTTGCCTGAGACCTATGTTTGCCCGGTTTCTCACATACACATATTGCTGGGGCTCTTCCCCCGTGTACGCCCACTCGGACAACTGGCTGTTCAGCCTGCGAAGCGCCACTCCCAGCCGATCCACCTCCGCTTGGATTCGCTCCTCGGTGCCCAACCTGCTGAAGTAGTCTTCGACCTGCCCATAGGTAGCCTCTGGATAAACAGCGCGATACCGCCGGTGCAACGGCGTATTCACTTCGAACGCCCCTTCCAGCCCTCCCTCCAGTAAATCAGGACGCGTCTGCATCAGACGTTGACGATAATCCCAGAGTTGCAGCGCGTTTTGTCGGGTAAACGGATTGCCTTCGAGCAGCGTCACCCGATTGGCCCTCGCGACTGCTTCAAGCTGCTCTGCGGCCGGATTGAGCAAGGCGGCCGGCGCCTCGCGCAATCGGTTGTTACGCAGATCGATGGTGCGCAAACCGGCTTGATCACGCAAACCCACAGGCCACTGGTCGATTCCCGTTCTTCCCAGGCGCACTTCCCGCAACCGCGGCATGGCGCTGAAATCCGGCAGCCTGCCAAGCGGGTTACCATTGAGATTAAGTACTTCAAGCGTGCTCATTCCGCCAAGCAGGTTGGCACTCTGCTCGGTCAGCACGATCGATTGCCAGTTCAGATCCAGATGGGTCAGCCCCTTCATCTGGCCGATGTTGTCGGGCAGCCGAGTGAGAACTTCCGCTGCGCGATTGATGGTCAATCGCTTGAGGTTCTTGAAGCTTTTGAGGAAGCCGTCGGTCCGTGCGTTGGGGCTCGCCGACATGAATGTCAGTTCCTCGACATGATCAAAATCCACACTCAACGCCGGCAGCTCTACCCATTGATCGATTTTCAGCCTTGCACCGGTCTCCCGACGCCAGCAGCGCTTGATCCTGCTGGCCACGTGTGACTCCACTGTTCCCCTGATCCCCAGGCCTGGCGAACGATGCTCAAAGACCCAGGCCTTCAATTCGCGTTTCAAGGTTGCATACTCGGCTTCAAGCCGGGTCAATGAACGGCGCGGATCAGGCCCCAGCGACTGGAGAAACGTCTCGATATCGGCGTCCTGGAAACCGGGGAACAGCTTGCGAGCCCGTGCCCGGCTGTTTTTAAAAAAACTCGCGAGCTCCTGCGCGCTCGGCAAGGAATAACCGGCACCACCGAGCAACTTGTTGTCCGGATCAAAGGCCGGCCGCAGTTGACGATGCTGCACCAGCGCATCCCTGAGCGCCTCTCGCGACAATGGCGTTCGTTGCACGGTCTGCTTCAGACTTTCGGCCTCCTGCTCGGTGAACCCGAGCGCCAGGCGTTGATCTTCCGACAAGGCCTGCAGCACCGCCGAATAAAGACCTTCAGAAGCATCCGCTCCATACAGACCGTTTTCACCGGATACCAGTACCTTGCGCACTGGTGCATCCGGCGCACCGACCGCGTCAATCACTCGCCCGCTGGCCCAGTACTCGCGCAGTTCGAAGCGCACATCCTTCGGCCAGCCCGGCAGTGTTGCCAGGCTACGCAGGGCCAGTCGCTGGCCGTCCAGATTGGAAGAAGCATCGAGATAGAACCCTTCATAGGCCCGTGCCACGCGCAACTCTTGCCGGCACCAGCGGGCTTGCTGATAAATCCGCTGGGGCAAGGGCCCGGGTTCGCCGAGTCCAGCCAGCTCTTGCGTGGTCGCGCCCTCGATAATCTGATTAACGACCGCCCCCGGCAACTTCGGGAAAAAAGCCTTTATCCGCCGTCCGTAAGCATCCACCGTGGCGTCCTGCTTTCGATAGAGCGATTCGAACAACGTGGCTTTTCTACGTTGCACGCCACGGGCGATTTCCTTGCGCAGTGCCGTGGCCCGCAGGTCCATTGACGTTCCCGGCTCTCCCGGAGCCTGTGCAAGATCGACACCTTGCGCCTCGAGTGTCTCCAGCAGCGACTTGAGCAACTGGCCCCTCGCCAGACTCGACTCACTCAGCACCATGTCCAGCCTGCGCGGTGACGAGCCGCTGCCTGACGGGTCCTCCCAGAGAATGTTCGCCTGGCTGTCCATGACCCGCACCGGCGGGCGCCCCGGTATCAGTTCTTGACTGTCCATGACCTGAAATTGCAGGCGTATATCTGCCTTTGCGTAAACACTCGGATCATCGCTGCCGATCTGCCTGCTGAAGGTTTCAATGTCCCGATCGATCCGAAAGCGCGTGAGCGTATCGGTCAACAGCGCTGAGGGTGGCTCCTGTTCGACATGCATCCGGCGCAACTGGTCCTGTTCGATGCCACTGGCGATCCGAACCTGTTCCAGCTGAGTGTCGGTAAACGCGTCCGAACGATAGCCCAGCCTGCGCATCAGCGTCGGACCTTCCCAGCTCAACGGCTCTTCTCCTTCATGAACCCAGGCACCGTCACCGTTGTGCTCGACGAGGGGATGATAAGCATCAGGCCGTCCCGGACGCTGGATACGATATTCACCCGTGGCCGGGTTCTCTTTCACCACATAAAGCTGATTGCCCAGGGGCAGAACCTCCTGACCGCCGACCTGGTGCAAACCCGACTCGTTGTGCACCGAATCTTCCGGCAGATAGACACTCGCCTCGTAGGGTGTCGGATCCGGTTTCCACAGGCGGGTTTCGCCCGAAGGCAATTGAACCGGTTTCAGGCTGTCGACAAAGGGCGAAGCCTTCACACCCTTGAGAACCCGCCCGCCCACAGCCATCACGCCTATCAGCGCGAGGTTCTCGGCCACGTCACTCAAATGCGCCCAGGCGGCTTCCCGATCGCCTTCGCTCCACTCGATGGAGCCCTCAAGCGTTTCGTACATCAATTGACCCGCCATGACCACCAACATGACTTCCCCCAGCACCGGTACAAACATCGACACCAGATTCAGGGCAGCCATTGCGCCTTCCAGCAGATGGGCGATCCTGTCGGCGCGGCTCTTGGCATCGGCATCAGAGGTCGGAACCGCTTGGCTGCGGGCATCCGAGATAATCTTGTCCCGCGAACGTTGATAGAGTTGCGCCCACAGGTCAGCGTTTTCGGCCCAATAGCCGTCTCGGTTGCGGTAGGCCAGACGTATATCCAGCTCAGTCACGGGCACACGTGGCGCCGGCTTTGCCGGTGGTAGCTCGTTCGGCGTCAGACTCGTGCCCAGCGCTCCACCGGTTATCGATATGAATCCCCCGGTGATCGGCGAACGAAAGAGGGCCAATGGGTCCGAAGGTGCATCGGCGGCTTCCTTCGTGAGGCGATTGAAAAAATACGGACGATCCTTGTAGTCAAGGAACTGACTGATAAACCCCGGATAGTCCGTTGGGTTGGCGGTTGTTTTCTCTGCCGACTTGCCTGTCGCCAACAACTGACGAGTCAGTTCTTCGGAGGCTTCCATTCCCCTGTATTTCTTCACGGGATGTTCGGGGTCATGAGGGATGTACAAAATGACTTCTTTTATGTCCCTGCGGTGTGCTTCGACCGTTACGAACGCCAGACATCCGGCGAGTACCTTGTGCAGCATCACCGGTTCCCAGAACCAGACCGGCGTGTTGCCGTTCATGATCTTTTTTTCGCCGGCGATGACCGAAAGGATGATGTTGTAATCAGTCGGTTCGATATCGTTCTTGACCAATGCCATGTAAGCGGCGGCTTTCAATGCATCCTTCTGACACGCGATAAACTTGAGCGATAGATAGGCTTCGGCAACGGGTTCGCCAGACAGCAGGAAAGACTTGAGATAGTCCTGATATTTCTGACCGATATCCAGCGTGCGGCACACCGCAATAAAATTTTGGCTGGTCAACGTGGTTGTGATCGTTTCGGTGTTTCCATGCTCATCGGGTTCAGTCACGAATCCTGACGAGTGGTCGAATGCCCCTCTGTCGTTTTCAAACTCTTCGAAGTTATGAAGCGCCGCGTCCAGCAACGACACTGTCATGACCGGGAAGGCACCGATCTTTATACCCGTCGGCCCGACGGTCAGAGGCTTCATTAACCTCAAACAGGTTTTATTGACATCCAGCGTCACATTACATCGTTGGTATAACGCGTTGACCAACAACGGCTGGGCAAAGGCCTTGATGTCCTGCACCCTGGCCATGACTTTATCGAGAGCGATCAGCGACTTGATGCTCGCCTCGGTCAAGCGCTTTATCTCTTGGCGCTGCTCGACCGTGGCGTTTTTGTACCAGTCCGGAATCTGCGTGGGGGCTTGTCGAAAGGCCTCGCGTCTTGCAGGCGTGGCCCTGATCAGCCAGTCCGGGATGGCATTTTTTATAAACTCGGTATTGGGGCCGTGTTCTTCAGTATTTAACGAGCCCGATCGAAGGGTGTCGTTGCTTCCTTGCAACGTAGTCATCGCATAGTTCCTTAATGTTTTTTTTCGATGCAACAGATTCAGCACTCTCGATGCGAAGGATTGCGCCTTCACATCGAGGCAAAAACAACCGTGGTCAGCTACGGGTGTCCACCGTAAACAGAGGAGGTTCAACCCGTCGCAGTTTTGCCCGGTCAATGGCTTGCTGAGTCAGTTGCTTGAGAAGGGTTTCGCGCTCGTCCTTGATCAGGTCGAGCTCTGCGGCATACGCTTCATCGGTCACGACTTGCCCCGGCTCAAAGGCGCTTTCAGGTTTACCGAGCTCGGCGGCCAGTACCCTTATTTCTTCCTTTAGCTTCTCTCGTTCTTCCAGTGTCAGGTCCGTGCGGGAGGCTCGTTCGTCAAGAGCAACCTTGAACTCGGTCGTCGCTACCGTCTTGCGATCAAACGCCCTGAAACGTGCGCGATTCGAACGCTGCACATAGGTCCGCCAAAATGGCTGCTCGGCAATCGAATCACGCAGCAGATCGCCCTCCTCCAGCCCCAAGACTCGCTGGTAGGCGTTCTCGATCATTTCGCTGGTAACGCCTGCGATCTGGCGAAACTGCATTCCACGCGCCTGCCAGGGCAGGTCAAGTCGTTCTGCCAGGTCCGTCATGAACGCGAGGTGAACCTCGACCTCGTCGATGGTTCCGGTCACATTGCCTTCGTTATCGATGCGTCGAAAACGCTCGCCCGCTGCCTCACGTACGATGATGTGACGACGGGCGATTCTCTCGATTTCATCGAGGCGTATCTTACCTTGGGCCAACTCGACCAACTGCGCTTCGATCAAACTGGCGTTGCCCAGTTCGAGGGCTTCCTGGACCAGGACATCAACCCCCAGTACGTTGAATAGCTGGGTCGCGCCATCCACGCATTCGCTGCGCGCCGTGGCGTCGGTAAAAAACTTCGTGCGCAGCTCAGCGTCCCTGGCCATGGTCTCGATCATTCGCCACACCTTCGCCGTCAAATCGGTTCGATAGGCGCTACCCGCGGTAAAGTCCGCCGATTGGGTCAGGCGCCTGATCTCATCGAAGAAACCGGTCGAGTAGTACTCATCTTCAAGCACATCCCAGAGCATTTGCTTCGCCACCCACTCGTCGAAGGTCACGCCTTGCCTCCATTCCACCGAGTCGCGCACGCCTCTAGGGGGATAAGGGCGTTCAGGGTCCAACCCCGTTGACCTGATGTAGTCTTTGAGCAGATTCAGGTTTTCGTCTGACATCCAGCGCGGTTCGCGATTGAGCAATGTACGCGCCAGCAACTCCGCATCAGCTGACCCGGGCGTGACTTCGGGTATGTGTGTGAGCAGGTTGCGCTGCATATCCAGATAGATATGCCGGGGGCGCGGAAGATCGAACAACCCCGGCGGCCAGGTGGTCGCTCCGGTATTGTACAGAAGCAGCGTATGCAGATCGGGCATGCGACTGAGGTTCGGCAGCAGACCCAGCGGATTTCCGGCCAGCCCCAGGGTTTGCATCTGCGTGCGGCGGCTAAGCATTTCAACGTCGGCGGGCGTCAGCACAATCCGGTTGCCCGAGAGTTCGAGGAAATTGAGATGCGGCATCCCGTCGATGTGTCGCGGCAAAGTTGTCAGCTTATTGCCCCCAAGGTCCAGGGCACGCAACTTGCGAAACGGCTGAAGAAAGGACTGTTCAGCATCGGAAATACCGGTGTTATGCATTTTCAGATACGTGACATGGTCGAAATTACCCTCCAGCGCGGGCATTCTTGCGAAATGCAGGTTCAGGGGAAAGTTACTCAGATCCAGTTTCTCCCCAACCACATTGCCCAGTGTGTCGAGCTGTTTTGGCCCGGTACGCTGCCAGCACTGCCTGATTTTTCGGGCGAACTGATTCCTCGCATTCCACTCCCCAACGCCGCTCGGGCTCAACCGGAAATCTCGGGTCGGCGAGTTCACCCATCGCTTCAACTTTGAATTCAACTGTTTGAATTCAAGTTCAAGCTCTTCGAGCTGCATGTCCACCGGCATCCCTTGCCGGTTGAAACGCTCCAGCATTGCAGCGGACTCTTCCTCCGAGAAGGCGGGATAGAGCCTTCTTATCCGCGCCTGCGAACTTTGTCCCCCACGCCTGTCAGCGAGTTCACGCACATACCCCAACATGCCGCCTGGCAAGCGCATGGATTGCGGGTCATACAACGGTTTACGGATCGGCTGCTCAAGCAGGACAGACTCGAATTGCTCGTGGCTGAGCGGTGAACGCCGAACCGCATCCTTGAGTTGTACACTTTCGTGAACGCCATAACCCAGAGCGTTGCGCTGCGTGTCGGGCAAGGCATGCAATACCGAGGCGTAGAGATCGTCGGTACCGTGCAAATGCTGGTCATCGGCGTCACGTGCCTGGTAAAGACCGTCCTCGTCCAGCACCAGCACTTTTCGGATCGGCGCATCCGCCGCGCCCACACTGCCGAGCAGATCCCCGGAAAATCCCAAATGACGAATTTCGATCCGGACGTCCGCCGACCACCCGGGCAGGCTGGCCAGCGTGGCCAGCTCGAGCCGGCGAGTGTCGGCAGTTTCCAGTTCCTCGAGGTAAAGCCCCTCGTACGCACGGTTCAAGCGCACACGCTCCTGCGCCCGGCGTGCCTGCTGGCGCAAACGCAGCGGCAGGCGCTGTTTCTCGGCCAGGTGTTGCAGGTCGGTGGGCTCGGCGCTGTCCAGTAATTCTTGAGCGACGCTGCCGGGCAGTTGCGGGGAATCGTCCACCAGCAAGCGCACCTGCGGATTGCCGGACACATCGCGGCTCTTGTACAGCGCGTCAAACAGACGCTTGCGTTGTTTCTGCGCCTGCATGGCCAATCGGCTGCGCAACGCGTCGATCCATGAGGCCGTGTCATCGGCGACCCGTGCGCCAAGCATCTCCCGTAGTTCAGTCGTGTTCAGGGATTCAATCACTCGCTCAGGCAGTTTCCCGGCCACCAGCTCCGAGCGGCTGATTTTGATGGTCTGTGGATCAGCGGCCATGGCGTTGCCATGTTTGAAGGACGCCCCGGTACGATCATCGCCTTCAAACACCTCCAGAGCCCGGGACTCCGGCCAGCGCGGCAGTTCGACCAGAGTCGCCGGCAGAAAACCGGCCATCTCCTCCGGCACCTGGTTCGACAGGATTTGCTCGGGATAGCGTTGCGCGTCGGCGTAGGTATTGAAGCGCGTGAGCGTGTCGCGCAACAGCGCCGGCGGAGTTTCATGCTCAACATGCAGCCGGCGCAACAGCCCCTCCTCAACGCCGCTCACCTGCTGGATTTTAGCCAGGGTAGATGCCGAGTAATGCTCCAGCGAGTTGTCCAGGCGATGTATCAGGCGAGTCGCGTCCCAGGTCAGTGGTCGCTCGGTTTCAGCTTTCCAGGCGCCGGCACTATTGTGTTCTACCCTCGGCTGATAGGCGCTTGGCCGGGTCGGATGCTGCAGACGATGCTCGCCCGTCACCGGGTCCTGGCGCACCTGGTAATTCTTTTGTTCCAGGTGCAGCCACTGTTGATCGTTGTGCTGATAAAGCCCCAGGTCATCGGGTCTGGCCTCGGCCGGCAGCTTCACCGGGTGCTCGTAAGGCGTCAGGTCCGGTTTCCAGAGACGGCTCTTGCCGTTGGGCAGCTCCACCGGTTTGAGGCTGTCGATCAGCGGACTGGGGGTTACCGGCACCCGGGCGCCCTGGGGCAATACGTGCCCGGCGGCCATCAAGGCCAGTTGCGCAAAGTTGATCAAGACCCCGTTGATGTGCGCCGACGCCTCGTCCCGGTCGCCCTTGCTCCAGTCTTCGAGACCTTCCAGCAACTCTTCGGCAATCTGCGCCACCATCAGCGCCAGCATGGCTTCGCCCAGCCCCGGCACCAGCATCGCGGCAAAGTTGAAGACGTTCCAGCCAATGTCCAGGTAGCTGGTCAGGCGCTTCCAACGAGTGGCGGCGTCTTCATCGCCGGTCGGCACGGCAATCACCCGCGCGTCGCTGATCGCCTTGTCGCGCTTGAGACGATACAGCTGTGGCCACAGCTCACCCGACAGCCGGTTGGTGATCGGCTCGGCATTGGGGTTCTCGATCGCGGTTTCCCGCCACCATGGCCCCATGTCCAGCGGTTCGCGCTGCTGCCAGGTGATCCGGTTCAGACGCTCCCTGACCCGGGCAAAAAACCGGCCCTTGTCCTTCTGTGCCACGAAGCGGCTGAAGAATGCCTGATAGTCCGGCTCGCGCAGTTGGCTGATCAGCACTTTCATGAAGTCCGTCAGCGAGGCGTACTCTTTCAACGGGTGCAGCGGGTCGTCCGGGACATAGGCAATCACCGGGCCGCTCAAGCGGCTTTGCTGGTAGATGTCCTGCTGGCGCAGCATCTCTTCGCTGACTCCGCTGGGGCCATTGGCGAAAAACGCCTGCAGCAATTTGAACTTGTCGACATCGTTGCCCGGTAACACCACCGATAAAATGCTCGACAGGTTGAGCCAGGAGGCACGTTCGTCAGGCGCCAAGGCCTCCACCGCCGCCTGGATTTTGCCGCCGTCACCCTCGGCACTGAACAACACCACGCCGTGCAGCGCGAAGCCCATCAGCGACAGCCGATGCAAATGCAGCGGGCGACGGTGGAAACGGATGGCGCTTTTATTCTCGCGAACCTCGCGCAGGACACCGTAGGCATACGAACTGATGTCGTCTTTCAGCAGGGCGATCAGTGAGGCCAGTTCAAACGCCGCTTTCTCACTGGCCGTGCCGTGCTGCTCCAGCGCTTGCCTTTGCTGCGTGTCGGCCGGCAGCAGCAGGGATTTCAGATGGGTTTGATACTGCGCGCCAATGTCCAGTCGACGACACAGCGTGGCTATTTTACTGACCGTCATCGGCGGGATCAGCGACAGTTCCCCTCTAAGGTTGGTGCGATAGACACCGGAACCACTCCTGAAATAATCGGCGGCGGTTTCCGGCGCTTCAAAGTTATGCAGCGCCGCGTCCAACAGGGTGGACTCGCGCAGAGGCGTGGCACCGCTATCGATTCCGAAGATGATCCGGTCCGGCACATACAGCCTCAGCGTCAGTTGGCTGACGTCGTCATGGCTGTTGAAGTTCGAACTCATCAGCAAGGACAGCAAGGGTTTGGCAAACGCCCTGATGTCCTGTTGCAGGTCTTGCTGCGGCACATCCACCAGACGCTGCAACAACCAGCGTTTGTCGATCAACTCCTTGAGGTACTGCCGATCGACTGCGGAAGCTCCCTCGTACCAATCCGGTGTCGAGACCTTGGTGCTGGGGAGCAATGACAACCTGACCATCGACGCATGTGTGACGGCCGCCGGAAGTGCCTGAACAATACGGCCATAGTGAATACCTTTGTTTTCCACCGGTAATACTGGAGGCCTTGAACCCCCACTAACATCCTGTAACTTATCCATATACTTAAAACCAAAGACAGCCCGATAAGCCTTCAGCTTAAGCCCCTGCCAATAAAACAAAAGACTAAAAACCTGCTCGACACAGCCCATGAAAACAGGTCGATAGTTCAAACATTAAAGGACCGAAACTATATATATAACGCCACTGCTTTCCGTTGGTCTTATGTGCTCGTTACACGCTGTTTTAGCCCTGTGCCATGGCGTTATGATGCACGTATTTCCAGTGCTGACTCCCCGGGGCCTTCGACCATGCGCTTAGCTGAATTCATCGTGCAACACGTGGATCGCATCGTCGATGAATGGGAACAGTTCGCCCAATCCATTGCCCCTGAGCCTGAATCCATGGACCGGGCGCTCTTGCGTGACCACGCCAAGTCGATCCTGCTGGCCGCTTCCCGTGACATGCAGACCGCCCAGACCGCCCGTGAACAAGCGGCCAAGGCCAGGGGCGAAGGCCCGGAAAAAACCCCGAGCCTGGACAAGGCCGCGGCCAGCCATGGCGAGCTTCGGCATAACGTGGGGTTTGACCTGGTACAGATGACCTCTGAGTTCCGCCACTTGCGGGCCAGCGTGATTCGCCTGTGGATCAACAGCCTGGAGTCGCCGGACCTGGCGTACTTGCAGGACATGATCCGTTTCAACGAAGCCATCGACGAAGCCCTGGCCGAGTCCACCGCGGCCTACGCCGAGCGGGCCAATCGCTCACGAGACATCTTCCTGGCCATTCTCGGCCATGACCTGCGCGCACCCTTGCAAGCAGTGAACATGTCCACCGAGATACTGCTGCGCAAGGCCAAGCTGGACGCCGACGCCAGACGCTACGTGACCAGCATCAAGAGCAGCGCCCGACACATGGCGGCGATGGTGAACGACTTGCTGGAACTGGTGCGCAACCGCTTGGGCAGCGACCTGCCCATCGAACCGGCACCGATGGACCTGGCCGCCGCCGCAAAAGCGGCGCTGGACGAGGCCGGCGCCGGGCAGCCTGACTGCCATTCACAACTGAAAGTCGAAGGCGACACCCAGGGTGTCTGGGACCGCGCGCGCCTCGACCAGTTGCTGCAAAACCTGGTCGGCAACGCCCTGCAGCACGGTACCAATCACCGCCCGGTGACCCTGTGCATCAACGGAGAAAAAGATCAGGTGACGCTGACCATGCACAACCATGGCGAGCCGATTCCCGCCGACGCACTGCCGACGATTTTCGACCCGCTGGTACGCAGCGCCAGCGAAGAACTCGCCGGCCCTTCCACCAGCCTTGGGCTGGGCTTGTTCATCGTCAAACAAGTGGTGGATGCGCATCAGGGCACGATCGAAGTCAGCTCAAGCGAGGCGGAGGGCACGATGTTTAGCGTGGTGTTGCCGAGGGTGTCGCGGGTGGTTTTGTAGAAGCCGGTGGCGATGTTTAACGGTTGAGCGAAAACCGGGAATAATCCGACGCGTTTTGACGGTTGCGGGTGGGAAGGTCGATCACTAATCTCCAAGGGTCGCTGCCCATTGCAGCGACCGGGCGTCGCGGCCTGACTAAATCAAGGCTCACTTTTCGATTTCGAGGGCCTTCACCATGCACAAAACCACTCCAAACCTCCCTGAAACCCCAAGCACCTCGCCCTACGCCACCACTGACTCAAAAAAACTCCACGAAGCCGCTGAGCGGGCGCTGGATCATCACCTCAAACCGCCCTTCCCCCAAGCCAACCTGCCCGATAAACGTCCGTCCAACATCTTCACGGTGCTCCCCGACCTGGACAACGAAACCCTGCTGGCTCACGCCTCGGAAACCCTGGCGGCGGTCAATGTGATGGCCAGCGACCTGGCGTTCGAGCTCGAAGGCACGCGCCGGCATGTGGCGCTGGCGATCCAGCAGATGATTTCGTTGGGGGAATTGCTGGTGAATCGAGCGCTGGATAGTTTCGATCAGCCCGAGGCGCCGTAACACTGGACTGTGGGAGGGCCGCCCGGCCCGTCCCACCGTTTTAATTGATGTACATCAGCCTCCAAAGCCGCACACGCCCCCAGCACTCAGGCCGGCTGTCATGGCCGCCAGGATCAAAAGATCGCAGCCTTCGGCAGCTCCTACGGGGATTCCCACCCACAATGCAGTGACGCGCCCAAACCAATCAGGCCGGCTGTCAGGCCGCCGTGCTGTTGCTGTTGATCCACCCGCCCCGTCGGGAGGCCGAGTGGAGGTGTTCATCAGGGGGTTGGCGCGCAGCGCCGTACGGCGCAGCCGGACACATCGAGAGGAGGTCGTCGCGAAGCAGACCGTAGGCGATGCCCCCTGATGAATGCCGGAGCGAGGGAACGCCGAGCCTAAGCGAGGTGCCGTACGCTTGGGGCGAGCGTTTTTTTGCTTACTTTTTTTAGGCGCTTGTAAAAAAAGTGAGGCGCCGTAAGGGCGGAACCCTAAGTGGCCGTTACCGCAGGAATGGATATGTACACCTGCAAGAGATTGGTCGGCTGTCAGGCCGCCAAGGTCAAAAGATCGCAGCCTTCGGCAGCTCCTACTCGATCACCAACCGCCCCAACCGCTGCCTGAGCATGCGAT
>Ga0207087_1165_pt1 | contig 14252 bp, 13 predicted proteins | sample Alteio_BWMinHeat_51_FD_153544 | JGI IMG/M metagenome (GOLD analysis project Ga0207087, IMG submission 153544) | Enriched cells from forest soil in Barre Woods Harvard Forest LTER site, Petersham, Massachusetts, United States -... | ecosystem: Environmental > Terrestrial > Soil > Temperate forest >... | reverse complement strand
GGCCTAAACGCACTACTATCACGTCATTTACCCATTGAGAATTTTTGTTATTTAAGTCTCGTATTTTATTTAATTTTTCTATAGTTTGCTTATAAATAGTATCACCTTCTGGATCATCTATAGACCCATGTCCAGTAATCACCAATTGCGGTATTTTAGTAGTATCTACCACCATTCTATCATCCAATGCCATTTGGTCAGATATTTTATTACGAAAAAGCATATATGCATCAATTAGATCGGATATGCCTTTGGAAGGATCAAAGCGAGAGATTTGGACAAAATATGGACGCCTCTCAAAATCCACCCTTCTACCTATTTGATCAAATGCAATGCGGTTAAATAGAAGTTGATAATATTGAAAGGATGGGTATTTAGTGGAAAGAGGGGATCTTACCGCTGTGTGTGATGCCATGTATAAATTAGTTACAGATCCAGAACATCTCAAAAAATTGAAAGATAATGCCAAAAATAAACAAAGAGAATGGATTCTCTCCCATTCCAATGTTCTACAATGGAATAAAATCTTACTAGAGGTCGTCTCAGAGAAAGGGAAAATAAATCACGTTAAGTTTGGGTCATGTGACATACAACCGGCCGTCAGTCACATCTTACGACATTCTGAGTCAGACCAACAACGTTGGGTTTTGGCATAGTTTTCAACCAAAGCAATGCGTTCAGGATCACGACCAGTAAAGCTTAGATAATCGATGGTTTTTTGATCGATCGGAAAAAGCACAGGTGGCTCAATTTCAGTGAGCGTTCAGGCTAAAAGAGCTAAAACCCCTCCCATGTAGATGCGCCACAGGATTTGTATTCAAAGCCTACCGAACTAAGGACTCACCGAACTAATGGCGGCAATTCGCTCTATTTTGATCCGTTGCCCTATTTGAACGAATTACCAAGGTGGATGTCACAAAAATTCCTGGTATGGGCAGCCAAAGATTTACTAAGCCAAGTCCTCACCGTTTATGAAAAACAGTACGGAAAAACCCACATTGAAACGGGGAGGGTGCTAGTTACGCACAATTAACGGAGCTAACCTTGCAAAAAATAAGCAAACCCAAAAGTGAGAGGATAGTTCATTTTGAGCTAATCCCTCGACAGCCTTGTAAACACTGGTGGGCCCTGTTGGATTCGAACCAACGACCCTCTGATTAAAAGTCAGATGCTCTACCAACTGAGCTAAGGGCCCCACTTGACGTACACGGCATTTGGTACTAACTAAAAACCCACCGTCACCAAAACTGTCACCTATAGCAATGTTTCGGTTTTTAGTTTCTTTTCAAAAAATACACTGGGTTACATCTGCGTCTCAAAGATTTACACCAGCAACTCTCCAATTTGTTCAGCATACAAAAACTGTCATGAACATTCAATCCGGATATTTTTTCGTATTGCCGAGACTGCCGATCATGAAAGGAGATCATATACGTAGTGTATAAAGTTTTATAATAGATATTATGGAAAATATCTGTGCATTTTATCGCAGCCACCACCAAAAAATCATTTGCGTGTACTCTCTCAATCATGGTAATTAAAGTTACGTCAGATGGTCCCCGGTAGCTCAGTCGGTAGAGCAAGTGGCTGTTAACCACTGGGTCGCTGGTTCGAGTCCGGCCCGGGGAGCCAACTACAACAAAGGTTTTGAGGTTTTCAAAACAATCAGTGATTTTAGCGGGTATACCCCGGGTATACTGCGGAAAACTGGATGCTCACGTGTAAGTTGCATAAATCTTCTGCAACTGTGGCGCCGTCAGGTGTGACGACTATGCTACGATTTTAGGCTGCGGTTGTAGTGGGCACACCTCCCTTTGTTATTGGTAACACTGCTGGCAAAGCCAGGTTTGCGCTGGTCAAGAGGCTGACAGCTCGTACTGTGGTCTCTGGCAGCTTATGACCTCGTTGACCGTTACGGTAGTGTAGGCAATGCTTGCCAACTCATCGATTCCTTCTTTGGTTGTTAAGCCAAGATCCTTCCAATATGATTCCAGCTCTTGTATAAGCAAATACGCCAACATCACCACGAATACATGCCCTCTGGTCCGTGGGTCTTTACGAACAAAAATTGGCCTGACCTCCAGGTACCCGGTCTTCATGGTCCGGAATGCGAACTCGACCTTGGACAAATCTTTGTATCGGTCATGGATTATTTGCTGGCTAGCCACCTCAGCCTTCACATCCGTTTTGATAACATAAACGCCATCCAGCTGTGACTCTGTTGCGAGCCGATCAGTGTCTTTTTCTACGGTAATAGTCCGCTTTCCCTCATCGATCTTAAGTGTTGCCCATGCTTGGATGCGGAGCTGGCTAATCTTCTCTTCCACAGCTTTGTGCGCCGTAGCTATCTTGGCTTTGGGGTGCTCATTAAGGTATTGCGCCCATACAGCTGCCTTCTTGGTAGCCGATGCAAACTTGCTCTCTCGGCTAGCCTCGACTTCCTTCTGGCGTATAGGATTGCAGCGTACAATGTAGCGTAGGCCCTCGTGCAAAACCTCATGCAGCTGACCATCGAACAGGCTTGGTTGGATGACCTCTTTCGCTAGCATTGAAAGCATCATAGGTTTGGTGATGGCAGTGATAAACGAAAAGCCCTCGGGCAAAGCATCTAGCTGTGGGGTCTTGAGCATGCCGCGGTCGCCGACCAGGGTAACTTCCTTAACCCCGAAACCGTTTGCCAAAATCCGAATCTGCTCGGCAACCGTTTTAGTATCAACAGTGTTGCCCTCAAATACACGCACAGCAACCGGTTTGCCACTAGCGTCTGTGAGCAATCCGATCACAATCTGTTTCTTGGATTTCTTGCCATCACGGTTGTAACCGTATGCCGCCAGCTCATTCTCTTCACCCTCCAAGTAGCTTGAGGTCACATCATACAAGAACAGCTGGGGGGCGGCAGTGCCTCCGTTACGCTGCTGCCACAACATTTTCTCTAGCGATTCTTGGTTCTCGGCCAGCCAGTCTAAGCAACGGTAAATCTCGTCTTTGTTTAGATCTTCTAGCCCCAAGACCTCTTCTACAGCGTGGCTTTCACTCAACCGCAAAGCACTTAGCCGTGATCCCTGGCCGATGATGCGGGCCATAATTTGCCAAAGCGCCAGCTTGCCTTTCCGGCTAGACCCTAAAACTTGTGGCAACCCTAACCGCTCTGCCACTTGGTTCAAAACCCAGATAGCACCAAAGCGTTTGCCTTGCTTTAGTTGTATCGCATCGATGTTCCCTAGCACCGCTAGATTCCCTTTGTGTTTTAGAGCCAGCTTCATTGCGGCAATCTCTGCGGCCGAGCACTCACCCAAATTGGCAATTGTCCGATGCTTAACCTTGCCGTCTTCACGATAGGAATCCCGCAATAAATACCGGGTGTATTCTTTGTCGCCTCTCTTACTCTTCGCTGTGTCTATGTACATCTCAATTTACCGCTGTGGCTATAAATATAAGATCACCATACTGTTACAAAAAAAAACAATGTCAAGAAAAAATATTATTTTTAGTGGCTACATTTTGAAAATTTTTATCACCTATCCACCGTCATATATAGATTCCTGTTTTTAAGTTGCGAAAGGTCCGCTAAAATGCAGAAAATTGAAATCAAGTTTACTAAACGCTCTGCCGTTCTGAGCTTTGAAGCTTCAGCTTTACAGCCGGATTTTAAGATTTTATGAAAGGTTTCGATATCCCATAGACAACACATCTATAAAATTAAACTTGACAAAAACTACTCACCCTCCGACACTGAGCCGTTACTCTTTATTAGCACTCGTTAAGTGGGTTTCAAAAAATAAAGATAGGAGTGAAGAGGTTGAATTTTGCGGAATGGGAGGGAATCCCATCAGGCAACCGCACTCGGTTGATCAGCCTATTAGGGAAACTGGCCCAGAAGCAACTGAAAGACAAAATAAAAGAAGGAGCGCTTAGTCATGCTAAATCAGTCAAAATTACCTCAAGTGCTGAGCAATACAAAAATTCAGTATTGTCATCAAGACCGCTTAGCTATCGTCTACATCAGGCAATCAACTCTTCAGCAAGTCGAGCGACACGGTGAATCCACAAAGTTACAATATGGTCTTGTTGAAAAAGCCTATCAATTGGGCTGGAGAAAGGAACAAGTTCTTGTAATTGATGATGATTTAGGGCGCTCAGGTTCTAATGCCGAAGGCCGCCCTGGGTTTCAGCGTTTAGTTGCAGAAGTGAGCCTAGATCGTGTAGGTATTATTTTAGGGATAGAGATTTCTCGGTTAGCACGTTCGTGTAAAGATTGGTATCAATTGCTTGAAGTATGTGCTCTTTTTCGCACATTGATTGCAGACACCGATGGTATTTATGACCCATCATCTTATAATGATCGTTTGTTGCTTGGCTTAAAGGGAACGATGTCTGAAGCGGAATTACATGTCATACAACAACGGATGGTAGCTGGCAAGAAAGCGAAAGCCAAACGTGGAGAATTAGGCATGCTTCTGCCTGTGGGGTATATTAGACGCCTTTCTGGGGAAATTATTCAAGATCCCGATGAACAGGCTCAATCGGTTATTGCATTGGTCTTCGATTTATTCGAGCGATTTTCGACAATCAATGCAGTTCTAAAATATTTAGTAGTTCATAGCATAAAACTGCCACATCGGGAACGGTCTGGCTTACTCAAGGGAGAACTTGTTTGGAAGAGACCTAATCGTCCTACTCTAAATAACTTATTTCATAATCCAACTTATGCTGGAGCTTATGTATATGGGCGTCGGCCCACTGACCCCAGAAGAAAAAAACCTGGTAGACCCTAAACTTCGCTATAGTTGTACTCGCATGTTAACGGACTATGCTGAGCCTGTGTGTCAATCCTTGCTAGGTAATCCACTCAATGATTTAATTAGCCATCATCTCTTAGAAGCCATAAAACCATCTGCATTGGAAGTCAGCTTACAAGTTGCTGCAGACATAGAAAAAGAACGAAGTGGATTAGTGACTCATTGGGAAAAACAGCTTGAACGTTCACATTACGAAGTGGAAAGGGCTTACCGCCAATATAATGCAGTGGAGCCAGAAAATCGTTTGGTTGTTAGAAACTTAGAAAAAAATTGGGAGGAAGCCCTCGCTTGTGAAGAAAAATTAAAGCGAGAATATGCACGTTTTTTAGAGGAACAGCCGGCTATATTAACAGAAGCAGAACGTAAGGCAATTCAACAATTAGCTTCTGATGTTCCAGGATTGTGGTCAGCATCAACTACGACTTCAAAAGAACGTCAAGAAATTGTAAGGCTTTTGATTGAGCGCGTTATTGTTTTGGTTGAAGGCAATACTGAAAAAGTATATGTTGAGATTCATTGGTGGGGTGGTCATAAAACAAATACACATTTAGTACGTCCTGTAGCTAAACTAGAGCAATTAAGTTATTACAGCCAGCTATTAGAGCGAGTAAAAACATTGAGCGAAGAAAATATGGGATTAGTTGACATTGCAAAGGCATTAAACCAGGAAGGCTTTAGGCCAGCAAAACGCCGAGAACAATTTAACGCCAGTATGGTTAGTTCATTATTGATAAGGGCGGGTGTAAAGAGCAATAAAACCATAAAATCAGAGCAAGTAGCGCGTCAGGCTAATGAATGGACATTTAGAGAGATATCTCAAAAACTTAACATTCCCGAACCCACTTTATATTCCTGGATGCGTAAGGGCCAATTAAGAGTCAGGCGTGATAAAGAAACCCGTAATGGTATTTGGCTTATTTACGCAGATGAAAAAGAGATTAAGCGGCTTCAAGATATACGGAACCGCCCGAAACAATGGATTTATAACTCAAAAGTTCAAAAGGTTCATTAATATGCGTTTTATTCTTATGGAGGCAGTATGATTGGTAAATCTCAATTTTCCACCTCATAGAATACCATTGGAGTTTTTCAATAGCTTCTTCAAGGGTGTTAACTGGTAAATCTGTTATAAGTTTCCAATCAATTTGTTCTCTATCCTCTGGCTCCATGGGTTCTTTGGCGTAAATCACGGTTAACGACAACTCAGGGTACTTTTTCTTTTTACCTATTGGTGGCAAGACCTTGATTCGATGATATTTAATTTCAAGATTAGCCACACTCTCTTTTCCTTTTTGAATTGACAACAGAAAAATTCCTTATCAAACCAAGCCTCTTCATTAGGCAAAGTACCCCTATAGGCTTCTGCTAACCTTTCTGAGTTCAATGTTATCAACTTCAGTTCCCCCTTTTTGTTTTAGTACTGTTTTTATATATCTAAAGTTGTGGGTAATTGAAAGTTGGTGAACACAAAGACCGTGCCGTTAAATGGGTCCTCGCTCAAAGAGCTGCGGCAAAGAGCCGCTAAAGAGTCAATGCCTTTTCTAAAGTCAGCTGGGGTTATCGCCAGTAATAAGCGCTGATGCGGGGTAATCTGTAGCATGTTAGCCCACCAAAAAGCGCTCTATTAAGACATGCAGATTCTGAGGAGTAATGCCATAGGCTTTAAGGGTAGCGCCATCAGTGCGTAGCAGCTCTAGCGTACCAACCGCAGGTACGGGGGTAAGGCTATCTGAGATAGGCGAAGACGCTGCAAAAGGAACGGATAGTAGGCGCAGGATTATTGTTATCGTGTCCGCAATAAACATGTAGCTTTTGACGCCTACTACCACTAAGGTTTAGTTCTTTGGCAATAATGTGGCATTCATAATGTTTTGTGAGCTGCTTTGCAGCTTTCCATAAGGTATCCGGCATTTTACTTCTTAGGTTGGCGCGGGTTCCGCGCCATTGCGCAAATTGCGCTTTTACCTCCTCAAGGGTCTGCATATCAAGGGCTTTAGCTGTTGGAGCTGATGAAAGTTTGTGGTGCGATGGTGTAGGCATATGGTGCTCCTCTGAAAAGTAAAACCAATATGCTTGCGCAATTAGCTACCAGAACTCACGCATGCTTGCCGGAACGTTACGGGCGTTCCCAAAAAAAGTTTTTGATTTCTATCTGTATCATAGGATATTCGTTTTCAAAAATAGTGGCGAGCATTTGAAGACCTAAAAGATAAGCATCAACCTTAAGACCATTCGCGCTGGGGATAACATTTGTCATGGAAGCATCCATGTGGTATATATCTCTCTTGATATCGGTAAACCGTAATTAGCTTATGTCCTTCTCATGCTGAAATCTATGCTATGGCAATCCTAACGGACCTATGACCGAATACCTCTCGATTTTTTTACTAAAAGTTTTACTAAAAAGATCTTTTCAATGGCTATAAGATATTTTAAATTAATGAAATTAAACCTATCTTCACATACGAGGTAACAACGTATGACTATTTTAGCACACCTGCCACAGAATCTAAGAAACCCTTTATCTGAAAAACATCGCCATGAGCTACACAGAAAATGGTTAACGCATTTCACCTTGTCTGCAACTATGCTTGCCATCTTTTTACACCCCTTTCCTGTACAGGCAGGAGTAGGTATGTCCAAAGGAGTCCAAATTGTTGAAGATGAAATCCGAAGCCATGTCGTGGGGTTAATTCCGGCTAGTGATGTTAAGGAAGAAAAGAAAGAAGAAGGCGTTATTAAAACAAAATGCCAACCACCGATGCGACCTCGACGTCAAGTAGCTATGAATATTGGGGTCTCTGCTTCTCCCCTCAGAAGAGAAGGTTATGTGCGCCAAGAAAGTGTTTTTAAAAAAATTATTCCTGGGAAGGATGGCCGTATTCGTGTTGATAAAACTACCCAATGGCCACACAGTGTACATGGCGTCGTGGTTATGCGCTTTCCTCGCATGCCTGCTGACACCCTTTATGGTTTGGGAACCGGTGCACTTATTGCTCCTAACGTTGTACTTACCTGCGCCCATAATCTTTATAATGCTAAGTACGGAGGAAGAGCATCTTCCGTCCGATTTTTGCCTGCCATCAATCGCAAGGAATTACCTTTTGATGAGTCAACTGTGAAAGATTTCTGTTACCCTGAAGCATATACAAAAGATAAGTGGAGTGTAGAAGATTATGGAATTTTAATTTTAGATACCCCTCTCGGCGAAGAAACAGGGTATTTTGGACTTAGCGTTCTGTCTCAACAGGATCTCAAAGATCGTCCCATTTCTATTAGCGGATACCCAAAAGACAAAGTAGCAGAAAAAGATCGAGAATATGAATTATGGGGTATGAAAGGACATGTTCATGCCCTCAATTTAAACTACATTGAGTATGAAATCGATACTTACGGTGGTCAAAGTGGAAGCCCAGTTTGTTATCAACACGGAGATAACTACTATGTTGTTGGTATTCATGTATTGGAGGATGAGGCACGAGGTGTTAACAAAGCGACCCGGCTAACAGAAGCACGTTATAACCAAATCAATGCATGGATTAAGGAGTCACTTCGTAAGAGAATCAAAGAGATTGCTGTTTATGACATTCAAACAATAAACTTAAATTCTAAGTCTTTGGGCAATACTGGAGTGAAAGAACTAGCACAGTATCATCTTCCTAACCTTATCAAATTAAATCTACGGCTTAACTACATCAGCTCTGCCGGAATTAAGGCTCTGTCCCATGCCTTTGCTTCAGGCAAGATTCCTGCTCTTAAAGAGTTAAATCTGGAATATAACCAAATCGGAACCACAGGGGCTCAGATTCTAGCAAAGGCTTTTGCCTCGGCTAATCTTCTGGCCCTTACCGTGGTAAATGTGGCGAATAACGAGATCGGAAAGGTGGGAGCTCAGGTTTTAGCCCAGGCCTTTGCCTCTGGCAAGGCTGCTGCTCTCAAAGAGGTGAACCTGGGGGATAACCAGATCGAAGAGGCGGGCGCTCAGGCTCTAGCTCAGGCCTTTGCTTCAGGTAATCTTCCGGCCCTTGCTTCGGTAAGCCTGCATCGTAACCAGATCAAAGATGCGGGAACTCAGGCTCTAGCCAAGGCATTTGCCTCAGGTAAGACCTCCGCTCTCAAAGAGGTGAATCTGGGGGATAACCAGATCGAAGATGTGGGAGCTCAGGCTCTAGCCCAGGCCTTTGCCTCTGGTAATCTTCCAGCCCTTGCTTCGGTAAGCTTGCATCGTAACCAGATCAAAGATGCGGGAACTCAGGCTCTAGCCAAGGCATTTGCCTCCGGTAAGACCCCCGCTCTCAAAGAAGTGAATCTGGGGGATAACCAGATCGAAGATGTGGGAGCTCAGGCTCTGGCCCAGGCCTTTGCCTCTGGTAATACCCCTGCTCTATCAGAGGTGTGTTTGAGTAGTAACCAGATCGGAGACGCAGGAGCTCAGGCTTTGGGTCATGCTTTTGCCTCAGGTAAGACTCCTGCTCTATCAAAGGTGGACTTAGGGCATAACCAGATTGGAGCGGCGGTTAAGTATCTGGCTCAGGCCTTTGCCTCTGGCAATACCCCTGCTCTATCAGAGGTGCGTTTAAGTAGTAACCGGATGGGGAATGTAGGGGCTCAAGCTTTGGGCCATGCTTTTGCCTCAGGTAAGACTCCTGCTCTATCAAAGGTGGATCTGGAACTTAACGCTATCAGTGATGTTGGAGCTCAGGCTTTAGCTCAGGCCTTTGCCTCGGGTAACGTCCCTGCTCTATCAGAGGTGTATTTGAGTAGTAACCAGATCGGAGATATAGGAACCCAGGCTCTGGCGCAGGCCTTTGTCTCAGCTAATCTTTCGACCCTTACTTCGTTAAATCTGGCGGGTAACGAGATCGAAGATACAGGAGCTCAGGCTCTGGCCCAAGCCTTTGCCGTGAGTAATGCTCCTGCTCTCAATGTAAATCTAGAACATAACAATATTGGGGATACGGGAGTTAAAGCCTTGGCGGAAACTAGAGCCTTTGCATACGGATATCAGAAGAGTCTGACGTATAGCCCGGAGCCTTCTGTTGATCACAGTAGGGATATGGTGCAAGGTTCGTAGTAATGTCTCTCAGAGGTTCATATTGAGTCTTTCATACAAATGTGGAGTAACCTTGATAAAGTATACTCTACCAGAAATCTACTAGGATAAGAAAAGCACACTATGAACAAATCATCGCATGGATTGCAGTTTCTATTCGTAAGAGAACCTAAGTAGCGTGATAGTGAAAAGCAAACCTAGGTAAGATAAAGACTATATAATCTGATGCTTTGCTTAGTTTAAAAAAATCAATGCCAGTTATGTAACATACCCACAAAAGGGATCACCTATACATGCATGATTATGGCAGTTTTTTCGACGTCCACGAAAGGAGATTGTCATGAACGTAATCCTTCATGCATGTGATAGCATTTTATTAAATGCCTGAGATGATCTTGCTACAGTTTTTATCAAACGTCAACTATTATTTCCGGTTCGCGACAATTAAGTTTGCCGGTTTCGGATTAGTATCAAGCTAGGTCATAATGTCCTCCATGAGTTAGGTTTATTTACTGCTGGGCTTGCGATAGCTATTATCTTGAATGTTAATAATAGTTGCGTGGTGTACCAGTCTATCAATAGCATCAACCGCCATATTATTGTCGGGGAAGATTTTATCCCACTCACTAAAAGGTTGATTGGCGGTAATGATGAGACTGGTGCTTTCATAGCGATCAACAATTAGCTCAAACAGCACACTTGTCTTAGAATCATCTTTTTTGGCATATCCAATATCATCAAGGATCAACATCGGTATATTTGCTAGTTTGGTGATGGCCTCTGGTAAACGATAAGCTTGCCGAGCCTGCTGCAATTTCTGCACCAATGTCGTAGTTGAGGTGAACAAGGCACGGATGCCTTGCTCAATTAAGCGATGTGCAATTCCGGAAGCCAGGTGTGATTTCCCAACACCACTAGGACCAAAGATTATCAGATTATGCGCTTGTTTGACCCAGCCAGTATTCTCTGCTAAAGCGGTAATTTGCGCCGCATTTACTGATTTTGCTGCTTTAAAATCAAACGAACTAAGAGTTTTGCCAGACAACAGTTCCCCAGTTCTTCCGCAAGTGTCTTAAGAGACTGCCCGCTGCTTTTATACAAATTCACGGCGTTGATCTTAAATTCTTTCTCATAAATTCTCATCTTCAATCCTCCAGAGTTATGTGTCCTTCTTTACACGTACCTCTTCGTTGTGTCTAACAAACTGTAGCAAGATCATACACCTCAACTTAGAGAACCTAGAGCACCGTCAGCGAACAAAGATCAGTGGCTGGATCCAGCCTTTGTTCGCGGGGAGTTGAACACTAGGATTAAGGATTTAGCCCACCAACTTCTTGGCAAGCCGACAAGTGCAAGAGCGACAGAGTGGCGTTATGGCAAAAAAGGATCTATCAGTGTTCACGTGAGTGGTCACAGACAAGGACTCTATAGCAACTTCGAGACAGGGGAAGCGGGCAATGGGTTCAAGCTCATCCAGGATCACCTTGCCTGCGATGCCAAGCAAGTCTATAAGTGGGGTGTCCAGTGGTTGGGACTGGGACATTCTTACAGCAAAGATCCTGCTTTTACAGCGCCAGCGGTTAGTGCTGCTATGTCTATTTCCACAGGCGCTATGCCAATAGTTGCAAAGCAAGAGAGGCTTGCCTCAGAGTGGATCCCTCTTTATCCTGCACCCTCTCAACCTTTAGATTTAAGCTCAGAAAAGCAGTTAGCTTATATGCTTAAAGGCCGTCAAGAAACGGCTCGTTTTAGCTACCGCTATGCCGCCGGGCAATTACTGGGGTATGTGGTGCGTTTAGAGGACAAGGCTGGCGATAAGATTACCCCGACTTTAACGTATTGTGTGAACGATAAGGGTCACAAACAATGGCGGTGGCAAGGATTTGGGAATGACCGTCCTTTATACGGATTAGAGCAACTGAAACTAAAGCCTCATTCACCTGCCTTAATTGTGGAAGGAGAAAAGACGGCTGAAGCTGCTAAAAAGCTCTTTCCTGACTATGCAGTTGTTACATGATCTGGCGGATGTGGCGCGGTTCACCAGACGGATTGGTCACCTCTTAAAGGTAGGGAAATTATCATGTGGCCTGACAATGATAAAGCAGGTGTCCAGGCGGCCCTTAATATAGAAAAGATCCTTGTGGAGCTAGGCCAAGAGAATGTTAAAGTTGTCAACCTTCCATCAACGTTGCCCCATAAGTGGGATCTCGCTGATGAATTGCCTCAGGGTTTCTCTTACAAGGATCTACTAGCTCTGGTGCCCAAGGACACTCGTGTTAAAGAAACTCGTGTCGAAGACACTTGTGTCGAAGCAAAGGTTGCAGAGAAAGCTATTAAAAAATCACACGCTGCCACCAATGCAAATTTTTCCCAAGAAACGTTCAACGACATAGTGGATCGATTTAAACTGGTAAGCCTGTTTAGCAAACCTCATGAGGACCATTTTAAAGTGGCTACGGAAGTTTTTAAGGCGCTTGAATCTTGTGCGCCGCACAACCAAAATAGTGAGAATCTCAAAGAGCGCAGTGTATTCATGGCGCTACGAATGGAGGAAGTGGGTAATCTTTATGCGTTAGAGAAACCCGAAGCCTTATCACGGTTGCTTCTCGAATCACGGCTCTGGCAAAACCTTGTTCATAATGGCGAGCGTGTTGATATGAATTTAATATCGCATAAAAGCGTGGGTAATTTAAAAGCCATTGAAGAGACATATAAACAGGGGAAGAAGAGCAAGTCCATTACCGAAGTCCACAAGTTCATGAGATACGCATTTGGACCTGAAAAAAATACAGCTTCTTTTGAAAAGGAAAGGGTAAACCAACTCAGCCTTGAAAGGTAAGGAGACTTATGGTGTGCATGAGATTATCCTATGATCTTTTATAGGAGGAGCAATGAAAGCATGAAATGTTATGGCAAATAAGAGAGCTAACGCCATTATAGACTCTTTTAGAGGGTGTCTTCAAATTTGATTTAAAATCTTCAATCGTTTATAATGAAAAACAGGTGTAACAGAGGATAAAGGAGAGTTCTCATGGCATTAAGAGCCTGCTTTGAAAGTAAAGTTTATGGGTAGGTTCTAGTTGTTTAATTACAAGGCTATCTTAACTATGAAGACAAGGTTCTTAAACACAACTCGGGTTAAAATAGTTACGTAGTTTTCAATCGCTACCTAACGCACCATACCTGTTCATTTCTACGGCATCATCAACACTGCCAAACCCTTTTTTATTAATGGAACTACTAACGCTGCCAGAACCTTTATTAGTGGAACTACTAGCGCTACCAGAATCTTTGCTAGAACTTCTCCCCTTAACACTACTAGGGCTGCCATGATTGTTTGTTTGGTATACATTATAATATAAATCATATAATGTCTTTATTGAAACTCCACAAACCGCAAGCGTCGATAATAGAGAGATTCCTCCCTGAACTTCATTACTGAAAAGTCCTGTTTCATATGCAAACATTGAAAATGCAATATCAATAAATGTTACTGCTGTTATCAATCCTATGCTACTTAATTTGTGAAAGATATATGATTCAACCTTCTGCATAGATTTGTCTGTAGTAATTTGGCTCTGCTTTCTGTTCATTTCTTTATGGAGAATTGTAATATATGAATGTAAAACACCCATGCGTGCTGTGAACGTAACCATAGAAAATGCATCCGACGCTCGAAGACAAGTTCTTTGTGTATCATCTTCCGATGAAGCTAATGCTCCTATACAGAAAACCAAATCGAAAACTGAAGACGCAACCGCAATGCCAGCCGGCCCATATTTGGCGCAACAATTCATTTTATTCTCGCTATCCACTGGAGAACAACCTGAACCGTAACTGCAAGTCATTCCTAACCAAACTAATAAAAATATTTGTGTTAATAGGTTGCGATAGTTTTGCATAAATAACTCCTTAAAAATAGTTAGGTTTCTATAATTTTTCATAAACAACTCCTTGAACTAGAACAAACATTATTAATCATCATTATCTGACGCATTATAATTTGGCATTTCTATGTTAATGGAACCCCCAGCACTGGCAGGGTCTTTGTTAAAGGAACTCCTAGCACTACCAGGATCTTTTGTTTGGATACAGCAACATAAATCACACAATGTGCATATTGAAAAAAAACAAACTACAGCCGTCGCTCCTGCAGAGATATATCCCTGAGTTTGACTACTAAAAAGCCCTGATTCACATGCAAACATTGAAAGAACAACGTCAAGAAATGCGAATGCTGTTGTAAATCCTCCCCTACCTAATTTGCGAAAGATATCCTTTTCAACATTCTGCATAGGTGGGTCCTCGGGACCTCTTTTCTCTTGCGCTTTAGTCAGTTCTTTATGAAGAATTGTAATATATGACTGCAAAACACCAGTACGAGCTGCGAACGTAAACAC
>Ga0207087_1164_pt1 | contig 14293 bp, 14 predicted proteins | sample Alteio_BWMinHeat_51_FD_153544 | JGI IMG/M metagenome (GOLD analysis project Ga0207087, IMG submission 153544) | Enriched cells from forest soil in Barre Woods Harvard Forest LTER site, Petersham, Massachusetts, United States -... | ecosystem: Environmental > Terrestrial > Soil > Temperate forest >... | reverse complement strand
TTCGATGCTGACGACCTCGCCGGCGTGTTCGGCGAGGCACAGAAGCAGGCGCATCGTCCGCACCTCTACCCGAGCGGTTTCTCCATCGCGTGAAATCTGGGCGGAGGCCGGATTGACGCACCAGGCGCCGATGCGAAGCATTGTCGTGGATTGGCGTTCCATTGTGGATCAATTCTTGGCGTCTGCTCTTGGCATAGAAGAGTGACGCTCGCCGAGTATACCAACACCGTGTAGTAAGACCGACTGCGTTCCTGCCCGTCCGGGCTGGGGACGCTATCCAGCCGTGCCACGGCCAATGCTTCGTGAATTCAGAACTATTCAGGATGTTTCAGACGCGGGTCCGGACTTCTCGCGTCTCAGGTGGATATGGTGGCAATGCGGATTGCGACCAAATCAGAGTGCGAAGAGAGGATAACGGATGATTGGAGATTCTGCAGCTGGACGATTGGGGAAAAGGAGCGTCCTATTGGCGATCGGAGTAGGGGGCGGGATTGCCGGGGCTTTGGACCTTTTACAAGCTTGCATTCTGTTTGGATGGGACATCCCGCTCGTGATTGCCGCAGGTCTGCTGGGGCGGGAGGCTATTCACGGAGGGGCTGGCACCTATGTGCTTGGTGTCGTACTGCACTTCTTTATTGCTTGCTCGGCAGCGGCTGTTTACTACGGGGCGAGCCGCAAGCTGGTTTTTATGAATGAGCACCCGCTAGTGTGCGGATTGTTCTTTGGAGGCGCCGTGCAAGAGGTGATGAACCTTGTGGTTCTGCCGCTGTCGGCGCTCCACGCCAGGGGCCCATTCAAGCTGGATGACCTGATTCTCGGGCTGGTGGTGCACATGGTCGTGATCGGGCTGCCGATTTCCTACAGCGTGCGGCGGTTCACGAAATAGGCGAATGGCCGGGTTCAGCGGATTGCTGAGAAGGGGGAGTCACGGATTTTGATATGGGGTTTCAGCCTGAATGAGAACGCACCGGGAAGCAAATCAGACGCCGACTCCCCGAGGTGTGCTACCCAGCTCAAAAGCCTGTCGCGCTCGCCTGCTTTGTTTTCGTTGTACCATGGGCGCTGATGACTTCATCGGGCTCAACTAAAATTTTCCGCCAAATAAATTCGGTGTTGCAGAGGAGCTTCGAAGCAATCGGCAGGGCACGTGGGGCGTCGGAGCGATTGCGGAGACACCGGAATCTTACCTGTCGCGAGATTATTATCGTGGGATTGGCAGGGTTGTGCTGCGCCGTGCCCGGCCGACCGCAATCGCAGACGAAAGTTCCTGGGAGCAGCACCTCAGCCAAGAGCAACGCGCCTGCGGCGACACCGGGGAATGAGGCTTGCGCCAAGTGTCACAGCAAGATTTTTGAAACGTACGCGGCTACGCCAATGGCACGGGGCAGTGGTCCGGCTGCGCAGGGGTTTCTTCCTGGGGAATTTCTGCATGCGGCGTCGGGCGTACGCTATCGCGTGTACTTGGAAAATGGCGAGGTATGGATGAGTTTTGATCGCGACGGAGACGCGGCTTTACACGGCATACGAAAGCTTGAGTATTATATCGGGTCCGGTCATCGCGGGAAGACATTCACGTTTAGTGACGATGGTTTCTCGTTCGAATTGCCGATCAATTTCTATTCGCAGCCGGGCGGCGGGCCGGGCGGTGTTTGGGACATGCAACCGAAGAGCCAGGGCGCGAAGGAAATGCCGCTGACCGCCCCGGCAGCTTCGTCGTGCTTGAATTGCCATACCAGCGACGCGCAGGCGCCGGAAGTTGGGACAGAAAACAAATATGGGTCGCCCCTTTTTGCGCATGGGGGAATTACTTGCGAGCGCTGCCACGGCGGTGACGTTTCGCACGGGACGAGCTTGCAGAAAGCGGTCAAGGGTGGCGCGGGGAATTCGCGAGCGAGCGGGCCGGGGCGGGCGGAGATCATAAATCCGGCGAAACTTACGCCGACCCGGCGTGATGCGGTGTGCATGCAGTGTCATCTGGAAGGCAATGCGGCGATTCCGCAGCCGGGCCGGCACCTTTTCGAATTTCGTCCCGGAGACGATCTATCGGAATTTGTGAGGTACTACGTTTATAGCGGAGATGGGAAGGACAATGTGCGCGCGGTGAGTCAGTTCGAGGCGCTGGAGCAGAGTAAATGCAAGCGGGCGACGGGCGACGCGATGACATGTACGACCTGCCACGATCCGCATTCCTCGCCGCCAGCGGCCGAGCGAACGGCGTATTTCCGTGGGAAGTGTCTGACGTGCCACGGCGAGGCTTTTGGGGCGAAGCATCATGTGGAGCAGCAGAACTGCGCGGCGTGCCACATGCAGCGATTGACGACGATGGATGTGGGGCATACGCAGGCGAGCGACCATCGCATTTTGCGCGTGCCGCAGCAGGGAGGGGAACCGGCGGACGAGGCTTCGAATGGCGCGACGCCAGGAACGAAGTTGGTGCGATTCCCGCCGGTGAAGGAAGAGGAGTCGTTGCGGGGGCTGGCGCTGGCGTGGACGTCGCTGGCAGTGGCGGGGTCGAAGTATGCGTTCGAGCAGTCGGAGAAATCTTTGCCGGAGGCGCTGGCGCAAAATCCAGAGGATGCGGACTTGCTTGCGGCGGTCGGATATAGCGAGCAACTCCGGGGGTTGACGGAGCAGGCGCGCGAGCATTACGAACATGCGCTGCGAGTTAAGCCGCTGTCTTTGGATGCGGCGGCAAATTTGGGGTTGATCGAGGCGGAAGCTGGGAATGTGGAACGCGCGGCGGCGCTTTGGAAGCCGGCGTTTGAGCGGGCGCCCGGGAGAAGTTCACTGGGAATCAATTTGGCGCGGGCGTTATGCCTGAGCGGACATGGCGAAGAGTCGAAGAGGGCGATTGAGCGTGTGCTGAAGTTCAATCCGGATTTTTCGACGGCGCGTGGGATGTTGAAGCAGTTGGAAAGTGGCGAAGTCAAATGCGAGGACAAATAAGTTGGGAATCGGATAGCGTTGGAAACGGCGGTCCTTCAGCGAACCATTGCTCACTTCTATCGCATTGAAACTGCGAAACTGAAGTCACAATTGCACGGTTTGGCCGCTGGCCCGTCCGTGGGCATTTGAATCCTTTCCAACCAAAAGGCAGGAAAGACAAAGGCCTCGCGGGCCAAGGGATGGGCGGACAGTGAAACTTGTATCGGTGAACACGGGATTGCCGCGGGAGGTGAAGTGGCACGGGAGAGCGGTGACCACGGGTATTTTTAAGGAGCCGGTCGAGCGGCGGGTGGCGTTGCGCAAGTTGAATTTGGATGGAGACCGGCAGGCGGACCTGACGGTGCACGGCGGCGAGTTCAAAGCGGTTTACTGCTACTCGCTGGGGCATTATGAGTACTGGAAAAAGGAGTTGCCGGGGCGGGAATTGCCGATGGGGATGTTTGGAGAGAACTTTACGATTGATGGCGGCAAGGACGAAGCGCTGGAAGAATCGGTCCATCTGGGCGACCGATTCTCGATCGGAACGGCGGAAGTGGTGGTGACGCAGCCGCGGTTGCCTTGCTACAAGCTAGGTGTGAGGTTCGGGTCGGACGACATGGTGAAGAGGTTTCTGGCGAGCGGGAGGACGGGATTCTATGTCGCGGTCGTGCGCGAAGGAGAAGTTGGCGTGGGCGATGAGATCAAGGTGATTGGCCGTGAGACACAAGCCGTTCCGGTTTCGGAGATCACACGGTTGTATGTCGCGAAACGGTACGGGGAGGCAGAGATTCGTGCGGTCCGGCGCGCGTTGGAATTAAAGGAGTTGCCGGAGAGTTGGAAGGAGTACTTCCGGGAGCGACTGCGGTATGCCGCGTCGGAGTGATTGCGGTGCGGCGGTGGGCGTGTGCCCGTTATGATGTAAAAGGGGATGGTTGGGAAACCAAGCAAATTGAGGTTTTTTGAGCGGGTGCGGCTGAAGGGACACATGATACGGGCAATGTTGGAGCGCAGCCGAGTGCGCAGTGAGTGAGCAACCAAATCATCCAGTTGCGCTCTAGGGGGCTTCCTGATAGGGGGAGCCCTCTCCCCTACTAAACCAAGCCTGGAGCCGATTGGGATAGCGGTCCCTTCAAATCGGCTCCATTCCATTTCGGCGACTTAGTGTTGGCGCCCTCCGTCACCGAGCGCCATTCCCAGAGATGCCCAAACGTTGTGAATGCGACTGGCGGCGATTTCGTTGTGCCAGCTTGACGGGGACCGTTGCGTTCGATAGCGTGAAATGTGCCTGCACGCGAGGCGAGCGAGAAGACCTTGAGAATCTTGTTTGTGGCGTCGGAGGGGCTGCCGTTTTCGAAGACGGGCGGCCTTGCGGACGTGGTGGAGGCGCTCCCGAAAGCGTTGGTGGCGCAGGGCCACGAGGTGGCGGTGGTGTTGCCGCGCTACCGCGAGACGAAGGCGACGGCAGTGGTGATGCCGAGCCTGACGATTCCGATGGGGGGGACGCGGCTGCGGTTTCCGGCGATTGCCGACGGGACGCTGCTCAGCGGGGTGCGGTATTACTTCGTGGATGATCCGGCGTATTTCGACCGCGACGGATTGTACGGCGGGAGCGCTGGGGACTATCCGGACAATGCGGAGCGGTACGGGGAGTTCTGCCGCGCGGCGATCGAGATTTCAAAACATGTTTGGCCGGCGGACGTGTTTCATTGCCATGATTGGCAGACGGCACTGGTGCCCGTGCTCCTGCGTACTTCGTACGGGGACGATCCACTGGTGAAAGACACGCCGGTGGTGTTTTCGATTCACAACATGGGTTATCACGGGCAGTTCACGAAGGATGTGCTGGACCGCGTGGGATTACCGCAGGCGTTATTTCATCCAGCGGGGATCGAGTTTTTTGGAAGTGTGAATTTATTGAAGGGCGGATTGGTCTACTCGGATTATTTGACGACGGTCAGCCGAAAATACGCGGAGGAGATTCAGACGGCGGAGTACGGATCCGGTTTGGACGGAGTGGTGCGGAGCCGCGCGGACCGATTGGTGGGAATTCTAAATGGCGTGGACTACAGCGCGTGGAACCCGGAGAAGGACAAGCTGATCGCGGCGCGGTATTCGGCGAAGGATTTGAGCGGGAAGCAGGTGTGCAAGCAGGAGCTGCTGGAATTATTCGGATTGTCGCACGATCACCTGGAGCGGCCGCTGATTGGGATTGTTTCTAGGTTTGCCGACCAGAAGGGCTTCGACCTGATCGCGGAGAAAGCGCACGAACTAATGCGCGAGGGTTTAGTGCTAGTGGTGCTGGGGACCGGCGAGCGCAAATACGAGGATTTGTTCCGGGCGCTGGCGGCGGCGTATCCGGGGCGCGTGGGAGTGAAGATCGCGTACGACAATGCGATGGCGCACAAGGTGGAGGCGGGCGCGGACATGTTCCTAATGCCGTCGCGGTACGAGCCTTCGGGGTTGAATCAGATGTACAGCTTGAAGTATGGTACGGTGCCGATTGTGAGAGCGACGGGCGGGCTGGACGACAGCATCGAGCCGTTCGATGTGGAACACGGCACGGGGACGGGATTCAAGTTCAAAGAATATTCCGGCGACGCGCTCTTGTACGCGGTGCGGCAGGCGCTGCATCATTATATGGATGAGCGAATCTGGAAGCGCATCCAGTTGAATGGGATGGCAAAGGATTTCTCGTGGAAGGGACCCGCGGCGGAGTATGCGAAGCTGTATGAGGCGGCGCGGGAGGCTCGGGGATTGGGGCTGGCTGCACAGAATACGTTGCAAGCGAGCCAGGCGGCAGGGCAGAGCAAAAGAAACCAAAAGCCTGCTACAACATCTAATTGAGTTCAACAAGGAGAACTAAGCGACGGCCCGCCGGAAGCTGGTAAGTCGCTGAGGACAAAGAACATGGCTGATAATTCAATTCAAGCAGTAACGGATGGAAATTTCGAAGCCGAAGTGCTTGCGGCGAGCAATTCGCAGCCGGTGATGGTGGATTTCTGGGCGGAGTGGTGCCGGCCGTGCCACATGCTGGCGCCAACCGTGGCGGAAATCGCGCACGATTATGCAGGCAAGCTCAAGGTGATGAAACTGAACGTGGATGAAGCGATGAATTCGGCGGGACGCTACAATGTCCGCGGGATTCCGACGCTACTGGTGTTCAAGAACGGGCAGGTGGTCGAGCAGATCGTCGGCGCGGTCCCGAAGGACCAGATCACAAAGGCGCTGGAGAGGCACCTCGCTTAATTTAGGGATAGAAGATGGTTGGGGCGTGTCGTACAGTTAAGTGCGACACGCCTTTTTTGTGCGTGAAGAGCACGCAATTTGAGCTTGGGTTAGGAGAAACGATTTGGCTACGGCAGAGCCGGCGGCAAGCACTTCGCGGACGATTAAAGGGGCGGATCATCCGCCGCTGCTGGCGGGAAATCGCGGGCCTCAGGCCGTGTCGCGGCCGGGGTTGCACGAGACGGTCCTTGGAATATTGAAGGGGCTGCCGCGCGGTCTGGTTCTGGATTGTCCGACGGGAGAAGGCGCGTTGGCGGAAGATTTGATTAAAGAAGGATTTGAGCTGCGCTGCTGCGATTTGTACTCGGAGCTTTTTAGGCTGGATGGAGTGGACATCAAGCGCGGTGATTTGTCCGGGACGCTGCCCTACACATCGAAATCGTTCGATTATATCGTTTCGCTCGATGGACTGGAGCACATTGATTCGCCGCCACAGGCATTTCGCGAATACAAGCGATTGCTGAAGCCGGGCGGGCACTTGATTATCAGCGTGCCGAATATCATGAACATTGAAGAGCGGCTGAAGTGGCTGCTCTTCGGGTATACGTCGCACTTCAAGCCGCTTTCCGAGCAATACAAATCGAAGATTGATGATGACACGGCGGGGAAGCACGAGATCGTGGTTCACGCGAATCCCATCGGGTACAACGAACTGCGGTATTACCTGGAGCTGAATGGCTTCACGATTCAGGATGTACATCGCGACCGGGTCAAAGGGAATCAGTGGTTGTACTGGCCGCTTGTGGCGTTTATCCGGCTGCTGGCGAAGCTGACTCCGGAAGCGCGGCGCAAAGATCGCTGGACGGATGAGCTGGCGTCGGACCCGGTGCTGCTGGGCGGGAATACGATTATTATCCATTCGACCTTGCGCTAACGAGTCGATTCGGCGTCTCTCAAGAAAAACTCAATGATGAAAAAAGCTGCGGATGCTGTCGTTCGTTGTCACTGGGCAACCAGCGAGCTGAACATTCCTTACCACGATGAGGAATGGGGTGTGCCAGTGCATGACGAGCACACGTGGTTTGAGTTTTTGATTTTGGAGGGGGCGCAGGCGGGGCTTAGTTGGGAAACGATTTTGAAGAAGAGGGCGCGGTATCGCGAAGTGCTGGACGGATTCGATCCGGCGAAGGTGGCGCGGTACGACAAGAAGAAGGTGCGGGAGTTGCTTGGGGATGCAGGGATTATCCGGAACCGGTTAAAGATCGACGCGACTATCGGGAATGCGCGGGCGTTTCTCGAAGTCCAGAAAGAGTTTGGCAGCTTCGACGCGTATGTGTGGCGTTTTGTCGGCGGGAAACCCAAACAAAACACGTGGAAGACGCATAAGCGCTTGCCCGCGCGGACGGCGGAATCGGATGCGTTGAGCAAGGACCTGCAGAAGCGGGGATTCCGGTTTGTGGGCTCGACGATTTGTTATGCGTTGATGCAGGCGACGGGAATGGTGAACGATCACTTGGTGAGCTGTTTTCGGTATGCGGAATTGTCCCGGTAGGATTGCAAGGCAGAGTTGCTTGCGTTGAGGGCGGGGCCAGCTTACGATTAGAGCCTGCCGTTTCGTGGTGATTTCCAAAGCAGTTTAGGTGGAGTGAGCGCGAAGGCGTTGGGGTGTGTGGAGGAGTGGGCGGGTGCTTTGTCTGGCTCGGCGTAAGCGGGAATGGTTGGCCACTTTTTGGAGCCAAGGGGACAGGCAGGAATGCCTGTCCTACCTTAGGAGAACGACTGGATGAAATCGGTGGTGGTGGTGGGGGCGCAGTGGGGCGATGAAGGCAAGGGCAAGGTGGTGGACTACCTTGCGGGGTCGTTTGATTACATTGCGCGGGTGGCGGGCGGGCACAATGCGGGGCATACGGTCATCATTGGGAAAGACCGCTATGTGCTGCAGCTGATTCCTTGTGGCATTTTGCGGCCGAAGCAGCAGGCGGTGATTGGGACGGGCGTGGTCGTGGATCCGGCGGCGCTGGTTGCGGAAATCGAGACGCTTTCGAAAGCGGGGATTGACGTGAAGGGGCGCTTGCACATCAGCAATCGCGCGCACCTGATTTTTCCGTATCACCGGGAGCTGGACAAAGCGGCGGAGAGCGCGCGCGGAGCCGACAAAATCGGCACGACATCACGAGGCATCGGGCCGGCGTATGAAGACAAGATGGCGCGGCGCGGGCTGCGCATGTGCGATTTGCTGGAGCCGGAGTTGTTTCGAAAGAAGGCGGCGCACGTGGTGGCGGAGAAGAACCGCCTGGCCAAGGGCGCGTATGGCGCGGATATTGATTTTTCGCACGAAGTGGAAGAGACGCTGAAGCTTGGCGAGAAAATTCGCGGATATATTTGTGACACGGCGGAATTGGTGAATCGCGCGCTTGACGAAGGGAAGTCGGTGCTCTTCGAGGGCGCGCAGGGCACAATGCTGGACATCGATCATGGGACGTACCCGTTTGTTACGTCATCGAGCGCGACGTCAGGCGGGGCAACGACGGGCGTGGGAGTGCCTCCGACGAAGATCAAGCACGTGTTGGGAATCTCGAAGGCGTACACCACTCGCGTTGGTGGCGGGCCTTTTCCGACGGAGATGCCGGACCTAGAAGCGAATGAAGTGCGCGCGCGGGGAAAAGAGTTTGGGGCGGTTACGGGGCGGCCGCGGCGCTGCGGGTGGCTGGATTTGCAGGTGCTGCGCTACGCGAAGATGATCAATGGGATCGATTCGCTGGTGATTACGAAGCTGGATGTTTTTGATACGCAGCGGGAGATTCAGGTTTGTGTGGGATACAAGTATAAGGGCACGACGCTGAAGGAAATGCCGGCGCTGGCGGAGGAGTACGAGCACGTCACGCCGGAATATAAGACGCTGCCGGGATGGAATGAGACGACGTATGGGGTGAAGGACGGGGCGAAGCTGCCGAAAGCGGCGATCGAGTACCTGCGGTTTATTTCGGAGTTTTTGCAGGTGGAGATTGGAATGATTTCGACGGGGCCGGAGCGGGATGCGACGATTGTGCCGGCGGGGACGCTGCTGGCGCGGTGGTTGTAAGAAAATACCAAAGAATTAACGCAGAGATCGCAGAGAGCACAGAGTATACAGAGACAGAGAAGCGAAGAGAGTTGGGCGCGCTGGGCTGAAGCCCAGCGCCTACAGAATTCCTTCTATGCTCAGATACGAGCGAGCCCGCCAAATCGTCATCGAGGAAATCGGAAAAAGGAGAGGACCACGCGCGACTGGTGGTGTGAGCGTGTGGGAGGCACTGGGATTGGTGTTGGCACAGGAGGTGAGGACGGATCGGCAGTATCCGCCGTTTGACCGGTCTACGCGCGATGGGTATGCAGTGCGCGCGAAGGAAGTTGTGCCTGGAAGCAATTTGACGTGCGTGGGAGAGATCAAGGCGGGGGACACGGTACGGGAGGGATTGGCGCCGGGGAAGTGCGTGCAGATCATGACGGGAGCGGCGGTACCGGCGGGCGCGGATGCCGTGGTGATGATCGAGCATACACAGCGCAAAGGCGACTTGGTGCGATTCGAACGCGCGGCACAGGTGGGGCAGAGCATCGTGCCTCGAGGGAGCGAGGCCGCGGCGGGACAGACGATTCTGACGCCGGGGATGCGGCTCGGGTATGCGGAGCTGGCGCTAGCGGCGCAGGTTGGGGCGGTGCAGTTGAAATGCGCGAAGAAACCGCGGGTCGCAATACTGTCGACTGGTGATGAGGTTGTGCTGGTGGATGAGACACCGGGAGAATTTCAGATTCGGAATAGCAATAGCGTTTCGCTGGCGGCGCAGGTGCGAATTGCGGGCGGCGAGCCGGTGATTTTGGGTAATGCGGCGGACCGGGTCGAGGATTTGGGAGAGAAGATTGAGCGCGGGTTGAAGGAAGACGCGCTGGTGTTGTCGGGCGGAGTTTCGATGGGGAAGTATGACCTTGTCGAAAATGTGTTGAAGGCCTTGGGAGCGGAGTTTTTCTTTGATGCCGTGGCGATACGGCCGGGGAAACCTACGGTGTTTGGTCTCTGCCGGGGCAAGCCCGTGTTCGGGTTGCCGGGGAATCCTGTTTCGACGATGGTGACGTTTGAACTGTTTGTGGCGCCGGCGATCGATTTGTTGAGCGGGGCGGAGGCGCGGGCGCTACCGTTGCTGGAAGCACGGCTCGCGGAGGCAATGAACGAAAAACCCGGGCTAGCGCACTTTCTGCCTGCGAGGGTGGAGTGGTCTGGCTCGTTGCCGGAAGTGAAACCTTTGAGTTGGCAAGGATCGGGGGATATCGCGGCGCTGGCGAAGGCGAATTGTTTTTTGGTGGTGCCTGCGGATCGGGAGAAGATTGAAATTGGTGAACGCTTATCTGTGCTGATGAGAAAGGACGTCGTTTAGTCGCGTGGAAATGGCAAAGCTATCGCATTACGGGAAGAAGGGCGAAGTGAGGATGGTGGACGTGTCGGCGAAAGCGGTGACGACGCGGACGGCGGTGGCGCAGGGATTTGTGAAGATGAAGCCGAACGTGGTGCAGGCCGTCAAGCGGCTGAAGAATCCGAAGGGGAACCCGCTGGAAGTGGCGCGGATCGCGGGAATTGCGGCGGCGAAGAGGACCGCGGAGTGGATACCTCTTTGTCATCCACTGCCGCTGACGCACATTGATGTGACCGCACGGCTATGCCAGAATGGCGTGGAAGTGCGATCCACTGTAACGACGACAGCTCAGACAGGCGTGGAGATGGAAGCTCTGGTCGCCGTTGCCGCCGCAGCCCTCACGGTCTACGACATGTGCAAAGCTCTCGATAAAGGGATGGAGATTACGGATATTGTTCTGGCCGAAAAGACGGGCGGGAAGAGCGGGGACTACCGTCGAAAGACGGCTTCGTTGAGGCGCGGGAAATGAGCGCGGCGGGCGGAAAAAGCGTAAAGCTGCTCCTTGCGGATGATAATCCGCTGGTGCGCGACTTGATCGCGAAGGGGTTGGAACCGTTCTGCGAAGTGGAGACTTCCACGGATGGGGCGGATGCGCTGCTGAAAGTGATTGATGCGCCGCCGGACGTGATTCTTTGCGATTACAAGATGCCGGGGCTGGATGGACGGCAGCTTTTTGAGAAGCTGCGCGGGCGCGAGGCGACCAAACACATTCCGTTTTTGTTCATGGCGAGCCGGCCGGACATTGAAGAGCGGCTGAGGCCGCTGGTGGATGGCGTAGAAGATTTCATTACCAAGCCGTTTTTGATCAAGGATTTGGTGCGCATTGCGAAGAAGGTTGTGGACCGGCTCCACCTGGAAAAACTGCAGAAGAAGGCCAAGCGGCCGGGGGTTATTCAAGGGCGGCTGGAAGAGATGAGCATGATTGACCTTATGCAATCGCTGGAAATGGGGCAGAAGTCGTGCCGGTTGGTCGTGCAGCATGATGGGGCGCAGGGCGAATTGTACTTTGCTGCCGGGCAGTGCCGCGATGCGAAAATTGGCGGTGTAGAGGGCGACGACGCTGTATACAAAGTTGTTTTGTGGACTGCCGGGGAATTCGAGATTGATTTTAATGCGGCGAACGCCTCCACGCGGACGACCACGACGAAGAACACCACGGGCCTGCTGATGGAAGCAATGCGATTAATGGACGAGTCCAACCGCGACGCCGTCCCGACGCAATGAATCTCCGGAAGAAACCTTCCTCATGCGCGTAGCAGTCCTTACTATTAGCGATTCTGTTTCCAGAAATGAACGCGAGGATTTGTCGGGTCCGGCGGTGGTGGCGGTTTGCCGCGGATTGGGTTGGGAAGTGACGTCGGCGTTGCGCGTGTCCGATGATCCGGCCAACATTCGCGAACAATTGCGGGAGCTGGCGGATTCGGGGCGCGTGGATGTGCTGCTGACGACCGGCGGAACGGGGCTGGGACCGCGGGACAATACTCCGGAAGCGACGCAAGCGGTGGCGGACCGCATTGTGCCGGGAATTCCGGAAGAAATGCGCCGCAAGGGGCTGGAGCTCACGCCGACGGCGGTGCTCTCGCGCGGGACGGCGGCGGTGCGGAGCAAGACGCTGATCGTGAACTTGCCGGGAAGCCCGAAGGGTGCGGTGGAATCGCTGGACGCGGTGGCGCACCTGTTGCCGCACGCGGCAAAGGTTCTGCATGGCGCGCGGCACGATTAAGCGCGGGATTTCCTTCCAGAAAACATTCTTCGGTTGACCGATTTCGCAATCGAGTCAAGAATGCTTGCATCATGGCGACTAAACCATCCGACAAGAAACTGGCTGTACTGGGAACGGGAAAGCTCGGCGGGATCTTGCTGCGGGCTTACTTGAAGCAGGGGCTTTTTTCGCCGAAGCACGTTACCGCGACGGTGAAGCACGGGGAAAAGGCGGCGGCGCTAGCGAAGGAGCTGGGCGTTAGCGTGACCACAGAGAACCGCAAGGCGGTGCGTGACGCGGATATCGTGCTGCTGGGCGTGAAGCCGCAGGTGGTGGGGGATGTGTTGAAAGAGATTGCGCCGGAGTTGAGCGAGAAGACGCTGGTGATTTGCGTCGCCGCGTCAGTGCCGACGAGCTATATCGAGCAGCGCGTCAGCGCAAAAGTGCCGGTGGTGCGGGCGATGCCAAATACGCCGGCGGCGGTCGGTTGCGGCATGACGGGGATTTGCGCGGGGGCGCACGCGAGAGCGGAGCACCTGGAAACGGCGCGGACGATGTTCGATGCGGTGGGGCGCACGGTCGTCGTGGATGAAAAGAACATGGATGCGGTTACCGGGCTTTCCGCGAGCGGGCCGGCGTATGCGTACATCATTCTGGAATCGCTGGCCGAGGCTGGCGTAAAAGTGGGATTGCCGCGGGACGTTGCCACGTTGCTGGCGGCGCAGACGATGAAAGGCGCCGCGAGCGTAGTACTGGAAACCGGCGATCATCCCGCGCTGCTGAAGGACGCGGTGACTACGCCGGCCGGCTGCACGATTGATGGAATCATGGAATTGGAAGAAGGGAAGCTGCGCGTCACGCTGATCAAGGCCGTTGTGAAAGCGACCAGCCGCGCGGGGGAGTTGCTGTTCGAGAAGTAGTGGCCGCAGCCGGACAATCCCTACACAGCTTCGAGTTCGGCTCCTAGCCACGAGATAACCGGAATCCAAGCAAAGGGGCCAAGCTCTAACAATCCGGCCTATCAGGAGTTGGGGGTGTGCCAATCAAGTCCACAGAATCGGCACTGGCGGGCCCGCGGAGTTCGAGCCAGGGAACTGCATCGGGGGCAAAGATTAAACACGATTTCGCTTTTGTGCTCATCCATTATTCTCCGCGCTGTTTGAGCTACGAAACGTTCTAATCCTTCAGCTGTGAGGCGCAAAACCTCAGGATCATCCGATAACAATTTGCGCAAATCGTGGGGGCTATTCCTAAGCAGAGTTTGGGCAGCCACATCAGTGCGCCCGTGCATGGCCTTGGCTGTGGCTTCCAGATGCTTACGTGCGATGCGCTCTTGCATCGTCATTAGGTAGCCGTAATAACGGAGCACGTACGAGGCGCTCTCAGTTTCCATTTTCTTTCACCAAAAAGAATAGCCTAGCATGAGCTAGGGCCTATTTAACGCGGTGGTCGGAGAACTGACCTGACACCGGAATCTCGTTTCACCCAAGGCTTAAACCAAAGAATCCGCGAACATGGCGTTGCTTGCGTCGGAAATGGTGGTAGGATGCTGCGCGTGAGGGAGTTATGCCGAGCGCTTACCTTCCCGTCTTGTTCTATGCGGCACTGGTGATTGCGTTTCCTGCGGTGACGCTTGTTTTCGCGAAACTCATTCGGCCGACGTCTACCCGCGTGGGGGCCAAGCTGATGCCCTATGAGTGCGGGATTCCGCCGGAGGGTGACTCGCGCGGGCGGTATTCCGTGCGCTTCTATATTGTGGCGATGCTGTTTGTGATTTTTGACGTGGAGACCATGTTCTTGATCCCCTGGGCGATTTTGTATAAGGGATGGGTGGCGGCGCACGCGGGGTTGTTTGCGCTGGTTTCGATGTTTGTGTTCCTGGGGATCCTGGTGGTCGGCTACGTGTGGCTCTACAAAAAGGGCGCGCTGGAGTGGGCGTGAGCCGATCGGTTTTTTCTCCTCGAAGACTTGGTCTTGGCCGCAAGTGGTTGTGATT
>Ga0207087_1163_pt1 | contig 14379 bp, 23 predicted proteins | sample Alteio_BWMinHeat_51_FD_153544 | JGI IMG/M metagenome (GOLD analysis project Ga0207087, IMG submission 153544) | Enriched cells from forest soil in Barre Woods Harvard Forest LTER site, Petersham, Massachusetts, United States -... | ecosystem: Environmental > Terrestrial > Soil > Temperate forest >... | reverse complement strand
AACGCGCCTTCTGCCCCTTATTACCTTTACCTGAAGTACCACCTCTGCTACCACCTCTACCAACACGTTTACGTTTTTTGAGTAAGGGGGTTAATTTATCGAGTTGCAACATCTGAACCTCTAATAATTTCTTTAGGTGTTTTCCCTCTTAACCGAGCAATATCAACGATAGAACGCATCTGAGCTAGCGCATTTAAGGTTGCTTTAGCAACGTTGATACCGTTAGACGCACCATGGGATTTTGTAAGTACATCAACAACGCCAGCAGCTTTCAAAACAGAACGTACTGCGCCACCGGCTATTCTGCCGGTACCTTTTGAAGCTGGACGAATAGTAACTTCGCTTGCACCATGCTTACCTTTAGTTTCATATGGTACCGTGGTACCACGAAGCGCTATAGTAGCCATGGACCTGCGTGCACTTTTAGTTGCCTTTGCAATAGCCAGAGAAACTTCATGGCTACTGCCACGAGCAATCCCTACTTTGCCTTGCTGATCGCCTGAAACAACCTGAGCTGAGAACGAAAACCGTTTTCCGCCCTTTGTTACCTTAGTAACTCGTCTAACACTAATAACACAATCAACAAATGAATTTTCTTTGTTATTATCCACAACTTCCTCGATCTGTACTTTTAAATGGTAAATTTCTAAATAGACAAGCCACCTTCACGAAGTCCTTCTGCTAGCTGCCTAACTCTTCCGTGATAAAGGAAAGAGCCCCTGTCAAAAACAACAGCCTTTATGCCTAACTCTTTCACACGGCCTGCAAGCTGTACTCCTACTGCTTTAGCAAGCGCGCTTTTATCACCAGCAGTCTTTTTGATGGTAAGCGTAGAACTACTTGCAAGAGTTTTTTGTGCAACATCGTCAATAACTTGCGCATAAATATGGCGGGCGCTTCGGAATACACTCACGCGTGTACGAGGAACGCCTACCGCCGTTAATGCTGCTCGCGTTCTAAAGGCTCTACGGGATTTTCTTGCTGCTTTTTTGCTAGGATTGCTCATCGATTATCTCAATAGTAAAAGTCTATTTGTTTATGAAGATTTTGTTTTACCTGGTTTACGAAACAATGTTTCTGCTGCAAGTTTAATGCCTGTTCCCTTGTAAGGTTCTGGCGGCCTGAGCGCTTTTATTTTGCTTGCAATTTGTCCTAAAAGGACATTATTTGGTGATTTAAGCGTTACCCGTTGACCTGTTTTACTATCAACATCAGCAGATACGGTATCTGGCAGATCAAAATCAATTTTGTGGCTATATCCTAAAGAAAAAACTAATTTGCGCGGATTAGCAACAACAGCCTTATACCCAAGTCCATTGATTTGCAATTGCACTTCAAAGTCCTGTTTTGCCCCTAAAATCTTATTTTTCAACAGAGCATGCGTTAATCCCCATACTCTATTTAAATCTCGTCGGGCACGCACAGAGAACGTGGTAGATTTTGATGGTACTATTTGCAAAAGACCATCAGTAATGTCTACATCAAGTTCCTCAGGCAGCAGATAAACTCCTGCGCCCTTTTTACCCTTAAAATGTATCTCGCGGTCTTTAACAGACACCTGTACATCATTTAAAGCTATGGGTTTTCTACCAATCTTCGACATGTGAATATCCTTTTATTTTCTACCAAACCGTGCAGATAACTTCACCGCCGACACCAAGCTGTTTAGCTTGTTTGTTGGTCACAACGCCTTTATTAGTAGTCAAGATTGATATCCCCAGACCACCACTAACTGGCTTGATATCACCAGAACGTGCATACAGACGTCTTCCTAACTTGCTTGCCCGTGTAATGGCATGGATAGGTGACTCACCATTTACATACTTAAGATGTAGCTTCAGTTTTTTATGGTCTTCTGGAAGCACTTCAAAATCTCTTATAAACCCTTCATTTTTCAAAATTTGCGCTAATGCTAAACGCATTTTAGAAAAGGGAAGAGTAACACTTCCTTTGCTAACCATAACCGCATTGCGGATAATTGTTAGAAAATCACCTATGGTATCTACTGACATATTCTATTGCCTCGTTGTCGAAACTTTTATAACTATTACCAACTTGTTTTCTTTACGCCTGGCAAAAAACCTTGCAAAGCAAATTTACGAAAACAGATACGACACAACCCAAATATGCGCATGAAAGCTCGTGCTCTACCGCACATTTTACATCTATTATAAGCTCTAACTGCAAACTTAGGTTCTCTGTTTGCTTTTTCTATGAGTGCTTTTTTTGCCATAATATACCTTAATTAAAATTTATGCTTTCCGAAATGGCATGCCAAAATTTCTGAGTAGCGCAACGCCATGAGCATCTTCAAGCGCAGACGTTTGAATAGTAACGTTAAGTCCGCATGATTTGTCATTGACGTCAAAAGCAACTTCTGGAAAAATTGACCAATCTTTTATACCGATATTATAACCACCTCGACCATCGAGCTTTAATGGCAACCCTTGAAAGTCACGAACTTTTGGCAGGGACAAGGTAATCAACCGATCTAAAAATTCGTACATCAACCGGCCTCTTAACGTCACCTTGGCACCAATCGCCATTCCTTCACGAAGCTTAAACCCTGCAATTGACTTGCGCGCATAGGTTTTAACTGCTTTCTGACCAGCTATCTTAGTAAGCGTATTGACTATAGATTGCAAAACCTTTGAGTCGCCGACTGCTTCTTTAGAGCCAACATTGAGGACTACCTTCAACGGCTTTGGCACTTGCATTATATTAGGCAGACTCAATTCTTTTTTGAGCTTTTCTTTGATTTCGCCTTCGTAGACCTGCTGCAAACGAGCTTTTTCTACTTTAATAATCTTTTTGGCCATTACTCAAACGCCTCCTGACAACGTACGCAAACACGTACAGCATTATCTTGAGTACGTCTCACTTGGATTCTACTTGGTTTTTTACACGAAGGGCAAACGGGCATCAGCTTGCAAACATCTATCATTCCCTCTTCTTTTTTTATCGAGGAAACTTCGCCGCTCTTTTTTGCCTTATAGTGGCGCGTATGAATCGCAACACCTCTGACAATGACCTTATCCTTCTTAGGAAATACTTCGACTACTGTACCCTGCTTGCCTTTATCTTTTCCAGATAAAACAGCAACCAAATCGTTCTTTTTAATGCGTGCTAGCATGCAAATATCCTCAAACTATCTCGGGAGCAAGAGATACTATTTTCATGTATCCTCGCGTCCTGAGCTCTCGCGCTATTGGGCCAAATGCACGCGTACCAATGGGTTCGCCGTCCTTGACTATCATAGCAGCATTATCGCCAAACCGAACATAGCTTCCATCATCTCGCCTAAACTCTTTACGTACCCGCACAATAACTGCGGTAACCACTTCACCTTTTTTAACCATACCACCCGGAATGGCCTTCTTGACGCTGCACCTGATCAAATCGCCAAGATACGCGTAGCGCTTTCTGGTACTGCCAATAATACCGATGCACTGTAAATCCTTGGCACCAGAATTATCGGCAACTGCCAAATAAGATTCTTTCTGAATCATAATTAACCTTATAATCTAACTAGAATGAGTACCTATTACACGCGAAAGGTACATGTATTTCGTTTTTGATACAGGACGTCCTTCAAAAACTTCTACCAAATCCCCTACTTTTGCCACATTATGCTCATCATGGACGTTATATTTTTTTGTTTTGCGCAAAACTTTGTGAAGCATAGGATGCTTGAAGGTTCTCTCAACCAAAATAACAACCGTCCGGTCCATCTTATCCGAAACTACGCGTCCAGAAATGAACTTCTTTTTCTTATCTATTTTTTTCGCATCTTCCATGCATGACCCTGTATTAACAATCTATAGCTTTTTAACTCTTACGCCCCATGAAGGTCAGTATACGTGCGATATCGCGACGCAACTTCCCAAATTGGGAAAAATCTTTCGTATGTGAAGTTTTCTTACCCAAGCGAAGCATGAACAGGGAACGTTGCAACTCGTTTAGTCTGGTCTTTAACTGCGCAGGATCACTCGTCTGTAACTCTTGTTTGATCTGTTTTGTTTTCATAGTAATCACCACATCATTTATTAAACAATAGCACTTTTTTCAACATTCTGCTGGAACTGCTCCTGCCCCTTTTGTACAAACTTAGTCTTAATAGGCAGCTTGTAGGTAGCGCCATTGAGCAACTTACGCGCAGTCTGCTCATCCAACCCAGACACTTCACAGATAATTCTACCACGTTTTACTACTGCTGCCCAGTACTCAACATTACCTTTACCCTTACCCATCCGTGTTTCAGCAGGCTTTTTGGTTATAGGCTTATCAGGAAATACTCGCAAAGTGAATGAGCCTTCTTTCTTTAAGCCCCGCGATAGCAAAACACGCATGGCTTCGATCTGTTGCGCTGTCATCCAACATGGCTCAACGGCCTGTAAGCCATATTCACCAAAAGCAATGGTACGCGCACCCTTAGATAGTCCGCGCATACGCCCTTTTTGGACTTTTCTATATTTTGTTTTTTTCGGCATCAGCATGGCAAAATTTCTTTCAGTTTTTCTCGTTAAGTTCGTTGATAATCACCTTTGCAGAGCCATACTTTTACGCCGGTGACGCCATAAGTTGTTTTCGCTTCTGCAAAACCGTAGTCAACATCCGAACGAAGTGTCTGCAACCTATAAGAACCTAAACGTGTCCATTCGACTCGAGCAATTTCAGCTCCGTTCAATCTACCAGAACAGCATATCTTGATACCTTCTGCGCCACTCTTCATAGAAGCAAGTGCTGCACGCCCCATAAGTTTCTTATAGCTTTCTCGCTTCAATAGCTGCGCAGCTATTCTTTTGGCTATCAACAGAGCATCTAATTCAGGCTTCTTTATTTCTTGTACGGATACTTCGATATTGGTACGCCCCGTCATAGCGGCTAATTGATTTCTCAAGCCCTCTATTTCCTGACCTCGTTTACCAATTATTGATCCTGGGCGCGCTGAATGTAGAATGACCCGCAAATTACCGCCTGTCTTTTCTATTTCAATACGTGAGTTTTCAGCATTTTCAAACTGTGTTTCTAAAAACTTACGTATTTTCAAGTCTTCTAAAACAAGGGAAGCATATTCTTTTTTAGACGCAAACCAACGAGCATCCCATCCCCGATAAATACCAAGCCTAAATCCTAACGGATGAACTTTACGACCCACGCTGTACCTCTTTTTTCATCAAAGGTTCCAAAATAACTTCTATATGGCTAAAACGGCGCCGTTGCAAGTTTGCACGTCCCATTGCACCGCACTTAAAATACCTTTGCATAGGACCTTGATCAATTCTAATTTCTTTTACTATAAGGTCTGCTAGCTCAAGCTGACTATGATATGCGGCATTTGCTGCAGCAGATTTAATAACCTTCTCAATAGGAATAGCTTTCTTGAGCGCGCTTGTTGCAAGCAAATTTAGCGCAACATCAACTCTTTTGCCACGCACAAAGCTGTCGGCAAGAGCTCTGATCTTAAAGTGCGAACGTGGCACAAATAACGATTTGGCCACAAATGTATTAGACATGTAACTCCGTAATGTTACGTAGAACAAACTGTTGTATTCGTAAGAATAGCTTAAAAATCATTTGTTCTCAAATATATTTAACTCTTACTGACCATGCCAGCCTGTCTTTGACCACTATGTAGTCTAAATGTTCTGGTTGGTGAAAACTCACCAAGGTAGTGTCCCACCATATTTTCCGTAACAAAGACTGAAATAAACTTCTTGCCGTTATGCACTGCAAAAGTAAGACCCACGAATTCAGGGAGTATCATGCTCCTTCGTGACCATGTCTTTATTACTTCTCGCCTACCACTTTCTTTAACTTTTCTGACCTTTTCAGAGAGAGGAGAGTCAACAAACGCTCCCTTCTTAGCAGATCGAGCCATAAATAACCTTTCTACGTTCAATTATGAACCAGCTCCTAATCATCTAGTGACGACTACGGCCTTCTTCTCTTTAAAATTAAAGGATTCTTGCGTGTCCTTGTTCTCGTTCCCTTACACCCCTTACCCCATGGTGTAGATGGATGAGAACCAGACTTTGAACGCCCTTCACCACCACCATGCGGGTGATCAACCGGGTTCATCGCCATACCGCGCACACTTGGTCTAAAGCCACGATGCCGAGTTCGGCCGGCCTTACCCCAAGATATGTTTTTGTATTCAGCATTACCCAGCATTCCTACGGTAGCCCAACAATCCAAAGACACCATGCGCACTTCACCTGACGGCATTTTTAAGGTCGCATACTCCTCTGTCTTGGCAACTATCTGTGCTGCAGTTCCTGCGCTACGCGCAAACGTACCACCTGATCCAGGACGAATTTCTATGTTGTGCACCATAAAACCGGCTGGTATATTCTTGAGCGGAATACAATTACCAACCTTGGCTTCAACAGATTCGCCAGCAAGAATAGTAGACCCAAGCTTTAACGTTTCAGGCATGAGCATATAACTCTTGGCACCATTGGCATAAAAAACCAAACCGAGCCTCACGTTACGATTTGGATCATATTCAATAGCCCTGATGACACCCGGCACATCACGTTGAGCTCTTTTAAAATCAACAATACGGTATTTTTGAGCAGCACCACCACCACGATGCCGTACGGTAATTCTACCGTACGCGTTTCTTCCGCCCTTTTTTCTTAATCCTTTAACCAAACTTCTTTCAGGTTTTTTCTTGGTTAAGTCTTTAGATGTTAAGAACGATTGGAAGCGTAAAGAAGAGATGGAGGGTCTACGCTTAATTATAGACATTATAAATCCTCACTGGATAATGCAGAAAAATAGTCATTATTCACTTCTGCTTTCTGCACCAGGCATTTCAGTTTGTTCAAATAAATCGAGCGAATATCCTTCAGCCAGAGAAACATAAGCAATTTTGCTTTTTTTCATAGTAGTATTGGAAACACGCCGCTTTCTATTTACTCCCTTAGGAGGCTTTGATTTAGAAATAAGCGTTCTTACCTTATCTACTTTCACATTAAACAGCTGTTGTACCGCTTGTTTGATAGCCGGCTTAGTAACATTAAGGTCAACTTCGAGTACAAGCTTATTAAGCTCTTTATTGGTTTTGTGCGCCTTATCGGAAACTCGTGGTCCTTTAATGACGTTATAAATACTGATATTTAATGCCATTTTGATACCATTTCTTTAAAGGAAGAAAAATCTTTCTTGAGCACCAACCAACAGGTAGTATCAGCTAAATGGTATACATTCGGCTCATCAAAACTCATAACATGAACATTTGGAATATTGGCAAATGAAGCTGCTGTCATAAGATCATCAATTGGTAAAAAGAGTGTCACTTTTCTATCAGTTAACCCTATTTCTTTAAGAGCTGCATGCGCCAGTGCAGTACGAGGCCTATCGACAGGAGGTGTCCAGTCAAGCATCAAAACGTTTTCTTGATCTGCAAACTTATTAACTAAGCTACGCATCACACCACGTCTCATTGCTTTAGAAACTTTCAACTTTCTATCACGAACCTGCGGTCCAAAGATTACGCCGCCCCCTCTCCACAACGGAGAACGAGCAGAACCAGCACGAGCACGACCAGTACCTTTTTGTTTCCAAGGTTTTTTGTTGGAAAAAGCGACATCAGAGCGCCCCTTGCACCCGACTGTTCCTTGGCGCCAATTTTGCAGTAACGTTCGAATACACACGGCAAAACTTTTAACTGAAGGCAGCGACCAGGATTCAACTGATCCAACAATATCAATTAAAGAAACCGCACGCGCGATAACCGAAGTAAAACCACTTTTTGTATTTTGAGCATTCATAATAGTTTACTTCTTTCGAATAAAGAGCAAAGAACCTACGTGGCCAGGAACAGCACCTTTAATGAATACGACACGTTGGGCAGATTCAATTTGCACAACACGCAAACCTTGAATCATACAACGCTCAACACCCATATGGCCAGCCATACGTTTCCCTTTAATAATTCTTCCTTGACGACGCATCCAGCTGATAGAACCAGGGCTGCGAGGTCCCATAGTAGAACCGTGACTTGCTCTGCCACCAGAAAATCCGTACCGTTTAACACACCCCGTAAAACCTCTACCTTTTGAGGTGCCTACTACGTCAACAAATCCGCCAGCCGACAATGCTAAATCTATAGGCAAGCTTGCGCCAATACGCACATCGCTTTCTTTTTCGCACTGTATTTCGCGCACATGCTGAAAATAATGCGCAAGCGACTTAAGCCACTCTTTGGAATATGAACTATCCTTAAATCGATCTCTGAGCAATCCCACTTGAATTGCATTATAACCATCACGATCAAGCGTTTTTTTACCAACCACTAACCACGCCGAGAGATCGATCGCGGTCACTGGTACAACTTTATCGCTCTCAAATAGCTGAGTCATCCCCAGCTTTCTCCCCCAAACTCCTGATATCATCGGGACCATCCTTCGCTATTTGATTTCGACATCGACGCCCGAAGATATATTAAGCTTCATAAGCGCGTTCATTGTTGTATCAGAAGGTGAGATAATATCGAGCGCACGCTTGTGCGTGGTAAGCTCGAATTGCTCACGCGACCTCTTATCAATATGAGGCGATCTTAATACCGTAAAGCATCGCCTAACATTAGGAAGAGGCACCGGACCCATGAGCTGGGCCCCCGTTCTTTTCGCTGTTAAAACTATATGCTTGACCGCCTGATCTAACAGGCGGTGATCATATGATTTCAGCTTTAATCTTATCCGTTGTTTTTTCATCTAATTATTCCAAGATTTCTGTTACAACGCCAGAACCAACTGTTCTGCCGCCTTCACGGATTGCAAAACGAAGATCCTTACTCATTGCGATAGGAGAAATAAGCTCCACTGACAAATCAACGTCATCACCTGGCATAACCATTTCACGACCAGCAGGCAGAGTCACCACACCCGTTACGTCAGTTGTTCTGAAGTAGAACTGCGGACGATACCCATTAAAGAATGGACTATGACGACCGCCTTCTTCCTTGGATAAAATAATGACTTTGCATTTAAATTTCTTGTGAGATTTGATGCTCCTTGGTGCGGCAAGAACCATACCACGCTCAATATCTTCTTTCTTGGTACCACGTAACAAAAGACCAACGTTATCACCCGCTTGTCCATCGTTTAATGTTTTCTGGAACATTTCTACGCCGGTAACTGTAGTTTTGACCGTATCGCCAAAGCCGACGATTTCAACTTCATCGCCAACTTTAATTTTACCCGCTTCAATTCTACCAGTTGCCACGGTACCGCGACCAGAAATTGAGAATACGCCTTCAATTGGCATTAAGAATGGTTTATCAATATCACGAACTGGTTCAGGAATGTAGGTATCAATGGCATCCATCAGCTTTTGAATTGCTTGAGCACCAAGTTCTCCTTGATCCCCTTCTAACGCCTTAAGCGCAGAACCACGGATAACCGGAATTTTGTCGCCAGGGAAATCATACTTTTTAAGCAAATCTCTGATTTCTTCTTCTACCATGTCGACCATATCCGGATCGTCTACCATGTCTACTTTATTCAAGAAAACAACAATTGCAGGAACGTTTACGTTCTTTGCAAGAATGATGTGCTCTTTGGTTTGAGGCATTGCACCGTCTGCTGCAGATACCACCAAAATTGCACCGTCCATCTGTGCGGCACCAGTGATCATGTTCTTTACATAGTCAGCGTGACCAGGACAGTCGATATGCGCATAATGGCGTTTAGCGGTTTCATATTCAACGTGAGACGTTGAAATAGTAATACCGCGCTCTCTTTCTTCAGGCGCCTTATCAATTTGATCATAGTTTTTCTTTTCAGCGAGCCCTTTAGATGCTTGATGCATCGTAATTGCTGCCGTCAAGGTAGTTTTACCATGGTCAACGTGACCAATAGTTCCCACATTGCAGTGGGGTTTATTACGTTCGAATATACCTTTTGCCATTGCGCATGCTCCTGCGAGATTTAAAATATTCTTTTACTGTATGTACCTTATACTAACTTTTTTTGCTCTCATGCTGAGCAATTACTGCTTCCTGAACGTTCTTTGGAACTTCTCGGTAGCATTCAAATTCCATGGAATAACTCGCACGACCCTTAGTCATAGACCTAAGCTCGGTAGCATAGCCAAACATTTCGCCGAGCGGAACTTCAGCCTGTATCTCTTGCTTGTCAATATGCGCATCCATCTTCAAAATCCTGCCTCGCCGCCCATTCAAGTCACCAATTACTTCGCCCATATATTCCTCAGGCGTTTCAACAGTAACTTTCATAATAGGCTCAAGCAACACAGGAGACGCTTTGCTCATAGCATTTTTAAATGCCATAATGGCCGCCACCTTAAACGCAATTTCAGATGAATCCACATCGTGGTACGATCCATCAAATAACGTTACTTGGCAATCAACCACCGGATATCCCCCAAGAACACCCGAAAGAAGCGCTTCGTCCAATCCTTTTTGTACGGCGGCAATAAACTCACGAGGAATAGAGCCACCAACAACTTTATCTACAAATTTATAACCAGCACCTCGCTCAAGTGGGTCAAGCTTGATCCATACATGACCGTATTGACCGCGACCACCAGATTGCTTGACTAACTTACCTTCAGCCTCAACTGGCTTCTGGACAGTTTCCTTATACGCAACCTGTAGTTTGCCTTGCACCACCTCAACTTTGTGCTCAGTACGCAAACGATCAACGATGATTTCAAGATGAAGTTCGCCCATACCGGAAATAACGGTTTGGCCAGTCTCTTCATTGTAAGAAAATCTAAAAGATGGATCTTCTTGCATCATTTTGCGCAGAGACAACACCATTTTTTCATAATCAGCTTTATTCTTCGGCTCAACAGACGCATCAATCACCGGCATAGGAACTACTATATTTTCCAACAGCGCTATATGATCTTTTTCACACAGCGTATCACCCGTTATAGTATCCTTGACTCCTACTAATGCCGCAATATCGCCCGCATGCACTTCTTCAACTTCTTCTCGCTTATTTGAATGCATACGCACTATTCTACTGACACGTTCTTTGTTGCCGGTACGCGCATTGTAAATGTAAGAACCGGCCTTGAGAGTACCAGAATAAACGCGAACGAAGCTCAAGACGCCTACAAATGGATCGGTCATTATCTTTGAAACAAGCCCGTAAAATGGCGCTGCTGGATCCGGTTTCACTTGCACAACACCAGAACCATCAGGCAATTGTGCTTCCACAGGAGGCACATCAAGCGGTGATGGTAAATACTCGATCACTGCATCTAACAGCAACTGAACACCTTTATTTTTAAAGGCTGTTCCACAAAACGCTGGCGCAATCTTTTGCAAGATTACCCCTTTACGAATTGCTGCTTTAATTTCTTCATTTGAAATAGGCTCTTCGTTCAAAAATTTATCAGCAACGGCATCATCGATATTGCCTGCCGCCTCAATAATCTTGAGACGCATGTCACGAATCTTTTCAGCATACTCGCCCGGCACATCGGTCCAAACAACTTTGGCGCCCATATCACCTTCAAAAGTTGCCATCTTATTCGTTAATACATCGATAATAGCTTTAAAATTTTCAGCTTCACCAACCGGAATTTGCATAGCAAGAACATTACCACGCAGCCGTTCATTAATATCATCAATAACTTCAAAGTAATCAGCGCCCACACGATCCATCTTATTAACAAAGATCACGCGTGGCACTCGATAACGATTGGCTTGACGCCATACCGTCTCAGACTGTGGCTGGACACCATCAACGCCTGAAAATACTGCTACCACTCCATCTAAAACACGCAAGGACCGCTCAACTTCAATTGTGAAGTCAACGTGTCCAGGAGTATCAATAATATTGATCTGGTAGCCTTGCCAATTGCAGGTAATAGCTGCTGCGGTTATTGTTATACCGCGCTCGCGCTCCTGCTCCATCCAGTCCATAATGGTCTCACCCTCATGGACTTCACCAATCTTGTGAGATACACCGGTATAAAAAAGTATACGCTCGGTCACGGTAGTTTTGCCAGCATCAATATGAGCAGCAATACCTATATTTCTATATTTTTTTAAGTCGCTCATCGAAAACCTTTAGTTACCAGGCGTAATGCGAAAAGGCACGATTAGCTTCTGCCATGCGCTGCACTTCACTCTTTTTCTTGACGGCACCGCCGCGACCTTCACATGCGTCAAGCAATTCTGCAGCCAACCGCTGAGACATATCCTTACCGGATCGAACTTGCGCAGCAGATATTGTCCATCTCATCGCCAACGAGCTACGTCTTTTGGGCGGAACTTCCATAGGAATTTGGTAGACGCTACCACCAACACGGCGAGGCCGAACTTCTACGAATGGTGCTACCTGATTAAAGGCTTTATTAAAAAGCTCTAATGCTTTCTTATCATCATTCCCAACCTTTTTGCCCAAAATATCCATTGCACCATACACAATAGAACGCGCAATATTTTTTTTGCCACGCTCCATGATGATATTGATGAACTTCTGGATTATGTCGGAATCGAATCGTAAATCAACACCAACATCTCTTGTAAAATCTCTTTTCTTGCGCCTTGGCATTTTTTAAATCCTTATTTCGTAGCTTTTGGACGCTTCGCGCCATACAATGAACGAGACTGTCTTCTATTTTGAACGCCAGCAGCATCCAACGCTCCGCGCACAATATGATATTTTACCCCTGGCAAATCCTTAACCCTACCACCCCTGACCAAGACCACGGAGTGCTCTTGTAGATTGTGACCCTCACCTGGAATATAAGCAGTAACCTCAACACCAGTAGAAAGTTTTACACGAGCAACTTTTCGCAATGCCGAGTTAGGTTTTTTAGGCGTTTGAGTAAATACTCTGGTACATACCCCACGAGCCTGTGGTGCCCCTTTAAGGGCAGGGCTCTTAGATTTTATTTTCGTTTTTTTTCGCCCAACTCGCGAAAGTTGATTAATAGTAGGCATAAAAGACAATCCCTAAGGTTTAAAAAAAATGTTTTTTACTTATTAATGCGTTGACATCAATTTAGATTCAATGATGCGCTTTTAACATAAGTAATCGCTAAAGGCTAATGGTCATTTTACCCTTTTTGTTATTTTTTTCAAGTTGTAGCTATCAGAATTTATTACAAAAAAATCGATCTCCAAAGCCTTAACACCATGTCGCCAATATTTTATTTCATATTGCACAATTTCGCTGTCATAAAAGCCTCATAAATATCATCTGTGAAATCATGGGGCTTTTATGACAGGTAGAAGCCAAAAATAGACTTGCGCGCTTACTAATGGTATTTTTAGGTCTCTATCTAGCTAAACATCATTAAAAAACTAAGAACCCTAATAACGCGCACTACTGCGTAAGGAGTATCCGGTGAGTCTTTCAGCACTATCACTGAGCATCTGCAATCAAGGATTTTTAATCGCCTCTGGGCTTATAGGCCTTGGCGCTCTTATAGCGTTTCATGAGCTTGGGCATTTTTTAATGTGCAAACTGTTTAATATTTCTACCCCCTCCTTCTCAATCGGTTTTGGCCCCCGAATTATTACCAAGAAAATTGGCGAAACAGAATTTTCCCTGTCCCTTATCCCGCTAGGTGGCTATGTCGAAATAGCAGGCAATGCAGAGATGGGCCAAGGAGAACAAAAAATGGCCTCTGCTACCGACAAAACCTCCTTTGCCTCTAAGACCTTCTGCCAGAAGATTCTGGTCATGCTGGGCGGCATTTTATTTAATATCATCTTTGCTTATGCAGCCTTTACGATAGTTTTATTCGTAGGAATAAAAAATCCGCCACCCCTCTTTGGCACCAAGCTCACCTCAGCGGTAGAGGTAAAGGCGGCTACCCCCATTGCTTTGCAATCTGGCGATCAAATCGTAAGTATTGACGATTTTCAATCCGATAATCCTGACGAACTCATAAGCACCATAGCCAAATCACCCGATAAAGCTGTCTTATTGAACATTATCAGAGAAGGGGTACCCGTCCAACTCGAGGCCACTATATCTTCAAAAAAGGCTGGTGATACCTCTGTAGGATATTTAACAGGAGTAAGTTTTGTTCGCGAAAATGTTGAGCCGCATTCTTTTTGGGCAGCTTTAAAAACAGGCATTTCTCTTACTCATCAGATTATGAGCCTGACTATAGACTTTTTTCTAACGCTGCCAGCGCGTATTGGCAAAAACATCTGGGCCGTTACCGATCAGATTGCTGGTCCCATAAAACTAATTGCTATGGTAGGCTCGAGCGCTTCAGATGGCTACATCTCTTTCTTGATACTCTTGGCCATCATTAGCATCAATCTTGCGGTATTCAACTTAGTACCGCTGCCAATTGTTGATGGAGGCCAAATTTTGACCTGTGTAATCGAAGACGTTACCGGTCGCCAATTGCCATTACGTATCAAAGAAA
>Ga0207087_1162_pt1 | contig 14415 bp, 11 predicted proteins | sample Alteio_BWMinHeat_51_FD_153544 | JGI IMG/M metagenome (GOLD analysis project Ga0207087, IMG submission 153544) | Enriched cells from forest soil in Barre Woods Harvard Forest LTER site, Petersham, Massachusetts, United States -... | ecosystem: Environmental > Terrestrial > Soil > Temperate forest >... | reverse complement strand
ATGTTTGTGATGGGCGGCGACGTCAAGGGCGGTCGCGTTTATGGCAAGTGGCCCGGGCTTGATGACCACCAGCTGAATGAGGGGCGTGATTTGGCGCTGACTTCGGACTTCCGAAGCGTGATCGGGGAAATTCTGACCAGGCACATCGGCGTGAAGGATCTTGCGCCTGTGTTCCCAGGATTTGACAACCATCCGCGCAAATTCGCGGGATTAATACGCGCTTAGGCTTCCTCACTAGGGGCGCAGCTTGCTGCGCCCTACCATCTACCGCTATATTCAATTTAATTCGCGAATCCAGATATTTCTGAAACGCACCGGATCGCCGTGATCTTGCAGGCCGAGCGGGAGTTTCTCCGCATGCGCTTTGTAGGGTGGACGCTCGCCGTGTTCTGTTGGGCCGGAGAGCTGGACGTTGTCTTGTACGAGGACGCCGTTGTGAAAGACCGTGACGCGGGCGGGGCGGAGGAGTTTGCCGCCGGCATCGAAGCGCGGGCCGTGGAAGACGATGTCATACCATTGCCACTGGCCTGGCGGACGTGCGGCGTTCGCGAGTGGTGGATATTGGCCGTACAACGCTGAGGCTTGGCCGTCCGCGTAGGTTTTGTTTTCATAGGAATCTAGGACTTGAACTTCGTAAAGGCCCATCAAGAAAACGCCGCTGTTGCCGCGTTCCTGGCTCTCGCCGTGCGGAGGCGTGGGTTCTTCAAATTCGACGTGCAATTGGCAATCGCCGAAAGATTGCTTGGTGTAGATGTAGCCGGTCTTATGCACGACCTCCGCGTAGCCGTTCGCGACCTTCCATTTCGCGGCGGTGCCGTCCTTATGCTGCCATTTGGAGAGATCAGCTCCGTCAAAGAGGACGACAGCATCTGAGGGCGGGTGTCCCGGCGAATCCTGCGCGCTGGCGCTGCCGGGATCGATCACTGGTGGAACGGGGCGATTGAGATCATGGATTTTCCATTTGGTGTCAACTTGGGCCAACAAGATGCTTGGGCTTACAGTAATCACGACGACGCCTAAAAACGAGAGACGGCTTGTTTTCATGGTTCGGACCTCGGCTCCGATCGGCGAGGATTCTAACCCTGATTCGTCAGCAAATAAACCCGGCTCTAAACGAAAAAAGGCAGCGACTGGCTGCCCTTTTGGTTGTGCAGTGCGTTAGCGGGAGACCGGCGGAAAGCCGGTCCCACTACGACTACGCGGCGGAGCCGTGGATGCGCATGCCGTAGAACGAGCGGTAGACGAAAACGAACGAGACGACGAAGAATGCCGCTGCCAGGATGTGCGTCAGGCCGTCGCCCCCTTGGCTCGCGGTGAGTTGCACGGCTAGCTCGACGGCTAGCAGGCCGAAGAGCGTTGTGAACTTGATGACCGGGTTCAGAGCGACCGAAGAAGTGTCTTTGAACGGATCGCCAACCGTGTCGCCAATGACTGTGGCGTCATGGAGCGGGGTACCTTTTTGCTTCAGCTCGACTTCGACGATCTTCTTGGCGTTGTCCCACGCGCCGCCGGCGTTGGCCATAAAGATGGCTTGGTACAAACCGAAAATGGCGATGGAGAAGAGGTAACCGATGAAGAAGAAAGGCTCGACGAAGGCGAAGGCCAGCGTCGCGAAAAACACGGCAATGAAAATGTTGAGCATGCCCTTCTGCGCGTACTTGGTGCAGATTTCGACGACTTTTTTGCTGTCTGCGACGCTGGCTGCCGCTGCTGCTTCCAGATGAATATTGGCTTTGATGAATTCGACGGCGCGGTAGGCGCCGGTGGTCACTGCTTGCGTGCTGGCGCCGGTGAACCAGTAGATCATCGCGCCGCCGGTGATTAAGCCCAGAACGAAGGGCGCGTGGAGGAGAGAAAGATTGTTGACGTTTTCCCTGAGGCCATGTGTGAGCGCCATGATGATCGAGAAGATCATCGTGGTGGCGCCGACCACGGCAGTCCCGATGAGCACGGGCTTGGCGGTGGCTTTGAAGGTGTTACCAGCCCCGTCGTTGGCTTCGAGCATTTCCTTGGCGCGTTCGAAATTTACATCGATGCCGTGGTCTTTTTTCAGTTCCTGCTGGATGCCGGGAACTTGCTCGATCAGCGAGAGTTCGTAGACGGATTGCGCGTTATCGGTAACCGGGCCGTAAGAATCGACGGCGATGGTGACCGGCCCCATACCGAGGAAGCCGAAAGCCACCAGTCCGAAGGCAAACACCGCCGGTGCGAGCATAAGGAGCCCAAGGTTGAGAGTGCTGATTAGGTAGCCCATCGACATCAGGAGGACCATCGCCAGGCCAATGTAATACGCAGAGAAATTTCCGGCGACGAATCCGGAAAGGATGCCGAGGGATGCGCCGCCTTCTTCCGCCGAGGAGACGACTTCTCTCACGTGGCGCGATTCCGTGGAAGTGAATACTTTCACCAGCTCCGGAATGACCGCGCCTGCCAACGTGCCGCAGGAGATGATTGTTCCGAGCTTCCACCATTGCGAGGCGTCGCCACCGAGCGTAGGAATAATCAGATACGAAATCACGTAGGTGAGCGCGATCGAAACGATGGAGGTGATCCACACAAGGGAAGTCAGAGGCGCTTCGTAATTCATCTTGTCCACGTTGCCGTATTTGGATTTGGCGATGAAGCCGTTGATGAAGTAGGCCCCAGCGCTGGAGACAAGCATCATGATGCGCATGACGAAGATCCACACGAGCAATTGAACCTGCACCGTGGGATCTTTCACAGCGAGAAGAATAAACGTGATCAGCGCAACGCCGGTCACGCCATACGTCTCAAAGCCGTCGGCGCTTGGACCGACGGAGTCGCCCGCGTTGTCGCCGGTGCAATCCGCGATAACGCCGGGATTGCGCGCGTCGTCTTCCTTGATCTTGAAGACGATCTTCATCAAGTCGGAGCCGATATCGGCGATTTTCGTAAAGATGCCGCCTGCAATGCGCAGCACTGCCGCGCCAAGCGATTCACCGATGGCGAAGCCGATGAAGCACGGCCCCGCGTAATCGCCCGGGATAAACAGCAGGATGAACAGCATCATCAGCAGCTCGACGCTGATGAGCATCATGCCAATGCTCATGCCGGCTTCAAGGGGCGTGTGATAGATGGGATAAGGCTTGCCACGGAGGGCGGCAAAAGCGGTGCGTGAGTTGGCGAATGTGTTCACGCGAATGCCAAACCAGGCTACCCCGTAGCTTCCCGCCATGCCGACGACGCTGAAGACGAGAATGATGGGCAGAGTAACCGCGGTCGGATGCACGGGAGCGAGGACGCCGAAGTAAAGAACGATGACAACGGCGATGAATAGCCACAGGAGCACAAGGAATTTGCCCTGCGTGAAAAGGTATGTCTTGCAAGTCTCATAGATGAGCTCGGAAATGTCGCGCATGGACTTATGGACGGGCATGCCTTTGAGGCGGCTGTAGATGGCCAGCCCAAAGATGAGGCCGAAAACGCAAAAGACGATGCCGAACAGAAGCAGCTTGTGGCCGTCGATCCCGAGAAAGGTCACTTGCGAAAGGTCGGGGACCTTTAGGCCGGCTTCACCGCCTGCTTCTTGAGCCATTGTTCGAGCGCTCGTGAAGAGGGCTAGAAAAGCCGCCGCGGCACTCCCTTTGGCGAATCTACATCCCAAGGACCAGGCACTTGCAAGCCAGGTGCGCATTAAAAATCCTCCATGATGAAAAATCGCATTCAGGGCAAACCGCGTCCTCGACACTCGTTTCCGGCACACCATTTCTTCCGAACGCTGTTTGTTTAGCGCCGGGGGGATTGCCATGCCGGATTTCAAAAGGCTCCCACCTCAAGACGGGACAGGAACTTCGCTTTTGGGCCCTGTCGGACCCGCGTACAGGCGCACACAAAGCGTTGATTTATAACATTTAGCGGAGTGGCGGGTCAAACTGTGTGAAGGTCCTTCGAGGGAAAATGACGCCATTCGCGGCAAGGGCCTGAAGAGAGCCTATTCAGGAGGTTTATAGGACGGTATCGCGTCGAACATGCGGGCGAAAAACAATTGCAAAGCGATGGTAACATGCCTTGATTGCCCGAGCAGCAAACAACCCGGTATAGACGGGGGCCCATGAATAGAGATTTTTCCGAGGCAGCGGCAAGCCGTGCGGCTGCCAGTAACGCGATTTGTCACCAGGGAAAGCGCATGGAAGCTGACGGTGTCTGCCAGGCGCCGTCCTTGCAGCTAAGCGTTCGCGCGCCGAACCCCGAGCAATCCGCGGGACCCGCGTGAGACATCATTTCTTTATTACTGGCACGGATGCCGGCGTTGGGAAGACGACGCTCTCAGCGCTTCTTTGTGCGGCGCTGGACGCGGTTTACTGGAAGCCGATCCAGACAGGGACGCTCGAAGGCTCCGACCGCGTAACGGTGATGCGGCTCGCGGGCATTGGGACGGATCGCACGCTGGACGAGGTGTACAAATTTGTCCCGCCGGTTTCGCCCGATTTGGCAGCGCGTTGGGCGGGCGTGGAAATTGATCTGGGCCGCGTCAATCTGCCCACTAGCTTGCTGAACGATTGGCTAGTCGTCGAGGGCTTGGGCGGCGTGCTGGTGCCCATTAATCAAAAACAATTCATGCTGGATATGATGGTCAAGTTCAAGCTACCGGTGATCCTTGCGGCGCGCAGCGGTGCGGGGACCATCAATCACACGCTGCTGACGCTGGCGGCTTTGCACGCGGCCGAACTGCCGGTGCACGGCGTTGTTTTAATTGGCGATCAGAACCGCGAGAATCGCGAAACCATAGAGCGGTTTGGACACGTCCGAGTGATCGGCGAAATACCGCGCCTTCCGAATCTTCACCGCACCGCATTGATGCAGATATTCATGAACCACTTCGACCGCGCCGCGTTTTCGCAGTGACTTCGAACGATGGCCCTGCCGTTGCTCTAGAGCAAACGAACTCTCTGCTAGACTGATCGTCCGAATTGTGGAGGAAGAATTCCCTTGCACACGTGGCGGGAAAAGATTACGGCATGCAAGAGGGGAACGGTTGACGGCGGGAGTTGCGATTGTCACTAAGTCTCAACGGCTGGAAGCAAAAGATAATTGCGTTTTCAGGCGGGCTGGGAGCGCCCGGCCTTCTGCTCATTTCTTTCCTGGATTCCTCGGTGCTTTCGTTTCCTATCATCAATGACCTTCTCCTCGTTCAGCTTTCCATGCAGCGTCCCGAACGGATGCCACTGTACGCTTTGATGGCCGCATCGGGCTCGGTGCTGGGCTGTGTGGTGCTTTACTTCCTGGCGCGCATGGGCGGAGAAGCTTACTTTCACCGCAAAGCGGGTGCGCGCGCGCATGCCATTCGCCACTGGGTCGAACGCAACGGATTCGGCGGCATGTTGATTGCCGCGCTTCTGCCGCCGCCGACACCGTTCAAAATATTTGTGTTTGCCGCTGGTGTTTTTGAGGCGCCGCTTTTTGGATTTGCGTCAGCGGTCACTCTGGCCCGCCTGTTTCGCTATTTTGGCGTGGGCTATCTCGCGATTCGCTATGGGGCGGGCGCGCTTCCCTATCTTGGCGCGCACAAGTTGCAGGTCACAATGCTCGTGATCGGGCTTGTCACGGTCAGCTATGGTCTTTCGCGCTGGATACTGCGTCACAAGCCGCACCATGATGCGCAAGAATAGCGCGCGAAAACGATCAGTGACGCAGGTCGCGACCCCAAACCAGCTTTTGGGATGTGACTTTGTTGTTTAGATCGAGCTCGATAAGAGCGGCAATCTCATGTTGTGTTTCGCCCGCCGCGGCATAACGCAAGTCACGCAAAACGACGACGTACCCGGCTTCGGTTTTTTCCATGCTGGCCTTGGGAATCTGCGCCGCGGCGAGAAATCGCCTCGCGGCAACTGTGTTTCTGGCCGCCTCGAGGGCGGAAGAGGGCTCCGGCTTGAAGAGCCGCAAACTTGCGTCGGGATCGAAGTTGCTGGCTGAGGCGATTTCCACGTCGATTTCGTTCAGCGCGCTTTCGGTTTCCACGACCCCATGCCAGGTGAGAGGCGACAGAGGCTCCGGAAAGGCGCTCGCACGGCGCGGAGTTTCGCCGTGAAACGTTCGTGATTGCATGAGAGCGATCACATTCGCGTGCAGAGTAGCGCGCACCCCTCCGTACACGAGGACCAGAGCTAGGCTGATGATAGCGCCGGTCTGTCCGCGCGGCTTTTTCGCCTTTGCACCAATCTCGGAGCTGACCAGGTGAAACAGCTCCGGAAGTGCGATACCCGCAAGGAAGATCGTAAGAATCCATGGATCGATGCCGGGAAGCCAGTCGGCTGCAAATCGTTTGGGGCTGAAGGGCCAGAAGAGCGCAACGCCGGGGGATTGGCAAGCGTCCATGGCGATGTGCAATAGCGCAGCACAAAGTGAAACATACAGGACTGGGGCCAGGCCGATCGCCAGATCGCCTCTGCCGCGAGCACTAGTGAGAGTTGCATCACCTTCCGGCTCTGCCACGCGAACAGGCTTGGATCTAAGTTGAACGGGCGCGACCAACATCGAAACGCCGGCGGAAACAAGGACGGCCACCAGGATCGAGTGAGTATAAGTTCCGTGCCAGCGGAGAAACGCGGACGGGCCAAAGTAGTTGCTCAGCTCATCGAGGTTGGCAATCGTGCCAGCGAGAACGGCGCTTGCCATGGCGAGCTTGCTCCTGCGTGGGAACAAGCCGCGCACGATGGCGAGCGATGCCAGTCCATGAGTGACGATGTCCACGGCTAAGACTTCGAGATTGCTTTCGATCCCGGGGCGAGGCCGTTGCGCGGCACCAGCAGCTTCAGAGCGCGCGGCACAATTTTGAACTCCACCGGGAGACGGGCGAGTGGCTCGCCGTCCACCTGCGCGTAAATCGGATCTTCACCACGAGGTTCACAGACAATACGGTCGGCCTTCCAGAAGTGAACGCCTTCTGTGCCGCGCAGTTTTCCCAGCCACAGTGACGGCAGATAACTCAGGTAACGCAAACCGCTGCGCGAGGTCAGAGTCATCAGCTCGAACTGATCCTCGTAAAGGTCCGCATCCGTGGTGATTTTAAAGGGCCCTCCGTAGTGTTTGGTGCGGCCCACCACAACGAGAGACGCGTCGATTTGTTTGCCTGCGGCAGTAACGCGAAAGTGTTGGAATTTATAGCGGAAGGCTTCGCGCGCGCCCTGCCACCAGTACGCCAGGATGCCGACGCGCGCTTTCAGGTCGAGATCGATGGAATACACGATCATCCCATCAGGGCCTGCGCCGGCGACGCTGAGAAAATATTTTGTCTTAGCAGGTTCGTGGAGCGGCGTGGCGAGTCCGAGCGGAATATCCCGCACGACTCCACGAACGAGCATTTCCGCCGCGCTGGGGATGTCCCAGGGCAGATTCAATTCTTTGGCGAGCACATTGGCGGTTCCACCAGGCAGGAGTGCGAGGGGCACGCGATGGCCATTTTTTTGGCCCGCCAAGCCGTTGACGACTTCGTTCAGCGTGCCATCGCCTCCGCAGGCGATGACCAGCTGGCGGCCTTCGTCATTCGCGCGCTGGGCCATCTCCGTGGCATCGCCGGCCTTCGTGGTTTCGGCGAGGTCCGTCTGAATCCCGCACGCGGCAAAAATGCGGCGCGCTTCATCGAGCATGGAACGGCGGCCCCGCCCGCCGTTCCCGGCGTTGGGGTTGTGAATCAGCAGCGCGTTGTGAATTTCCGTGGTCATCTCTCGTCTGAGCTCAGTATGAGTCGTTTCTTGCCAACTTCATTCTATATAATGTCAGGCGAAATTGAGCTATCTCTTCTCTAGAGGGTTTCATGGCCAAAGCCGCGCCGGCTTCCATTAAGAAAGAGATCGACGGTCTTCGCGAGAAGCTTCGGCACCACGAATATCGTTATTACGTCCTCGATGATCCGGAAATTTCCGACGCCGCTTACGACAAGTTGATGGAGCGGCTGAAGGGGCTCGAGGCGGCGCATCCTGAGCTGGTCACGCCCGATTCGCCGACGGTTCGCGTAGGTGGGGCTCCTCGCGACGGTTTTCAAACAGTGCGTCACGCGCGGGCCATGCTGAGCCTCGATAACGCGTTTTCCTATGATGGACTGCGTGATTTTGACCGGCGCGTGCGCGAAGGCAGCGGCAAAGGGAAAATTGAGTACATCGCTGAACACAAGTTCGATGGCCTGAGCATTTCGCTGCAGTACGAGGATGGTGTGCTCGTGCGCGGCGTGACCCGTGGCGATGGAACGACCGGCGAAGACGTCACCCCCAATGTGAAAACGATCCGTTCGATCCCGTTGCAAGTGGATACGGCAGTTTTGAAGAAGGCCAAGCTCCCGTCCGATTTTGAAGTGCGCGGAGAAGTGCTTATGACGCGCAAGGCGTTTGAAGCATTGAACCGCCAGCAGGAGCAATCTGGCGGAAAGATGTTTGTGAATGCCCGCAACTCCGCTGCCGGAGCAGTGCGAGTCCTCGATCCCTCGATCACGGCTGCACGGCGTCTGGACTTTTTCGCGTACTACCTTTTCGTCGATGGTAAAGTCCCTTTTCCCAAGCATTCCGACAGCCTCGCTGCTTTGAAGCAATTGCATTTCCGCGCCTCGGACGATTGGAAGCTGTGCAATGGAATCGACGCGGTCATCGCGTATTGCGAGGATTGGGACGCGAAGCGGGGAAAGCTGCCGTATGAGATCGATGGCGTAGTAATTAAGGTCAATGCCACGGCAATTCAGAACGAGTTGGGCTATACCGCCAAGGCTCCGCGCTGGGCGATCGCGTACAAATATCCCGCGCGGCAGGAGACCACGGTCGTCAACGACATCATCGTGCAGGTGGGTCGCACAGGTGCGCTGACACCGGTCGCTGTGCTTGAGCCGGTGCAAGTAGGAGGCGTCACTGTCAGCCGTTCCACACTCCACAATATGGATGAAGTCGAACGGCTCGGCTTGCAAATCGGCGATACCGTGCTGATCGAGCGCGCTGGGGAGGTGATTCCGCACGTCCTGAAAGTGGTCAAGGAAGGGAAGAACCGCAAGCCCTTTCGCATGCCCAAATATTGCCCCGAGTGTGGCAGCACGATCCACAAATCCGAGGGGGAGGTCGCGTATCGCTGCGTGAACGCCGCGTGTCCGGCAAAGCGGAAAGAATCATTGCTGCACTATGCGAGCCGCCACGCGATGAATATCGATGGTCTCGGCGACAAAATCGTCGACCAGCTGGTGGACCAAGGGCTGGTGAAAGATGTGGCCGATCTTTATACCTTGAAAGAGGACCAAGTCGCGGCACTCGATCGCATGGCGGAAAAATCCGCACAGAATTTGCTCGCAGAGATTGAAGGCAGCAAGAAAAACAGCTTGGCCCGCCTCATTTATGCATTGGGCATGCGCTTCGTCGGGGAACGAACGGGGCAACTTCTTGCGGAGCATTTTTCTTCGCTCGAAGAATTGGCGGCCGCAAATGAAGACCAACTCGTGGCTGTGCCCGAAGTCGGCCCGAAAGTTGCCGCAGCGATCGCCGAGTTTTTCTCCGAGCCTGCGAATCGCCAGCTCATCAAAAAGTTGCACAAGGCCGGCGTGCATCCCGTAGCGGAAAAGCGCGAGGTCAAGAGCGACAAGCTAGCAGGGAAAAGCTTTGTGTTCACCGGCGGCCTTGCGAATCGTTCGCGAGAAGAGGCTGGTGAACTCGTCCAGCAACACGGCGGCAAAGTCTCCGGCTCGGTCAGCAAGAAAACGGATTACGTAGTCGTCGGTACCGATCCCGGATCTAAATACGACAAAGCCAAGGAACTGGGCGTCACCGTTCTTACCGAAGCGGAATTCGAGAAGCTTCTCCTCTTGAACTAATCCGCCCGTGGGTTCTCCCGTGTGTCAAACGCTGGCTTTTAATACTCAGCTAAGTAATAATCCGGATCGCCAATCGCTCATCCATGAAACGGCTCGGCCAATTCCTGCGCTCGGTCATCCCGAGCGATCCATGGCAACTTGTGTTTCTGGTTGGCGTGGTTCTTTTATTTGTTTCGCCCCGATTGCCCTGGCGTACGAGTGCGCAGATTCTTGCGGCCAAAGCGTTCCCCCTCGGACTTAATTCGAACGCATTGCTGAAGAATCTCCCATTAGTGGTTGCGTCCCTCTATCCCGTCACCTTTGCCGGTTTGGTTGCCTACCTTACTTGTTCCTACCCCGGACCCAAGCCTGTCCGCCGCGTCATCTGGTACGTATTCCTGCCTACTCTTTGATCTCCGCCCCGGACTACCTCGTTACTCGCATGAATTGGGCCATCTACGCCTTTCACCAAACTTTTGTGCCTGAATTCGCCTCCTGTTTTGACCTATCTCGCGCGTGGGGCCCCTGGCTGCTTCTGTTGACTTTCGGCGCTTTCGCCGAGGAATTTGTCTTTCGCGGTCTGTTGCTGCGGAAATTGATGTTTCGCTACGGCCTTCATCGTGGAATCTTCCTCACTGGAATCGTATGGGCGGCTTACCACTTTCGTTCCGACTCTTACTCTGGCCTGTCCGTTGGCGGCGTATTCTTCCACTTGGCCCGCAGGATTCTCATATGTCTGGCAATAAATTACGTCCTGGCGTGGATGACTCTCCGCTGGAAATCCATCATTCCCGCCGGTATCGCCTACACCGTGTCCGACATCCTTGTGGTGGCGGGAATCACCTACCAAACTCCTTGGTTCGTCTCGAATCTGCCGTCTAATCCTTCTGTGTCTCGCGGTATAATGAAACTGGCGGGTGAGCCGGGTGATCGCTGGCCTGGTCATCGCAAGATGGCTGGGCGGGAGGAAAGTCCGGACACCGTCGTCGTAGGCTCGCAAGAGTCGGTGACGAAATAGGGCAACGCGCCTGGTAACGCCAGGGGGGCGGTGGCACAGACTTCAGTCTGTGCGGCGAAGGAAGAAGTACAGGCTAAAGCCTGTACCACCGTTCACGGAAAGTGCCACAGAGAATATACCGCCGGCCGAGAGAAGCACGGTGGCATCGCGCAGGAAAACCTGCGAGACGCCTTCGAAACGCTCGCTCAGTTTGGCAAGGGTGAAAAGGTGGGGTAAGAGCCCACCGCTCCGGTGGCAACATCGGAGGCACGGAAAACCCCGCGTGGTGCAAGGCCAAATAGGAGGGGAGAGCCGGCCCGGCTCGCTGAGAGCGCTCGCGCAAGTGAGCGCGCTCCCTCGGCGATGGAGCAATTTATCGTTGAGAGCAACCCTCGGGTAGGCTGCTGGAGTCACGGCGCGAGCCGTGACCTAGAGGAATGATCGCCGCGGCACGCCGTCCCTTACGGGTAGGCAAGCCGCACAGAATCCGGCTTACAGGCTCGCCCGCCATTTTTCAATAACTTACGGACAGTCTTGGCGAGATTGTGCCATAACTGTGACATGCGAATTCGCTAAGTCTTCGCCCGATTCGATTGTGGTACGAAAGATAGGCGAAGATTGCTATAATGCCCGCGTTTAATGAACGGGAACAAGGAAACCGTCTCCGCCCTTGCACCACTGCTGCGGGCCTCAGCGGATTCCTGCCCTCTCCTGTTTCTCGGCGCCGGCGCCTCGTTCCGCTCGGGCGTGCCAACGGCCGCGGATGCAGTTAAGCAGATTGCTCGCCTCGTTTATGCCGAGCGCGAACTGCGTGGCACTCGCCTTCCCGAGCGAGTAAAGCCCTCGGAATGGGAACACTGGCTGCAGGGTTTACCATGGTTCATTCACGGCGCCGACCGCTTGGCTGAGAATTTCCCTCTCGCCGTTGAACACCTTCTCACGCCTGCGGAATTCCGCAAACGAGCGATCCTGGAACTGATGCAGGCGCGCCACGGCCTGAGCGCCGGCTACAAGATTCTCGCCGAGTTCGTCATGCGCGGGCTCGTTCGCACCATTCTCACCACCAATTTCGATAGGTGCATCCTCGATGCTCTGAAAGAAAGATATCCGCACATCCGACACATTCACGAGATCAACCGCGGTGCCGGCGATTACGATCAGTTTAACGTCTTCAGCAAATGCCAAATTGTCTGGCTGCATGGCCGCGCCGAGCAATATTCGGACAAGAACGCTGCTGGCGAAATCAGCGCGGTTGACACCGAGCTTGTGAAATTGGTGCGCCCGCTTCTGGATTCATCGCCGGTCATTGTCATCGGCTATCGCGGCAGCGAAGCATCAATCATGGATGGCATTTTTGCGCAGTCGCGCAAGGGTCGGCTCGATTTCGGTCAAGGCGTCTACTGGTGTATCCGCCACGGCGACACGCCTCACCCCAACGTCGAAGCCCTGGCCCGAAGAATCGGTTCGAACTTCACACTACTGCGTATTGACGGGTTCGATGAGTTATTTGAAGACCTATCCACCGAACTCACAGGCCAGGATCGTTATTATGCGACGACCCGTTCTGAATCCTTTTCGCCGGAAGCGCGTGCGTTCGATGAGCGCATCGTTCAGGGCGCCGCGATCTCCGATCTGGACTTGGACCTGGCGCTTTCCACCATGCACATGTACTGCGAAAAACTGGGCAGAGCGCCGGTCACCTATGAAACCTTGCTGCCCTTGATGCGTGAACAGGGGCTCATTGTCTCAGACGCCGGCTGTGACTCTGTCACGGCCGGCGCGCTCCTGCTTTTCGGAAATCGCCCTCAGCAGTTCTTTCCTCATGCCGTCGTATCGATCACCGAGGCGGGCAAGAAGCGCGAGATCTATGACGGAAATCTCATCATGCAACACAGGCGTCTCCTGCAAAAGCTGGAGATGCCGGAAGTCAACCCGCTGCTGAAGGTCAAAAAGCTCCGCCAGCACGAAGAACAAAAGGCCTATCCTCCTCGTGCTCTCGTCGAATTGATTGTGAATACGCTCGTCCACCGTGACTATGCGATCGAGGAGCCGGCGACGGTTGAAATCCGACCAGGCAACGAAATCGTTTTCAGCAATCCCGGCGGCCTGACGCAGAAGATTGCCGGCAAAGTGAGCCTGGAGAAGGACGGACGTTTCACCCTGACCGAGAGGCTGACCGACCAGCGTAACCCATCTTTGGCCGACGTATTTTTCGGCATCAACGCCATGGAACGGGAAGGAACAGGTCTTCTAGATGTGGGCGCGCTCATGGTTGAGTCAGACGGCGCCTGCGCGTTCTACCATCACGCGAAGGAGGCGCGGTTTGAGGCCCGTCTCGTCCAGCCGCAGGCCTCGGCCGGATCGCGACTCGTCGCGCGTTCCACGATCCCGACGGGACTCTACGTCCTCAATGCGGTTCCGTTTACGGTGCTGCCCGAAAACGTGTCCATCCTGCGGCTGACCATGCCGCTTCAGGACCGACCCTCAACTGTTGCGCTCGGCGCATGCGGGACTTTCATCCACCGGCAAAACGAACTCTGGAGCTTCGTTCCGCTGCCAATTCTGACCTCCATTCTCAAACCGATCATCGACCTTAAGGCGTCGAGGAGCGTTCCGAGGAAAGACGTCGAGGGATCGCCCGACGACAAGCGCATTCTCTGCTGGCTTCTGCGCAAACATTGGGAATGGCACCTCGTCGGCTTTGAAGACCAGGGCATCGTCTTGGAAGAAAGCCGCAAGCACCGGGCCTATTTTGCGGGGAAAAACAAGGGCCCCCGCACCATAGTATGGAACAGCGAATTGCGCCGCGGCATACGCCGCGAAGTGGTTAAGAAACGCGCGACCTTGCCACGTCCGTGGTTTGAAAACGAGGGCATCGGCTACGATCTCGTCGAAATCAGCTCGATGTGGTGCATCCGCCTCAAGCCTTTTTATATGTTCACCGGGCACGATGCGATCACACCACTACCTGCCTTTACGCGCACGGCGAAGGCCACCAGCCGAATGAAATATGACCGCAACAAGAGCGTCGAAGCCGACCTGACGTTCTGGAGCAATTTTCTAGGCCGCGGGAATCCGACCATCAATGTCGGCGGCCCCCACGTCAACGATCTTGTAATCGAAGCAGCGTTCCTGACCGTTGAGGTTCCGGAAATCGGATTGTTAACCGATGAGTCTGAACATAAAAATCGAATGTCTGCGTGAACCGGAGCTGCTTTTCGGCCAACGCACGACCGGCGTCGAGCCGCGCCGCGTTATGGCGAAAGTCGGCGCGGTTGACAACGGCGGGGGCGAGGAATTGTCCGTGGGTCTTGTCGGGCCTGCGGAAGACATCGCGATCGCGAAGGCATGGCTGCCCCGCCTGAACACAGTCGCCATTGCGCGCGAGAAAAACGCGCGCCGATACCGCGATTGGCCGGGCGCGCAGAAAGCCCTTGGCGCCGGGTTTGCCGTGGACGACCGGTTTGTCCGTCCCCTCGATCCAGACAGGCTCGCCTTAGCCCTTAGCAGAACTTCCCCTTCCGACAAATTCGATGAGCTTCTCGATCTCTTCGATGCAAAACTGCAGGGGCTCTTCGGCGACGTGCGCCCAGACAGCATTATCGTCTGCCTGCCTGATGAAATCGCGGATCTCCGGATC
>Ga0207087_1144_pt2 | contig 14525 bp, 15 predicted proteins | sample Alteio_BWMinHeat_51_FD_153544 | JGI IMG/M metagenome (GOLD analysis project Ga0207087, IMG submission 153544) | Enriched cells from forest soil in Barre Woods Harvard Forest LTER site, Petersham, Massachusetts, United States -... | ecosystem: Environmental > Terrestrial > Soil > Temperate forest >... | reverse complement strand
TCTACGTGCTCAAGATAAATTTGGAAGAGTTCCTTTCCACTACTGTCCTGATGTAGCGTCTATTCAATATTTGCTTTCCTTAGATTCTGAGCTCATAGAATGGACGGATTCTGGCGGGAATACCGCTCTACATCTTGCTGAAGACTTTGAAGTGGCAGAGGAATTAATGAAGAGAGGCTGCAAGTGGGATCAGGAAAATGTTGAAGATCAAAGACCGCTCGTTGTTGCCCTAGAAGACGAGAGATACGAAGCAGCACGAGCATTGATTGAGAGGGAGTATCGCAAGGATTCAGACATTCGCATAGGCAGCCAACCGATTCTTCATTTCCTTATGGAAAATGCTCCTCATACAAGCGCCCTGTACGGTCTGCTAAAACATATTTTAGGTAAGCAGCTGGTCAATCCAGAACTTCGCGACGAAAATAACAAGACGGCCTTAGCCTGTATGTGCCAAAAGATTGGCGCCGAGGTAAGCCGTACGCAACTTAACATCATCCGACTTCTTATAGGGCTTGACCCGACAAGTTTGCAGGATACAGTTGACCTACCTGGCGCGCAAATAACCGTTCGAGATTATCTCGAAAACAAAGGCGTGCCTACAGGAGAGGTTCTACTAGGCGCCTAAACCGGCTCTTGAGGATTTTTGGGGAGCGTTTGATCGATGCTGTGGTAGATCAGGCGCACCCCACGCTGGCCGGTCACAAAGCAGTAAAACCACTCGACCATGACGCCGAACCGACTTCTAAAGCCAATCAGATAGATGATGTGGATGAAGCACCAGACAAACCAGGCGAGGAATCCCCCGAAATTGAGTTTTCTGATGCTGACGACTGCTTTGGAAGTTCCGATGGCGGCCATGCTTCCCTTATCAAAGTATTTAAAGGGAACCCTTTTTTCTTTTGGGGTTTCGCTGCGCAGGATTTTCGCGACATAATGCGCCTGTTGAATCGCTGTTGTAGCAATACCAGGTAGTGGCTTGCCATCTTTACCAAGAGAGCAGGTGGCATCGCCAATCACAAAGATCTCAGGATGGTCTGGGATGGTGAGGTCAGGACCTACGATCACTCGCCCGGCTCTGTCAAGAGGAACATCTAGGGTTTTCAAAAGAGGAGAAGCTTGGTTTCCTGCCGCCCAGATGATGTTGTTGCAGGGGATAAAACTTCCTTCTAGTGTGACTCCCTCTCCATCGATGGCTGTGACCTTTGTACTTGTGAGCACACGGACTCCCATCTCTTCAAGGTCTTTTTTCGCGCGGAGGGAGAGTTTCTGCGGGTAGGTGGGCAAGATGAAGGGGAGCGCCTCAACCAGAAAGATTTTCGATTTCTCAGGCTTGATGAGGCGAAAGTTTTTAAAGAGGGTCTTATGAGCAATCTCTGCAATCGCCCCTGCCATCTCTACCCCTGTAGGGCCTCCCCCAATGATGACAAAGTTGAGGTACTTTTCCGCTGTTGAGATGCTATCGACTCTCTCAGCCTTTTCAAATGAGATCAAGATCTGCTCGCGGATCTTGAGGGCATCGCTGACTGTTTTTAAGCCAGGAGCAAAGTTTTCCCAAAGGTCATTGCCAAAGTAGGAATGGCGAGAGCCGGTGCCGATGACCAGATAGTCATAGCTGACGCTATCGCCGTTTGCGAGGGTGACAAGACGAGCCTTCTTATCGATAGAGACCGCTTCCCCCATAATGACAGAGGTGTTTTCCTGATGGCGCAGAATCTCTCGAATGGGTGTGGCAATCTCTCCAGGAGAAAGAGCGGCCGTTGCAACTTGGTAGAGAAGAGGTTGAAACAGATGATGGTTGGTTTTATCGATCACCAGTAGATCGAGTTTGGTTTTTTTGAGACCTTTGGCGACATTGAGCCCCCCAAATCCTCCTCCGACAATGACAACTTTTGTATATGACATGCGCCTTCTCTATCTCACTACTTTAAAAAAACAACGACTCTACATAAAATACTAGTGTCCCTATTTTTGACTCAAGGATGGAAGATAAGTGAGTTATTCGGTCGAGCAGTTTTTTAAAAGTCATGGGAAAGGACTCGGACTCCAGTCGGTTTCGGATGAGCGGACGCTCAAGAAGAAGATCAAAAAGCCGGAAGCTCATCGCCCAGGTCTTACCCTAAGCGGATTTTTAAAGCAATATGTACCAGAGAGAGTGCTTGTCTTTGGCAATGTCGAAATCCTCTATTTAAAGAGTCTGCCGGAAGAGCTGCGTTTTCAAAGGTTGCGGGCTATTTTAACTCCTAAGGTGCCGCTTGTCATTGTGGCGGGGAAATTTGATCCCCCTCGCGAGCTATCCCTTGTCTGCGAGGAGAGAGGGTTGCCCCTTTTTCTCACTGAGCTCAAGACGATGGACCTGCTGAGCAAAGTGACCTTTTTGCTCTTTGATGAATTTTCCCCTCGCACAACCTGTCATGGAACGTTGATTGAAGCATATGGGGTGGGGGTGCTCATCCAAGGCGATTCTTCGATCGGCAAAAGCGAGGCGGCCTTAGGGCTTATTGAGAGAGGGCATCGACTTGTTTCAGATGATGCTGTGCGCCTGCGCAAAAAACGGGATGGTGCTCTTGAGGGAACAAGTGCCGAGCATACGCGCCATATGATGGAAATCCGTGGGATTGGGATTGTCAATATTGCCCATCTCTATGGAGCCCCGCGCGTGCGCGTTTGCGCAAGTGTTGATCTGATTGTAAAGCTCGAGCTCTGGGATGATCAGGCCTTTTATGACCGCGTGGGGTTGGATGAAAAGGTGACCGATCTTCTTGGTGTCAAGATTCCCTATCATGTCATTCCCATGAAGCCAGGACGCGATGTGGCGCTGCTTATTGAGACAGTTGTGCTCAACCATCGTCTCAAGATCGAGATGGGGTACCATGCGGCAAGAGAGTTCAATGCGAAATTGATTGAAGCGATTCAGAAAACGGGTGAAACTAGAACGAAAAGTAAAAGTAAAAAATAGCTTGGGGCTACATGCGCGTCCAGCTACCTTGATTGTGAGACTTTTGCAAAAGAGTCGCTCGCAGGTTTTTTTTACCTATAAATCTGAAACGATCAATGCCAGGAGCATTATGAGTATCTTGATGCTGGCTGCTGGGAAAAACTCGACAATTGGCATTTCTGTTGAGGGAGAGGATGCGCAAAGTACTCTAAAGAGCCTTGTGGAGGCTTTCGAAAGTGCGTTTGGAGAAATAGACCATGGATCATGAAGAAGATCCTTCACCTAAAGAAAACGATCAAAGTGGAACAGCAGAGACGCGCATTAAAGCCGTGCCTGTCAGCGAAGGCATTGCCATTGGTCCTCCCTATTTTCTTCCCGAAGAATTTCGGGAGTTTAGTGAAATCCCTGAGTTTCCCATTAAGGTGTCCGATGTTGATGCGGAGGTAGAGCGTTACCGCAAGGCACTATTTTCTAGTCGTCGCGATCTGACGCGGCTTCGCTCGGACCTTGCGCAAGAAGGATCGAGTGAGGCGGCCCTTTTCATCGACACTCATATTCAGATGCTCGATGACCCAATGATTACAACAGAGATGGAGGGCAACATCCGCCGGATGCTCAAAAATACAGAGGCGGTTTTTAGATCAGCAATGGGCGATTACGAGAAGAGATTCATTGCGCGGAGCAATCCCTTCTTTGAGGGGAGGCTTGTCGATGTCCGGGATGTGACAAGCCGCATTCTGGGGTATTTAAAAAAGGAAGAGGGCAGCTCTCCAGAGCTTAAGAAAGCTCCAGAGGGATCGATTCTCTTCACTACCGAACTTTCTCCTTCCCATGCAGCAGCAGCAAGTCCGAGAAAAATCATCGGTTTTGTTTCGGAGGTGGGAGGGGGCAATTCGCATGCGGCGCTCATTGCGCGCTCAAAAGGAATCCCTTATGTGACCGATGTCAAAATGGCTTTCATCAATAAAAGAGCACTTGCCAATGTCATCGTCGATGGGATCGAGGGGCAGGTGATCCTCAATCCAACAGAGGAGACGCTCTCGAGCTTTTCAAAAAAGCAAAGAGAGCTGGAAGAAAAAGCGCTTCGCTATGCAAGCTCAAGAGCGGTTTCTACCGAAACCTCTGATGGCTATGGCGTTGATCTCTGCGTCAATATCGGCTCTTTAAGCGATTTCGAGACCCTTCCCTCTTTTTGTAAAGGAGTGGGCCTATTTCGAACCGAGTACCTCCTCTTGCCGGGCCAGCGCTCTTTCCCGACGGAGGAGGAGCAGTATGAGGTCTATCTAACCTTGATCCAAAAATGTGCAGGGATGCCCATTGTCATGCGCGTCTTTGATCTTGGAGGAGATAAGAGCCCCGAGCTCAACATGAGCAAAGAGCCCAACCCCGTTCTCGGTTGCCGTGGTATTCGGTTTTTGCTCAAACACCCCATGATTTTTTATCAGCAGCTGCGCGCTATCCACCGAGCCGCAAAGGGCGCAAATGTGCGTATCCTTCTTCCCCTGATCTCCGATGTCGGGGAGCTGCTAACGGCGCAAAAGCTCATCGAACAGGCCGCAAGAGAAACTGGGCAAAAACCGCTTCCTGTTGGATGCATGATTGAGGTCCCTTCTGCTGTGATGAGCTGTGATGTTCTGATCCGCTATGTCGATTTTTTCTCCATTGGAACCAACGACCTGCTCCAGTATACCCTTGGCATCGATCGCAGTAATCCGGGGATGAGCGAGCTTTTTTGCCCTGCCCATCCAAGTGTCCTTCGCATGATCAAAATGGTGGTGACTGTCGCTCAGAGGGCCTGCAAACCGGTCTCCCTTTGCGGTGAGATGGCCTCCAACCCGCTCATCACCCCTCTTCTTTTGGGTCTTGGGATTCGCGAGCTCTCTTGCGCTCCGCGTTACCTCCCTCTCATTAAAGAGGCAGTCTGCTCTTGGACCATTGTCGAGGCCTACCAGCTGGCTGAGCAGATTTTGCGGATCGAAGATCCTCAGGAGATCATCAATTTACTCAGTAGGGTGAGGAGAAGTTAAGAGAGCCCTCACCAAATTCGTGCCTGTGCCCGTGTGCGTGCCCGTGCCCGAAACATCAGGATTTTTTCGGGCACGGGCACGCACACGGGCACCAATGCCAAGAATCTTTAGTTAGAAGCGTCATGAGTTAAGGACTAGGATCTTAGGCTATAAGCTATAGTATAGTCTAAGATTATAGACACTAAGCTAGAGTCTTTTTCAGATCCTCATGCTCAAAAGCAGAGGCCATGCGCTCGATCTCTGCTTTTTTAATCTTGAGTTTAACAGCCTCTTTGCGCCACAGAGCGGTCGCTTTCCCCACCTGTTTGGCCATTTTTTTCGCCTTTTGGGAGCTGAGTGTAAAGTAGTGGGCGACATGCATCGCAAGATCGAGAGAAGCAGTGGGTTCTACAAGATCAATTGCAGTAGAGAGGACCCGAGGTCTAATGTCAGTTGGCATGGGGTTTAGGTCATAGGCGGGGGAAAGACGCCAGCCAGACCCTACATAGAGAAAACCGTGGTTGCGCAGGTGATCATCGACATTGGAAATCAGAATGGTAAACACCATTCTCCGCCATAGAGCCTCTAGATCTTCTTCAGGAGAAAGACTGATTTGCCGTATCGCATCGGCAATTTCTAAATAGCTGTGCATCTCATTGTCTTTGGCCTGCAAAACACTCATGGCAGAGAGAAAGGGAAGGCGAAGAGAGCCTTTTCGATCAAATCTGCGCAGCAGCAAAATAGGCGCTCTCCCTACTGTCTCAAGCCGCCAATTTGCAGTGGATATTCCCGCTTTTGCTGCCAGGTTAAGGGCCAAAGCTTCCCATAGAATGGTACTCATCTCATCCTCTTTGCGCGGAAATTTGGCAATGGCTAGAGCCCCATCGCTTTCTCTTACAGAGGCTTTGGGCCTTGCTCCTCCAAGCGATGAGCCAGGAGCGAGAAGCAGCTGCAGATCCTCATCGCTCTCTCTATCTTCGAGCAGACGATAAGAGGCACTCAAGAGTTTGCCGATTCGAATAAGAGGAGGGATCGGTCTGTTTGGATAGGTCGTCAGAAAAGGTCCCTCTGGGCTCTCCTTAAAACGGAGCGCACCCTGCCTAGCCTCATCATCCACCATGAGCAAAAAATCGATCTCTCTCAGCGATCTTAAGCCCCGCTTTCTTGCGGCGCGACGCATGAGCAAGCGGCCCCAACGATCAGGTGCCGAATCATCCAAAGCTCCAAATAGAGGCTTATCGGGAGAAGAGTGAAAAGAGCCCTCCACCAGTTTTAAAGCAGGGTCTAGCGAAAACCGCTTTGGGTGAGAGAGGTAGGTTCTTTCATACTGAAAGGAAAAGCTCTCTTTCTCGCCCCGAGTGTGGCTAAAGAGGCGGCCCACATGGATCAGCTCTCCCTCAAGATCTACATAGACTAAAACTTCTCGTTTCATACTAACCCCTCGAAATACGAATGCGCTTGGGGAGGTTTTCTGCCTCCAGCTCAAGGCCCATCTCATCGAATGCGGGGTCAGCCACTTCCTCGAGTCGTTTGACCATTCCCAAAATGAAGAAGACCTTCGCGTAGGCGCAGACCGAAACCCCCTCGTCACCCTTTTCAATTTTGGAAAGGGTTGCGCGGCTGATCGAAGCTCTTTCTGCGGCAAGCCACATGGGGATCCGGCGCCTTCTCCTCGCGTCTTTCAGGTCTTGACCAAGTTTTCGAAGAACCCTCTTCACAGGAATCGGCGTGCTATTTTTAAAGTCCATAATCCTAGCCCCTATATACGTTATAGTATAGGATTTTAGCCATTAAATTCAACACCATTCCCTTGCCCTTGTATAATTCTCAGGGTAAGGGCAAGGGCAGGGGCAGGGGAATGAATGATGCAACAACTAACGTTGAAAGGGAATCGTCTCTTCCGTATCGCCCACAACTTTATGGCGCAGGAAGGGAGCTGTCCGATCAAAATTGAGGGTATAGCTCGAAAGGGGTTTGCCTTTGTAAGCGGCTTTATCGTAGACAATGCTCAAGGGGAAAAGAGCGGCCTGATCGGCGATGCGAGCTGTTTTATAAAAGATCTGCGAGTTTGCAACGCCTATCCGTTCTCTATGCTCTGGACGCCTATTTTTTGCACAAAGAGAGGAACAAGCCAGCACAGCTATTATAAGAATTTTCACCATCTTAAATCTCCCTACCATTTACCATCTACCACCTACCACAAATTGAGAAAAACAGCAAAGTGCAGGCGGCTTTTAAAGCTCTTGTCGCCGAAGAGTTGATTGAGGTTAAGACCCCAGTCGAGGCGAAGGGAAAAGTAGGGGTCGATGCTATAGCGCAGCCCAGGGCCGATACCCGTGAGACTGTGGAAGCTTTTAAGAGCGCGCTCTTTTTTGTGGTTGCAGCCAAGGCCTGAATCGAGGAAAAACAAAAGCTGCAACCCTTCGTCATAGTCGCGCAAATGGAAGCGGTCGAGAAGGGGAAGCAGGGGTGAGCGCAGCTCTGTATTGATCAGTAAGGCATTGTCGGTAACTGCTTGGAACTCATTGTAGCCGCGCACACTGCTAAACCCTCCAAGGCCAAACTGCTCGCTTGGCAAAAGGTTTGTCGAAGAGAGCTGTCCTCTCAAATTGAGAGTCCAGAGAAAATGAGCGGGGAGTGTATAGGCATAGTAAAAAGCAGTGTTCAGGTAGAGATAGCGGTTGGAGGCGTCTGTTCGAAATGTTTCAAAATGGGATTTTGATCCCCTCTTCCCTGTCAAATTGCCAGGTGATCCATAGAGATTTGCCGTCAAAAGAAACTCATGGGGGCACTCTATCGCCCCGACTTGTAGAGAAGCGAGAAATTGGGTGAGATTCACTGTTTGCCTTTGGCAAAGATCTTCTTGTGTCTGCTTAAAGTCAAAACCTAGGGTAAATTCCCAAACAGACCAGGGAGCGTGCATAGCCGTGGGAATGGTGTAGCGCGCACTGCCAAGTGTGCTTCTTCCACTCTGTGTACATTCATAGGCGCCATAGAGGTCAAGCCAGTTGCGCCAGGAAAAGGGCCAGGTATACTGCAGAAAATGGCTATGAAAATCAGGATAACTATTTCCGGTTGAAAACTGGTAGGTGAGCAGGTGGTTAAAGAAAGGGGCAGCCTGGAGTCCGGCAACATAGCGCGTGCGCCCTGTGGAAACAACTCCGGTATTATCGACGCTTGTAAAGCCTCTAAGAGGAAAGCGATCGCGTGCGAGTAGTTCTATATCGGCTGTGTAGGGCTTTTCTCCTGGGGTGAAAATCGCATCAATTTCTTGGAAGGGGCTGCGACAGAGCCATCGCAGGTCCTGTAGCAGCAACTCGGAGTCTAAGGGCTCATCGCTACAAAGGCGGATCTGCCTGCAAATAGAGGAAGCGGAGACCCACCTGTTATGAGAGACCCGGATCTGTCCAAGGCGTCCCTCTTGGATCTGCACATGCAGATGGTCATCCTCGCAAATAGAGGTATCGACAAAGACAAGAGGTTTGCCCTCTCTTTTAAAAAAGGCGGCAATGGTCTTTTTGAGGCAAAAGAGAGTTTCCTCCGTCCAGGGCAGATCAAGGTAGGGCACGAGCTCCTTGCACAGCTCCAGCTCTAATCCTGGCAGATCAAAATGGTCGATTCTAATGCCTTGGAACTCTATCGCAGGAGAGCCGCTTGTCCCTTCTACAGAGAGAGTGCGAGCCCCTAGCAAAGCGGGCAGAGCCAAAAAAAGAAATTTAAGCTTCAAAAAGGGCTTGCGCATAGGCTTTGGGATCAAAGGGCATGAGATCCTCGATCGTTTCCCCAACTCCCACCCACTGGATCGGGATGCCCCACTTCTGGTAGATGGCAAGGGCTATGCCTCCTTTGGCTGACCCGTCGAGTTTGGCTAGGATAATGCCCGTTAGTGGGGTGAAGGAGTGGAAAATTTCGACCTGGTCCAAGGCATTTTGCCCTGTTGTGACATCGAGGACAAGAAGAGTTTCATGAGGAGCGCCTTGAACCACCTTGCCGACTACTTTCCGCACTTTTTCTAGCTCGCGCATTAGATCCGTTTTATTTTGCAAGCGCCCGGCTGTATCGATAAGGGTAAGGTCTAAGTTTCTTGCTTTGGCAGAGGTGACCGCATCAAAGGCCACCGCTGCAGGGTCGCCACCTGGCTGGGATTTAACAAGAGGGAGATGGAGTCTCTCTGCCCAAGAAGAGAGCTGATCGATGGCGGCTGCTCGGAAAGTATCGCCGGCCGCAAGCAGGACCTTCTTTCCATCTGCCTGGTAGAGATGGGCGAGCTTGGCAAGGGTTGTCGTCTTGCCGCTGCCGTTGACCCCCACAATGAGAATCACCGTGGGCTCTCCAGGAGGGGGAGATTTGGCTGCTACCTTAGGAGGCTTTTCGAGAATCGCCATCGACTGATTTTGCAAAAAAGCGAGAAGTTCTTCTTTGGCAATATCGGGGTTCTTGCGCCAAAAATGGCGCAACTCCTCTGCCATAGAAAGACTCAGCTCACTACCTAAATCGGCTTCATAGAGGATCTGCTGGAGCTTGTCGAAGCTCTCTTCACTCCACGGCTCCTTGAACAAAGAGCGCAGCCGAGCACCAAGAAATTGTCTTGTCTTGGTGAGGCCACCCTTGATTTTTTGGTAACTAGATTTTAAAAAACCAAACACTTGTAGAAAAGGAGTGTAGCACATATAGAAAGATAAAGAGAAGGATTCAAGTGAACCTGCACGAATACCAAGCTAAAGAAATTCTGCTCCACTATGGAATTCCCATTCCCGATTTTGGTGTGGCCTCAAATGAAAAAGAGGTGGACGAAATCATAGAGCAGCTTTCCCTGAAAGAGGCAGTGGTCAAAATCCAGGTCCATGCAGGGGGAAGAGGCAAGGCGGGGGGTGTGCGGTTTGCCAAGACTCCAAAAGAGATTCGCAAGATTTGTGAAGAGCTCATCGGAATGAAGATGGTGAACAACCAGACAGGTCCCCAAGGCATCCTTGCTCATCAGGTCCTCATCTCAGCCCCACAATCCATTGCCAAAGAATATTATGTCGGAGCGATCATGGACCGGGTGGAGGCAAGACCTCTTCTCATCGCCTCTCCCGAGGGAGGGGTGGAAATTGAGGAGATTGCCGAGAAGACCCCGGACAAGATCATCAAAATACCCATTGGGCTAGATGGGAAAGTCAGGCCCTACCATCTCCAGCGCCTTTGTAACTTCATGGGGTGGAAGGGCGATCTGGCCAAAGTAGGAGCGCAGATCTTAAGTGGGGTGGCGCTCTCCTTTATGGAAAAAGATGCCTCTTTGCTCGAGATCAACCCCCTCATCCAAACCAAGGAGGGAGAGCTTGTAGCGCTCGATGCCAAACTGAGCATCGATGATAATGCTCTTTTTCGCCAAAGTGAACTTGCCGCTCTGTATGATCCAACCCAGCAGCTACCGAGTGAGGTGATCGCAAGAGAATTTGATCTTTCCTATATCGCTCTTGATGGAACAATTGGCTGTATGGTCAATGGAGCAGGACTTGCCATGGCGACGATGGATATCATCGGCCACTATGGGGGAAGAGCTGCCAATTTTCTCGATGTAGGGGGAGGAGCTTCAAAAGAAAAGGTGGCAGAAGGGTTTAGGATCATTCTCTCCGATCCTCACGTAAAGGCGATTCTGGTCAACATTTTTGGTGGGATCATGAACTGCGCTGTGCTAGCAGAGGGGATCATTGAAGCCGCGCGCGATTTTTCCATCCAGGTTCCTCTGGTTGTTCGCCTTGAAGGAACCAATGTGGAGCAGGGGAGGAAGCTTCTTGCTGAATCAGGCCTTGCCATTGAAGGAGCAGATAGCCTAGCAGAGGCTGCTGAAAAGGCGGTGAGGGTACAGCGTGGCGATACTGGTTAATAAAAAAACGAAGGTGATCACACAAGGGATCACAGGGCAAGCAGGCCGCTTCCATACCGAGCAATGTTTGGCCTATGGCTCCGATTTTGTCGGCGGGGTGACCCCTGGCAAGGGAGGCGACAAGGTACTCGATCTGCCAGTCTTTGACACTGTCTACGACGCAAAAAAACAGACCGGGTGCACAGCGAGCATGATTTTTGTGCCGGCGCCTTTTGCGGCAAACGCCATTTTAGAGGCAGAAGATGCGGGCATTGAACTGATCATCTGCATCACAGAGGGAATTCCCATCCGTGATATGGTGGAGGTGAGTCGCGTCATGCGCTCTAGCAAAACCTCTCGGCTCATTGGCCCTAATTGTCCTGGAATCATTACCCCGGGAGCCTGTAAAATCGGCATCATGCCTGGATACATTCATAAAAAAGGGAAAACGGGAATTGTCTCTCGCTCTGGAACCTTGACCTACGAAGCGGTCTGGCAAACGACTCAGCTGGGGCTGGGCCAGAGTAGCTGTGTTGGGATAGGCGGTGATCCTTTAAATGGCACCAGCTTCATCGATGTGCTTAAGCTTTTTGAGAACGATCCTGAAACCGAGGTGATCCTCATGATCGGAGAGATCGGAGGAAGCGCCGAAGAAGAGGCAGCGGGCTGGATCAAATCCCACTGTAGTAAGCCGGTGGCAGCTTTCATTGCTGGATCGACCGCTCCTCCTGGGCGAAGAATGGGCCATGCAGGTGCGATTATCTCTGGTGGCAAAGGAACGGCCAAAGAAAAAGAAAGGGCACTCAAAGAAGCGAAAGTCTTTGTCACCCCTTCGCCCGCTGAAATGGGCAAAGTAGTCTTAGAAGCATTAAAAAAATGATCAATATCCCTGGACGTATCCCAATTACGATTCACCCCCTCTTTTGGCTGACCGCGCTCCTCATTGGCTTTTTGAGCAGCCAAGGCAGTCCACTGGCCATACTCCTTTGGATCGTTGTGATCTTGGTCTCTGTGCTTGTCCATGAATTTGGCCATGCGCTGATGGCACTTGCTTTTCACCTGAAGCCCTCTATCGAACTTGTCGCTCTTGGAGGGGTTACCACCCATGAAGGCAAAGATCTTCCTCTTTGGAAACAGTTTCTCATTGTCTTAAACGGCCCGCTCTTTGGCTTTTTACTCTTCCTCTCTGCCTGGGGCCTTGGCAAACTCCCTCTTGGAGAGACCCTTTCCACCGTCTTCCTCTTTTTTTCTAGAGTCAACCTCATTTGGACCATACTCAATCTTGTCCCTGTGGTTCCTCTTGACGGAGGACAGCTGCTTCGCATTGTCCTCGAGGCTCTCTTTGGAAAGAAGGGATTTAGGTATAGCTTAATCGTTGGAATGGGGCTTTCACTTGCCCTCAGCGTCCTCTTTTTTCTCTCTCAGAATTTTCTGCCCGGAGCCCTCTTTTTCCTCTTTGCCTTCCAGAGCTTTGACATCTACCGCCGCGTGAGACGCATGACAGAGGAGGACCACAGTGCCCTTCTCAAACAAGCCTTCGAACAGGCCGAGCTCGACCTCAAAGAGGGCAACAAGGAAAGTGCCCTTGCCGCTTTTGAACGCATCCATAAGCAGACACATGAAGGAATGCTCCACTTCTTATCGGCTGAATACCTAGCCTTCCTAAAGTATGAGAAGGGAGAAACTCTAGAGGCCTACAAACTTCTGCAGTCAATCCGCCGCCGGCTCTCTCGCGAAGCGCTCTGTCTTCTCCATAAAGTCGCCTTTGACCAGAAAGACTACCAGCTCGTAGCCGAAATCGGAGGCACCTGCTTCCAAGTCATGCAAGTTAAAGAAGTGGCACTGCGCACGGCCTTTGCCTGCGCTGCTCTCAAAGAAGAGAAGTCAACGGTTGGCTGGCTAGAGGCCGCCTTCCAAGAGGGGCTCGAAGACATCTCTTCCATTCTGAAAGAGAGCTACTTCGATCCCGTGCGCGAGAGTCCGCTTTTCAAGCAGTTCGAGAAAATGCACGCCGGTTCACAAGCCAGTGAGTGAAAAACTGGCTTTGTTGTGTAATTCACGTTTCGACTTCGCATTCTTAAAATAAGATATTTAAAACCACAGAGCTCGCAGAGAACACAGAGATTAAAAAAACAAGAGAAATGGTCTACAAACATCTGTGGAGCATCGGTTTTAGTTTTTTTACTGGCCTTTGGCCATTTGGCTTTTGTTTTTAGCACTAAAATGCGCTTCTAAAATTTCGATCACTCCATGAACCTATCCGCAAATTTGAAGGGCTCCTTTTTGAGTCTTTTCTCGTCGTTTTTAAAGCCGCTTCTTGGTCTACTTAACTTAAGTATGTCCTGCGAAGCGGCTTTAAAAACGACGAAAAAATCCTTCAAAAATCAGCACCTTCAAATTTGCGGATAGGTTCATCAGGATCATTTTCTTTCAAACACTCCCAAACGGCTTTAGCAATAAGCTGTTCATTCAACAGGTCTTTGGTGGGGTTATATTCACGGGGCTGTTTTTTTAATTTAACCATAGATCCAGTCTTGATGAATTTTTTCCGCTGATCGATTGTACCATAGATTGAACAATTTTAGTCAATTTAAAAGTATGTCTTTTGGCTTTTTTTGGATTTTGATACAATATGGCCCCATATGGTCAGTGTCAACAAAGAAGCTACACACAAATTTGTCATTGTTCTGAACGAAAAATCCCCCGTCGGCAAGCTCCTGAGCGCCACGGGGCAGCTGGCTATGTCTCTCTATCATGAGGCGACAGAGCAGCAGCGCTCTCAGATGAATTTTGTTCCTCTGCAAGGTCCAAGTGGGGACTCTCTCATCAGCGTGTCAACCTGCTCATTTGTTGTGTTAAAGGGGACTGGAGGACAGCTCTTGACTCTCTATCTCAAGGCAAAAGAACTGGGGTTCTTATCGGCTATTTTCACAAGCACCATGAGCTACAATGGCATTGAAGAAGATCTGATCCTTAAAACAGCTACGACCCCCTTAAGTGACGTAGAGCCTTACGGCGCCGCGCTGTTTGGGCAGATCGATGCTGTGCATCCTCTGACCAAGAAGTTTTCCGTGTTTAAATAAAGTCCTTGGCCGTTTTTGCGTGGAACAAAAATCCTCTAAGCAAGTGCAATATCTAATGAAAATTCGGGGAAGGCCATCTTAACCATCGAGATGACTTTGAGAGTTGGATTGCATTTTTTGGATTCTAATCTTTGGTAGCTGTAAATATTATCGAACCCCATTTTTTCTGCGACCTGTTCCTGTGTCCAGCCGTGTTGTATCCGATGGTATCTCACCAGGAATGAAAAGGCCACTGAAGGATCTAGTGGAACTTCTACAACATATTTCGACTTTCTTATAGAAACGTCTGGAAGATTAGCCAAGTCTGCAGAACTTTCGGGTTCCTGCACGTAAAGATTCAAAGCCTCTTTCATATTTGCAAGGAGCTCTTCCTTAGAATCTCCCTCTGTAAAGCAACCATCAAGTTCAAGGCAACGAGCAATCCCCCTTTTGTGAAGCATAGATCTCGGATATTTTGCTCAGCTGGTAAATCCGATCTAATTTGCTCTAAATAGAGAGGAACACCTCCCGTAATGGAGAGAACTTTGAATTTTTCATAGGACGAGACTCTTTTCTCTTTCGGATGCCAAAAAGCATTGCAAACGTTTAGAGGGAGCTCCTCAAGGATTAAGTCGATTGTCACCCTGCCGACAAATCCTGTACTGCTTAGAATA
>Ga0207087_1161_pt1 | contig 14530 bp, 12 predicted proteins | sample Alteio_BWMinHeat_51_FD_153544 | JGI IMG/M metagenome (GOLD analysis project Ga0207087, IMG submission 153544) | Enriched cells from forest soil in Barre Woods Harvard Forest LTER site, Petersham, Massachusetts, United States -... | ecosystem: Environmental > Terrestrial > Soil > Temperate forest >... | reverse complement strand
AAGTCATTGATACGACCAAGGCCAGCGGCCTGCGCGGCCGTGGCGGCGCCGGGTTTCCAACCGGTTTGAAATGGAGTTTCGTTCCCAAAACAACGGGCAAACCGATTTACCTGTGCTGCAACGCGGATGAGAGCGAGCCGGGCACTTGTAAAGATCGCGTAATACTTGAGCGCGACCCACACCAGCTGATCGAGGGCATTATCATTGCGGCCTATGCCGTCGAATGCCATTTGGCATTTATTTACATCCGTGGCGAGTTCACACTGGGATACCGCGTTGTCGAACGGGCGATTGCGGAAGCTCGCGCAAAGGGGTATCTGGGATCGAAAATATTCGGGTCCAGCTTCGATCTGGATATTGTCCTCCATTCCGGAGCGGGCGCTTACATCTGTGGCGAAGAGACGGGACTTCTGGAATCTCTGGAAGGGAAGCGCGGACATCCCCGCCAGAAACCTCCTTTTCCAGCGATTCAGGGACTTTATGCCTGCCCAACGGTTGTCAATAATGTGGAAACACTTGCCAATTTGCCCCATTTGTTCAATCGCGGCGTCGAATGGTTTAAGAGCATGGGCTCCAACGAAAAGAATGCCGGCCCAAAACTCTATTGCGTGAGCGGGCATGTGAATAAACCGTCCGTCGTGGAGCGGGAAGTGGGTATTCCCCTGCCGGAGTTGATTGACGTGTGTGGCGGCGTGCGAACCGGACATAAATTGAAGGCCGTCATTCCTGGCGGGTCCTCCGCGCCGATCCTGAAGGCAGACGAAATCGATGTGCGGATGGATTTCGATTCTCTTGCCGCCAAAGGCACGATGCTGGGTTCCGCCGGCTGCATGGTCATTGACGAAACAGCATGTATGGTCAAACTCGCCTGGAGAACGGCGCGTTTCTATGCGGAAGAAACCTGTGGTCAGTGCACGCAATGCCGAGAAGGAACATGGTGGATGGAGCAGGTTCTACATCGCATCGAACACGGCAAAGGCAGAATGTCGGATCTCAAGATGATCCTCGACATGTGCACCAACATGAAAGGCGTCACAATCTGTGTGCTCAGCGATGCCTGTGCCATGCCCGTCGAAGCCATGATCAACAAGTTTCGTGAAGAGTTCGAATACCACATCACCGAGAAACGGTGTTTGGTCGGTGGACATGCGTAACGCCAACTTCGGACTTCGGAACGGCGCCGAAGTCCGAAATTGGCGTTATGGTTTGGGCGCTGGAGGCGGCAGAGTCCGGGCTTCAATTACCGATTGAAAGCCGTTGCGCGCATGGCTGCCATCGCAGAAGGGTTTGTTTTGCGAAAATCCGCAGCGGCAAAGCGAAATCGTAGTTCGGCCCGAAACGTCAAAATCCTTACCCTGGGAGTCCTTGATCACGAAATTTCCCGTGATGCGAAGCGGTCCGTTGGGTGTGCAGACGATTGCTGTTGGTTCATCCATTGATAAATTCCTCCTGCCTTAGATCATACAGCAGTGAAAAATTAGTTCGGCGTGATATACTACTGCGCCCTTGGATTGCAAATTTACTTTGACGATTTTCCTTATGGCCCGGCATCGCCTACGCATGGCCTTGCTATAGATTTTGGAAGTGGTCCGTCAAAGAAGTGAGGTTTCAATATGGACGAGAAGAAAGTACAGAAAATTCGACAGCGATTAAATGAAGAGCATCAGAAGCTGATCCGATCGATAAATCGTAATCGGCTTGCGGAAGAGGAAATCACGCTGGAGAATACCGAGGATGAAGGAGACCTTGCGACCATCAGCCATAACAAGGAATTGCTCTATAACCTTCATGAGAGTGATTTTCAGCGTCTCAAGTCCATCCAGGAAGCATTGAAGCGCATGGACCGCGGCGAGTTCGGCGAATGTATTCGTTGTGGTGAAGACATCAACGAAAAGCGTCTTGCGGCTGTACCCTGGGCGACGATGTGCATTTCCTGCCAGGAGAAGGCCGAGAGTGAGCTTTCCTCGGCTCGTCCGGTTTCCGCCGGCATGTCCAAGTCCGACGACGACGAATAGACGAAGGTAAATGACGGCCCGCGCTTGCGAAGCAAGTGCGGGCCGCCTCTCGACTCTAACTTTCCGCTGAATTTAACCGCTGTGACGGATCTCCATAATGTCTCCGTCTTCCACGATGTATTCTTTGCCTTCCAGGCGGAGCAACCCCTTTTCCTTCAAGGCATGATGACTGCCGTGTTTGACGAAATCTGCGTAATGACAGACTTCCGCCCGGATGAAGTGGTCCTGTAAATCGGTGTGAATTGCACCGGCAGCATGCTGCGCATTCGTTCCGCCCGTGATGGTCCAGGCGCGGCATTCCTCTTCTCCAACCGTGAAAAATGAGATCAATCCCAGTAAATGGTAGGTCGTGCGGATGAGTCTTTCAGCGCCCGATTCCTTCATTCCATAGTCGGCCAGAAAACTCCGCATTTCTTCCTGGGAGAGTTCGGCCATCTCCGCTTCGAGTTTCCCGCAGATTACCGTGCGTTCCGTTTTTCCCTGCAAAGCCTCGGACCGAAGCTACAAATTCAATGCGGTGTTCCACGGCGCGGAAGGCCCGAATCGCGTCTGCGACTGCGTCTGCGGTAACGCCATAACATCCTGCGACGGCCATCGCGGCCAGGACATTCTCGATGTTGTGGGCTCCGCGCAGCGGGATGTCCGCCACAGGCATGACTTCTTGTCCATCCATATACAGAGCGCCGCCGCCCTGAAAGGCGCCCTCACTGACGGCCTGTTTCCGGCTGAACAACCGTTGATGCGCCTTTACTGCAACCGGCGGAGGAAATACCTGAGCATCATCGCGATTCATCACGGCCACATCCGTGGGCTGCTGGTTTTCCAGCAGGCGAAACTTTGAAGCCCGGTATGCCTGAAAATTCTCATAACGATCAAGATGATCGGGAGTTATGTTCAGAAGAACCGCGACGTTCGGCCGAAACTTCCGGATGCCATCGAGTTGAAAGCTGCTGACTTCCACAACATTGATGCTGTTTGGGGCGGAAGTCTCCACCAGCGTACTCATGGCGGTACCGATGTTCCCGCCAAGCTGTACAGGCCTGCCTGTAGCGTGCAGAACATCCCCCACAAGTGTTGTCGTTGTGGTCTTTCCGTTGGATCCCGTAATAGCAACGATGTCCCCCTTGAGGTAACGAAAAGCGATTTCGATCTCGCTGACAATCGGAATGCCTTTGCGCCGCGCCGGTTCCAAAGACGGAATATTATCGGGGACACCGGGACTCACAACGATCTCCTCCGCTTCAAGAAAACGCTCGGACGAATGCCCGCCTGTTTCATACGGGATACCCAGACGATCGAGTTCGGCACACCGCTCCGGCTGGCCTGCATCCGTCACGAATACCGATCTTCCGCGTTCATGCAGCAACCGTGCTGCTGCGACACCGCTTCTTGCCATTCCCACAACTAAAACCATTGCTACCGGCCTATCTCAATTTCAGAGTTGACAGACTGAACAGCGCGAAAATCAGCGCAACTATCCAAAAACGAATAATGACTTTGGATTCCTTCCAACCCAGCAATTCGAAGTGGTGATGGATTGGCGCCATCAGGAAAACTCGTTTCCCGCGCATTTTGAAAGAAATAACCTGGATCATTACCGAAAAAGCTTCTATGACGAACACACCGCCGACAAAAACCAGCAGAAGTTCCTGCTTGATGATTACGGCAACCGTACCTATTGCGCCCCCCAGCGCCAGCGACCCCACATCGCCCATAAATACTTCGGCGGGATATGCGTTGTACCAGAGAAAACCAAGGCTGGCGCCGACCATGGAACCACAGAAAATTGTGACTTCTCCGACGCTTGGAAGATTCTGTATTTCAAGATACCTGGATAGCTCGCGGTGCCCGGTAATATAAGTCAGGGCGGTGAGCGCAGCAGACGCGATAACAGTACAGCCGATGGCAAGACCATCCAGACCATCCGTCAGATTTACGGCGTTGGAAGCCCCGACAATGACCAGCGAGACGAAAGCGAGAAACGGCAGATATGCAAATATGAACAATCGCGTCGACAGGAAGCGATCGACGATCAGATCCGGCGCCAGCGACTTGAAAAATGGAACCGTTAGCTTCGCCGAATAAAGATGACGATGCATCAAATAGAGAAGAAATGCGCCAACCAGCAGGCTAACCAATATCTGAAGGCTGATCTTCTGGCGTCCGGACAAGCCGCGGTTTCTCCGGTTTCGAATTTTCAGGTAATCGTCCGCAAAGCCCACGGCTCCATAGGCCAGGGTTGATATGACCGCAAGCCACATGAAGGGGTTGCGAAGGTCCGTCCATAACAGCGTCGGGACGAGAATCGACACGACAATTAGAACGCCGCCCATTGTGGGAGTGCCGGCCTTGGTCTGGTGTGATTTGGGACCGTCTTCCCGAATATGCTGGCCTATTTGAAAGTCATGAAGCTTCCGGATCAGCCATGGCCCCAACGCCATGCTCGTTGTCAGTGCCGTAAGACTGGCCAGCGCCGTGCGAAACGTGATGTAGCCGAACACGTTCAGCACTTTCAGGGCAGAAATATATTTACCAAACCCCTGATATAGAAATTCGTAAAGGATGTGGTAGAGCATCTACGGCTCCAGACTCGAGAATGCGGCTCGCAAAGTATTCAAAGCCTGTTCCAGCTTCACTCCACGCGACCCCTTGATCAGGATAACGTCGCCCGCTTTGATGGTGCGGGCAAGGAATTCACCCGCCTGTACTGCATCGGGAACAAACTTCAACCGGCTGTCGGGAATTCCGGCAGCGCGCGCCCCTTCCACAATTTCCCGCGCCATACCCTGCACTCCAACGATGATTCCGGCGCCGGAGCGCGCGGCCTCCTTCCCGCATTCGCGATGAAGAGCAGCGGCCTGTGGTCCCAATTCCAGCATCTCACCCGCAACAATGATCTTTCGGGAAAAGCCCTGGAGTTTCCCCATAAATCGGATCATCTCGGTAAGCGCCCTGGGATTGGAGTTATAGGAATCATCGATTGCGGTGAAACCCTCACGAAACCTGACGACCTCACCCCGCATCTTCTCTGGCCTGACTTCGTTTATTGCAGCCTGAATAGCGTCCCACGGAACTTCGTGCGTGACGCCGACGCTGATTGCGGCAAGTGCATTGGCGATGTTATGGGGGCCCAGCAGCGGTAAGACAAAATTAGCATCGCGGCGGCCATGGTGAACGGTGAATGCGCTGCCGCCAAGTCCCAGATCCTGGATCTGCATTACCTTGAATGACGCGACGGACTTCACGCCATAAGTCACGATTTTCCCGTTGAACTTCCGCGCCATCGCACGCACCCGCGAGTCATCATTATTGAGATATCCCGTACGTGGCTCGGATAGCCCTTCAAGCAGCTCTGCCTTTGCTTCGGCGATCTCATCGACGGACTTAAAGAATTCGAGATGGACGGGATTGACGTTGGTGATCAAACCTTCGTTCGGCTCGGCAATGGATGCCAGCTTGCGAATCTCGCCCTTTGCGGACATACCCATCTCGAGAACACCGATATCCTGATATCGTTCCGCTCGCAGCAAAGTAAGCGGCACGCCCAACTCGTTGTTCAGAGTTCCGATCGTTCTCAATACCGTGAAACGCTTGCCAAGAACAGCTGCCGTCATTTCCTTCGTCGTTGTCTTTCCGGCACTCCCGGTTACGCCGACAATCGGCCGCCCCCAGCGGCGGCGAACGGTTCGAGCAAGAGCCTGCAATGCATCGACTGTGGAACGAACCTTGATAACGCCAAATGCGGGCCCCGACTCCAGGACGCCGTCAAAGCCGTTGTCGACCACGACCCCTGAGGCCTTTTTCTCGGCGGCCTGACGTACAAAATTGTGTCCATCGAAGCGAGGACCTCTGATCGCAAAAAACAAGTCTCCGGCACTAAGGGTCCTGGTATCGATGGAATAGCCGCGAGCGACGGTGCTCCCTGCACCCTCCAGGACGCCGTCCACGGCCTTAGTGACTTCGTCCAGATGCAAGTTCATCCAACAACTCCTGGACAACAATACGGTCGTCAAATGCCAGCGACCGGCTTCCAATAACCTGGTACGTCTCGTGGCCCTTTCCGGCAACGACAACCGTGTCCCCTGGCTTCGCATTCTCCAGCGCGAAACGGATTGCCTCGCGCCGGTCGGAAATGGAACGGTAATTTGCACCGCGCAAGCCCGCTTCAACTTCACCAATAATGGCCTGGGGATCTTCGCCCCGCGGATTGTCGGAGGTCACGACGGCCAGATCGCTCCAACGGGCCGCGGCCTCCCCCATCAGGGGTCGTTTAGTGCGGTCCCGCTCCCCCGCACAGCCAAAAACGACGATGACTTTCCCCGGCGTAATCTCGCGCACTGTCTCGAGCAATCTGGCCAACGCGTCGTCCGTATGGGCATAGTCGACAATGACTTTAAAAGGTTCCGAGGAAGGTATGGCCTCAAAGCGGCCAGGTACCGACGATAATCTCTCGATGCCAGCCTGTAAGGAACCCGCGGGAATTCCCAAAGCAACTCCAACCCCAATGGCGGCCGCAATGTTGTACAGGTTGGGCTTGCCCGGCAAACTTGAATGCACATCGAAGAGACCCAAAGGGGTTTTGAAGGTGGCATCAGTTCCGTTCCAGCCAAAGTGATGCACAGTCGGATGGATGTCACTCTCCGGGTCCATCCCATAGGAGATGACGCGATCCGGCGCAATCGCCTTCAGCTCTTCGAAATGCGGATCATCCATGTTCAAAACCATGTGCCTGGGTATTACTCCATCCAACCCCATAAACAGCCGTTTCTTGGCCAGAAAATACGCTCTCAGATCCGGATGAAAATCAAGATGATCGCGACTGAGATTAGTGAACACCGCCACCTCGTAGCGCAGCCCCTCCACCCTTTTGAGGTCGATTGCATGTGAGGAAACTTCCATTACCGCGTATTTCCATCCACCATCGACCACCCGCTGAAACAGTGCCTCCAGGTCGGGCGCTTCCGGAGTGGTACGCTCCGCCGCAAATTCAAAACCTGGACCGCGATACTCCACCGTGCCGAACAACGCTGCCGGCAATCCGGCGGCCTTTAGAATCGATTCAACGAGCCATGCGGTTGTCGTCTTTCCATTAGTGCCGGTTATGCCAATCGTATGGAGCGTTGCGGTTGGCCGGCCAAAAAACTGTGCCGACATCATCGCCAGGGCGCCACGATCATCTTCCACCTGAATCCATGCGGTTTGCGACTTCGCAGGAGGCGGCAACTCCGAGACGACGGCCACGGCCCCGCTGGTCATCGCCTGCGGCACGAATTGATTCCCATCCGTCCGCAACCCGCGTATGGCAGCAAATACAAAGCCGGGCGAAACGCGGCGCGAATCGTAAGCGATACCCAAAATCTCAATATCGAGATTGCCGGTGGCGCTAACCACCTGGCAACCTGCCAGTACGTCGCGCAATCGCATCACTTGACGTTCCCGCCGCCGCTAGTTCGACGACAATCGAATCCGCACCATCGTTCCCAATCCTACTTTGGCGCCGGCAGGCGGATACTGTTCGGCGGTTCGACCCGAGCCATCGGCATGAAAATTGAGACCGAGCTTCTTACACTCTTCGATAAACTGCCGCAGCGATTGACCGCGAAAATCCGGCACCACTATTTCTCCCGATTCGTATGGCGGATTTGCCGGCTGAGAACCGGGGAGGCCCGCGTTCACAATTCTCCAATCCTCTGAATTTACCGGCTTGGCGATGGGAGCCGAAGGGGCCTGCCGCCTTGGCGGCACCGCCACGTAATGAGGCGCATAGTCCTGGATATCGGGCGGAATTTTCTCGTAATGCAGAATCTGTTCCGCGATCGTCTTGAATATCGGAGCCGCAACTTCTCCACCGTAAAACTGGCCTACGGGTTCATCGACAACCACCACCATCGCTATGGAGGGGTTGGAAGCAGGAGCAAAGCCCGCAAATGATGCGATGAATTTTGTAGCGGAATATCTGCCTGTGGCGTCTATTTTCTGCGCCGTTCCGGTCTTCCCTGCGGCTCGGTACCCCTCCAGTTTCGCACTCGTCGCCGTACCGTCGGTCACAACCTTTTCTAGCATGCCTTGCATGTCCAGGGCTGTCTTCTCTGAAACAATTCTCTGACCGCTGGGTTCGGTATGGGCAAGGACTCCTCTTTGAGGGTCCCGAACCTCCCTGACCACGTACGGTCGGTAAAGAATCCCGCCGTTCGCAATTGCCGATACCATGCGCACAATCTGGAGTGGCGTAACACCCACCTCCTGGCCCATGGAAATCGCACCAATCGAAATACCCGACCACTGGGCCGCCGGCTTTGTCAGCCCTTTTTCCTCTCCCGGCAGATCAATTCCGGTAGGCTGACCGAATCCAAATCGACGGATGTAGCTGGACATGCGATCGTTTCCCAACCGTAGCCCCAACTTAATCGCACCGACATCGGAAGACTTCTGCAGGATTTCGCTCACGCTCAGAACGCCAAACGGTTTGTGATCGTGAATGACGTGTTTTACAAGGACTATCGAACCCATCTGGCAATCGATTCGCTCGTCAGTCGTCGTCAGCTTCTCCTCTAACGCAGCACCAACTGTCAGAATCTTAAACGTCGATCCCGGCTCGTAGGTATGGCTGATGGCACCGTTGACCCATGATGAGGGCGGGTACTTCAAATGTTCATTCGGATCGAACGTCGGATAGTTCGCCATCGCCAGAATCTCCCCGGTGTGCGGATCCATGGTGATGATCGAAATCGCCTTGGCACGTGTCCGAACTACGGCATCCTGCAATGCTTTTTCGACGATGTACTGAATATTTTTGTCGATCGTGGTTATGAGATTCGCACCGGGCTGAGGAGGCTGCTCAATCGAACTCTGATCAAAGCTTTTTCCATTCGCGTCTTTTCGGTAAACAACCTTGCCGGACTCTCCACGCACGTCGTCGTTATACCGGTATTCCAGCCCTCCCAAACCCTGCTCATCAAGGTCGACATAGCCCAGAACCTGCGCGGCCATCAATGTATCGGGATAGAACCGCTTGGGTTCGTCAACAAAATGGACGCCGGGAAGGCGGGCGTTTTCGATCGCCGATGCCTCGGAAGCACTTATTTTGCGATGGATCCAGACGAAAGATCGGTCGGAACTCAACTTGCGAGCAAGATCCGGTGCGGGTAGCCCGGTCAGTGACGTCAAAATTCTTACCGTCCCGTCATGGTCCTCAATTTCATGCGGTACTACAAAGACAGACTTCACATTGACACTGGCTGCAAGTTCCTTGAGATTTCGATCGTAAATAATTCCGCGGGGCGCCGCGACATCGAGAACCTGCTGCTGCTGGTGATCCGCCTTTCCACGGAAATCGGCGGAATGAACAACCTGGAGACGATAGAGACGCCAGGCGATTACCGCCCCCCATATGCCCATGACGGCTATCAGGATGATTACCCGGCGCGAAAGATATTGCTCTCTCTTCATCGTTTTGGATCCGATTCCGGAGCGCAGACCCCCAGGGTCTTCAATTCGGAATCATCGGTCATTCTTTTTCGCAATCAACTGCAGAGGCTCATTGCCTCCTGACGGGGGAGCGTTAAGCGTCAGCATCTGACCTGGAGCGGCCGGAACCATTCCAAGCATCCCTCTCGCAACTGAGTCGATGTGTGCCGGGCTGCGCAGCTGTTCGCGATCGAGTTTCAGCACATCGCGAGTCTGTGCCAATTGAACGGCGCGCTTTTGTGCTTCTTCGATGCGATATCCGTACAGGATATACTGATAGTGCTGCCACCCGTAAAACAGCAGCCCGACGACAAACAAAGCTCCCAGCAGGGCGACCATGATGTATTCCCAGTCACGCCGAGAATCTGCCTCGCGAACGAGAACAAGGTTGTTTCTGTCCCTTTCAAATCGGACTTCAATTGGACGCATCAGCTTTTCTCCCAAGCACGCAGTTTGGCGCTGCGCGCACGTGGATTGCGGTGAATCTCTTCTTCGGCTGCGACGATGACCTTTTTGGTCAGGGCAACACCCGGAATCGAAGGTGAACGAAATTTATTTTTAACGATTCGATCTTCAAGCGAATGAAAGGAAATAATTACAAGTCGTCCGCGAGGGCGCAAAGCAGCCATCGACGAATCGAGAAAACTCTGCAGACTCCCGAGTTCATCGTTCACGAAGATGCGCAACGCCTGGAATGTTCGCGTTGCAGGATGAATTTTCCCAAACCGGCGGCCACCGAGCACGCGCTCGACGGCTCGGACAAGATCCGTCGTACGCGTAAGAGGCCTGGATCGGACAATCGAACTGGCGATCGGGCGCGAACGCCGCTCCTCGCCAAAACTGAAAAGGATATTCGCGATCTCTTTTTCACTGAAGGTATTGACGACGTCAGCAGCGGTCTGAGGCTGATCGACGTCCATACGCATATCGAGCGGGCCTTCACGCATAAACGAAAAACCCCTCTCGGAATCGTCCAACATCATTGAAGACACGCCGATATCGGCGAGAATTCCGTCCGGCGCCGCAAAACCATGCGCTTCTGCGACCGACGTTATGTCCCGAAAATTCGCCCTTGCAAGCACCAGTCGAGATCCAAATGATTGCAAGCCGGGCCTCTCCGCCTCGATCGCCGACTCGTCCCGATCCAGTGCGAGGACGCGGCCATCGGGAGATGTCCGCGACAGAAGTTCTCGGGTATGCCCCCCGGCTCCGAAAGTCGCATCTATATAATGTCCACCTGGCTGTACCGCCAGGAACCTCATCACTTCCTCCACCAGGACTGGTATATGGGTGTGCATTCATCTCAAACTCCAAGTTGTCCCAGCGCTTCAATATCGGCCTCAGTGAGGGGATGTTCGGTCAAAGTGCCGGCAAACCTCTCCTGATTCCAGACTTCCAGATTCTTCAAGTAACCAAGGACAGCGACTTCACCCGTCATCCGAGCTTTATCCCGAAGTAACGTCGGAATAAGTATTCGGCCTGATTTATCCAGTGCGGCTACCTGACCGTAATAGTTCGTACGATCAAGGAACTTCTTTTTCGTAGGATTTAAGGAAGGAAGTTTTGCGAGTTTTTCTTCGATATCGTGCCAGACAGGAAGGGGATAAACCAGGACCGATTCGCCCGTTAGACTTGTTACGTAGAAGTCGCTGCCCCAGGTGTCCTCAATCTCCACGCGAAAGATCGTCGGGATCTTCAGTCTCCCCTTGTCATCGATTGTCGCCGGAGCATTACCACGCAGCATTAAATTCTCATCCCAATTGCTTCAATTTTACCACTTAAGTCCACTTTCGGCCACCCAAAGATAACGAGAGGCCCCTATAGAGTCAACAATAAATTTTGAGTGGGCCCAAATTTTTGAATGAGTTATGTGCTAAAGTCAGGGCTGCACATGAAGGCTGGCATCATCGGTCTGCAATCAGTAGGAAAGACTACAATATTTAGCGTCCTATCGCGAGGGAAATCCCCCTCCGGCCCCGCCGGAGGCCGACGATTGGAGCCCAATGTGGGTGTTGTCCGAGTCCCGGACCCCCGCCTGGACTATCTCGCAACAATATTCAAACCCGAAAAAACGACATTCGCCACCGTCGAATTCGTTGACGTCCCCGCACTCGCGCGAGGACGCGGCCAGGATCTCGTGCTGGCACCCCTCCGCACGGTCGATGTACTTATTCATGTTGTTCGCGTATTCGCTGACGAATCGGTACCTCATCCCGCTGGATCCGTGAACCCTGAACGCGACAAGCGAGATCTCGATTTTGAATTGATACTGGCGGATATCGGATCCATAGAAAAGCGCATGGAACGCCTGGAAAAAGACTTAAAAAAAAACAAAAGACCACGGCGCTAATCAAGGAGCAGGCCTATCTGGAACGCGCCAAGACCTGGCTGGAATCTGAAAAACCGCTCCGCGATATGCCGGTCGACGAAGAAGAAAAGCGCCTTATGAAGGGCTTTGCGTTCCTTTCGGAAAAGCCAATGCTGTATGTGGATAACATCGGCGAGTCCCAACTCGATTTGCTGCAACATACTTCGGATACCGATGCTTTGCAGGGAAAAACGGAACGCACGGTAATCTGCGGGAAACTCGAAGCGGAGATGGCCGAACTCTCCCAGGAAGAAATGCGGAGTTTTCTGGCCGACTATGGAATGAAGGAATCGGGCGCTGAAAGACTCATCCGCACGACCTACCATTTACTGGGATTGATCTCATTTTTCACGGTTGGAGAAGAGGAATGCCGCGCCTGGACCATCACGGGCGGAACGAATGCGCAGCATGCTGCCGGTGCAATTCACACCGATTTACAGGACCACTTCATCCGGGCGGAAGTCTGTCATTACGCAGATTTCGTCAAACACGGCAGTCATCATGCCTTGAAGGAAAAGGGGTTGCTCCGCCTGGAAGGCAAAGAATACATCGTGGAAGACGGAGACATTATGGAGATCCGTCACAGCGGTTAAATTCAGCGGAAAGTTAGAGTCGAGAGGCGGCCCGCACTTGCTTCGCAAGCGCGGGCCGTCATTTACCTTCGTCTATTCGTCGTCGTCGGACTTGGACATGCCGGCGGAAACCGGACGAGCCGAGGAAAGCTCACTCTCGGCCTTCTCCTGGCAGGAAATGCACATCGTCGCCCAGGGTACAGCCGCAAGACGCTTTTCGTTGATGTCTTCACCACAACGAATACATTCGCCGAACTCGCCGCGGTCCATGCGCTTCAATGCTTCCTGGATGGACTTGAGACGCTGAAAATCACTCTCATGAAGGTTATAGAGCAATTCCTTGTTATGGCTGATGGTCGCAAGGTCTCCTTCATCCTCGGTATTCTCCAGCGTGATTTCCTCTTCCGCAAGCCGATTACGATTTATCGATCGGATCAGCTTCTGATGCTCTTCATTTAATCGCTGTCGAATTTTCTGTACTTTCTTCTCGTCCATATTGAAACCTCACTTCTTTGACGGACCACTTCCAAAATCTATAGCAAGGCCATGCGTAGGCGATGCCGGGCCATAAGGAAAATCGTCAAAGTAAATTTGCAATCCAAGGGCGCAGTAGTATATCACGCCGAACTAATTTTTCACTGCTGTATGATCTAAGGCAGGAGGAATTTATCAATGGATGAACCAACAGCAATCGTCTGCACACCCAACGGACCGCTTCGCATCACGGGAAATTTCGTGATCAAGGACTCCCAGGGTAAGGATTTTGACGTTTCGGGCCGAACTACGATTTCGCTTTGCCGCTGCGGATTTTCGCAAAACAAACCCTTCTGCGATGGCAGCCATGCGCGCAACGGCTTTCAATCGGTAATTGAAGCCCGGACTCTGCCGCCTCCAGCGCCCAAACCATAACGCCAATTTCGGACTTCGGCGCCGTTCCGAAGTCCGAAGTTGGCGTTACGCATGTCCACCGACCAAACACCGTTTCTCGGTGATGTGGTATTCGAACTCTTCACGAAACTTGTTGATCATGGCTTCGACGGGCATGGCACAGGCATCGCTGAGCACACAGATTGTGACGCCTTTCATGTTGGTGCACATGTCGAGGATCATCTTGAGATCCGACATTCTGCCTTTGCCGTGTTCGATGCGATGTAGAACCTGCTCCATCCACCATGTTCCTTCTCGGCATTGCGTGCACTGACCACAGGTTTCTTCCGCATAGAAACGCGCCGTTCTCCAGGCGAGTTTGACCATACATGCTGTTTCGTCAATGACCATGCAGCCGGCGGAACCCAGCATCGTGCCTTTGGCGGCAAGAGAATCGAAATCCATCCGCACATCGATTTCGTCTGCCTTCAGGATCGGCGCGGAGGACCCGCCAGGAATGACGGCCTTCAATTTATGTCCGGTTCGCACGCCGCCACACACGTCAATCAACTCCGGCAGGGGAATACCCACTTCCCGCTCCACGACGGACGGTTTATTCACATGCCCGCTCACGCAATAGAGTTTTGGGCCGGCATTCTTTTCGTTGGAGCCCATGCTCTTAAACCATTCGACGCCGCGATTGAACAAATGGGGCAAATTGGCAAGTGTTTCCACATTATTGACAACCGTTGGGCAGGCATAAAGTCCCTGAATCGCTGGAAAAGGAGGTTTCTGGCGGGGATGTCCGCGCTTCCCTTCCAGAGATTCCAGAAGTCCCGTCTCTTCGCCACAGATGTAAGCGCCCGCTCCGGAATGGAGGACAATATCCAGATCGAAGCTGGACCCGAATATTTTCGATCCCAGATACCCCTTTGCGCGAGCTTCCGCAATCGCCCGTTCGACAACGCGGTATCCCAGTGTGAACTCGCCACGGATGTAAATAAATGCCAAATGGCATTCGACGGCATAGGCCGCAATGATAATGCCCTCGATCAGCTGGTGTGGGTCGCGCTCAAGTATTACGCGATCTTTACAAGTGCCCGGCTCGCTCTCATCCGCGTTGCAGCACAGGTAAATCGGTTTGCCCGTTGTTTTGGGAACGAAACTCCATTTCAAACCGGTTGGAAACCCGGCGCCGCCACGGCCGCGCAGGCCGCTGGCCTTGGTCGTATCAATGACTT
>Ga0207087_1160_pt1 | contig 14679 bp, 12 predicted proteins | sample Alteio_BWMinHeat_51_FD_153544 | JGI IMG/M metagenome (GOLD analysis project Ga0207087, IMG submission 153544) | Enriched cells from forest soil in Barre Woods Harvard Forest LTER site, Petersham, Massachusetts, United States -... | ecosystem: Environmental > Terrestrial > Soil > Temperate forest >... | reverse complement strand
AGGCGCTGCCCTGTGAGCGCATCACCGCAGCCCCCTAAAGCACTAACCTACAATAGTCATGAAACAGTAGTGTTTATCTCCAACTCTATGTCAAAAAAGGCTCTGCAAGATTTAGCTACTTCCATTAAAGACAGCAATACACGTTTAGTAATTCGGGGTCTGGTTAACGGGTCCTTTCAAGATACGGCGGCTTTAGTTAAAGAAATTGGTGCCCCTATAGATATTGATCCTGAACTATTTGCGCACCTTAACATAACCCAAGTCCCAACTTTTGCGATTAAGGACTCGGGTGGAGCCTGGCATATGCTCAAAGGTAATGTCTCCCTAGACTATGCAACGAACAAGCTCGAGGGTTACCAATGAAAGCGCTAGAATAAACAGCATTCGCGACGTCTCCAGAGTAAATAGCCGTAATGATTACCTGATTTGATAATCTCCCGAGTATAGTGCCTAGGATGGAGAAAATCAGAGCGTCCCAAAGGCACACACGCATTATTGGTGGCGGGTACCGGATTTAGCATTTGCAGTTTGTAGTGGGATTTCTTAATAATCGGAGCATAGGATTTACCACACCAATCGTCTCCGGAATAGGCGTGGAGCAGGCCAACACGATGCAACTTAGCAATAACTCGGGCGGTTAATAGCTCGGTAGCCTGCACACTGGAGGTGTGGGCTGGCACCGATCCGGTAAAGGGATAGACACTGCCATGACAGCCAGCACACCAAAATAGGGTATCTAGCCCGAAGCCAAAGGAAGCTGTAGCGCAATCGGCAGCGCAAGCCGCTTGGGCTAGAGGGTTAGCAAACACCAAGGCTTCGGGATTATGGATAATCGCCCACTCATCATTATTCCAGAGCGGATCTAGTTCAGAGAAATAAAGGAGATCAAAGCTAGCCTTTTCGACACAGATAAAATCCAGCAACAACTCAAACAGATAAAACACCGGAAACACGTACCAGTGAACCTGATAAAAACTGTTTTTAAGCCCACCATCGCCTTCGTTTAGAGAAATGGTGCCGCGATTCTTGGGGCTATTGCCGCCTAAAGGCTTGTAACCACCTAGGTTGACTAAGCAATACGGGGTGCGGGTCACATCAATCATCCTTACTGGTTCCCAGAACGATATTGGGATCCCTGGGGTAAGCTGCCCCAATGGTGGCTTGGGGCACCAACAAATGAGGCTATGGTTTGTCTGGTTATCATCACCGGAGGTGACTTTCACGCCGCCAATGCGGATCGGGAAAACACACTCCCAGCAGATATCGCTAAACAGATTGGGAAACGCGCCTTGGCAGGTAGAGGCGGCGTGGGACGCTGTTTGTATCGGCAAGGTTAGCAGGATGATCAAGAGCAGGATCATGGGCAGCCCGCCTCTATCTTGAACTCGGTAATTTGCAGGAGTTTGCCTTGTGGCTCGATTTTTGCGGGAATCTGCTTAATGCCATAATGTGCGGTGATGTGGCCGCCTTGATCGAAATACGTTTGAGTACCGATAGTGTTAGTCAGTTCCGCTGGCGCGCCATTGGTCAAAATAATGTGGTAGAGATGGCTGTGCTCCTTGGCCCAAGCAACCTGTGCGGGGATTTCGCCATCGATGAACAATAATCCCTTGTTGGGGGTGACAAAATCCAGAGGGTTAATCCGATCTCCCGCTTTGGCTAAGACGTTACCAGGCGCGCCTGTGCTTTGGTGGTCGGTGATAGTGTTTTCTATTATGAGGGTTGGGTCATGGGTGAAGGTTCTCTCCTCAATCGTTGGACTGAGGTTGGCTACCGCCGCGGGTCTGGTGGCAGTAGCTTCAGCCTTGGTCCTAAATTCAGCTTCGAGTTCGGCCATGCGTCCGGTTTCGCTGAGGGTTCTCAAGCGCGCTTTGAACACCTCACGCAGGTCTTTTTCTGCTACGGGAAAGAGTTCGCCATAAACTCCGTGGTCGATGACAGCGGTTTGGGCAAGGGCAGGAGATCCTAGCAAAATTAGTAGGGACCCGAGGATGAAAATACGGCTAAAAGTACTGCGCACCCCAAGGCTGCGCCCTGGAGGGTAAGAGTTATAACTCACACAATTGGAAACCATGCACTCTCTCATGGGTTCTCCAAGAGCAAGCTAAAACGCCAGGTATTACGCCAAGGGGCACGCATAGGTAGTCTCCTTTCTTGTTCGTATATAAATACCTAAATTTATATACCTTACAAATTCAAGGTTACAGTTTTTATAACTAATGTCAATAAAAGTTTTAATTATTATGATATTGATTTTAATGCAATATAACGTATGTCAATAGTAGCGAGATGTGTTCTATGATACCCAGGTGTAGTTCAGTGATGCCCAAGTTAGGTTTTTTGGCTTGTTATAATATTTTAAATAAATATTAAGTACCCGTTCACGGACAATTAAAGAGGTTGCGCGATAAGGCTTTCAAGCTTTAGGAAAGGACTGAGTTTTTGTAATCGAGAGGTGAGGAAGAGCGAGAGGATTCGCTCAATAAATTCATTTCCCCTTTGCGACCATGTAAAGAGACATTTTTTACGATAGACAACATATTTTCTAATTTGCCTTTCCGCCAAGTTGTTGGTTGGCTCAACCTCTGGATGATCGACAAACCGCCACATCATTGTAAAACTCTTGAGAAGATTTTGGGCCACTTTATGAGCATGAGGGGTATCAGGGACTTGTAAAACTCCCTTCAATATATGAAGCATACGTTTCTTTAATTTACGAATCCGTCGCGTAAAAAGCAGGCTATTGATTGTTTGGTTTTTAAGAGCTTTATAAAGTGTAAAGACCTCCTGACATATTTGGCCGAGATCGTTGCCAGCTTGAGTTAAGGCCGCGTTACGGCTATGAGCAAATCTGAGAAAGTCTCTTTTTAAATGAGACCAGCAGATTTGTCTCTTTTCTTCTTCAAAATAACAATAAGCACCATAAAGGTCACTAATGACTTGGCCGTTATAAGCAGGTAAAAGACTTTGAAGGATTTTCTTTCCCCGAGAAGATGCCAGCTTTAAAACACTAACCTCCCGACTCGTCAAAAGCCACCCCCAGCCTTTTTCTCCTCGGCATCTATGACCCGTCTCATCAATATGAAGGTAAGGACTCTCTTCTATGTGTTGAACAAGCTCTTGATAACAGGGCTTTAATTTTTGATTTACCCTTTTTTCTGTATTAGAGACAAGACCTAGGCTAATGGGCAAATGAAAAATATCTTTGAGAATTTGTTGCACATCTCTTTTGGAATTATGAAAAAAACCACTCAAAGCACTAATAATAGCTTTTGCATGATCTCCCAAAAGATCAGACCTGACTTCCTTAGGAAGAGTCGCTGCTTTCTTCTTGCCACAAACTTGGCAAACCCCTTGGTAAAGACGGTATTCCGTGACATGAGGCTTTAAAGGTGGAATCTCGATTCTCTGCTCAGCTCGAAAGGTTGGGTCTATCTCAAGCAAAGAACCACAAGAACAAGCTTCAGGAAATACATTGATGATTTCATCAGGAGATTGCAATTGATAAAAGTTAGGTTTATGGCCAGCTTGTGCCCCAGGACTGCGATCACTTTTAGGACGGCTGTTGCGTTTGGCTCGATATAAATCACGAGAAGGAGGAAGAGACGAATTTGTTGAATCCAATCCCAAACGTTCTTTCAAGCGGTCGTTCTCTTCTTGCAAATGGCCGTTCTCTTGGCGCAAGGCTTTATTCTCTCCCTCTAGATAGGCAATCCGTCCTTTTAAAGCCGTTATCTCATTCGTAAGTCCTTCGATAATAGTGGTGAGTTTTTCTATAACAACTGGAAAGTCCATCGAAATAACCGATTTAAAAGCCCCTCTGGAACTTTCTTTACAACTTTATTCTACTACTTGTAAAGGGGGCTTTAGCGCACCTCGTGAACGCGTACAGTGAGTTTACTGGGCTTTCCATAAAAAACCTAAAGAAATTACAAAACTCTGAAGATACCGAGCCGAGTATCCCTGGTTAGATGGGAACCACTGTCCTGCATTATCGCTAAAGCTTATTCCTCCATCATGATATACACCATAAGATTTCCCCCGAATAATAACTGATTTAGATGTTCATCGTCCCATCCCATAGCTATTTGAATACTGTGGTGAAGATCAGCAATAGTGTTATCGCTTTTTACTAAAAGGTGTCTCCAAATCATTGGGCTAATGCCTTTAATCCATATGCGAAGCTGATAAATTTCAATCAAACCGTCATGAACTAAAGATTGAACCATTGTTCAACACCCCTTGGTTTTGAATGGTCTCCTTTACCGCATGCTAAACACAATCAGTACAATTTACTCAGCTGAAGTTGCTGGTACCAATCTACTCTTCTATCCCCGCGTATTTTACCTGGATATAATCAATTGCTCTTGATAATGTTGTTAAATCAAAGTTTGCGGCTACCTCTTGTAAATCTTTTAAGAAAAGTTTCTTATTTGCAGTGTATTTCTCATCCTGATCCATAGTAGAAATATCTAGGAAATCGCTAAAACCTTCGATCAATTGGGCGATTTTTTTACTAGCTCCCTTTTTCACAGCCTTACCAACTGCGGGGCTATCTTGCTGCATTTCTTGCAAAAAATTTTGGAGGATTGCTTTTGATGGCAATTCTTTTTTCCATAATACTCCAACAATTTGGCTTGCTAGTAGCCCACTGTCGAGGGGGTCGCGAACACCACCAACGATTTCTAACGGGGTTTTTCCAGCATATAACCCTTTTTTTCCTCTTTTTTTCACATCTGCGCCATTTCTAAGAAGTAAAGTTATAGAAGGAGAATGCCTGTTGTACTCGGTGAGATTATGAAGCACAGTTCCGTATTCGTCCTCATCATTGGGGTTTGCCTTGGCTGCTAAAAGCAGAGATAAAACTTTAGTGTTATCTCTATGTGTATTTGCAGCTGCTAAAATAGGGGTACGTAAACCAACATGATCACGTATGTTGATTGTTGCCTTTGCATTAAGAAGTCTTTCTACATAAGTGTCATTCCCTAGTAATGAGGCTAAATGCAAAGGCGTCTGTCCACAATTGTTTTGAGCGTCCACATTTGCTTTTCTTTCCAATAATAAATCTAGCAGTCTTGAATCCTTAGTGTATTCACATACAACATGGATAGGACTTTCTAATGCTGAAAGATTGACATCTGCCCGATAATCAAGAAGGAGAGTAGCAGCCATAAGTTGCTTTTCTGGGTTAACGTCTTCTTGTGCTAAAACTCTTAATAATGGAGTTGTTCCTCCCTTACTTTTTGTATTTGGGGATGTTTTGTCGATAAGGAGACATTTTACAAGATCTTGTATACTTAATGATTTAGCAGCCGCATGTAAAGCAGCGCTCTCAGAAGATAAGGGTTTTAATGCAACTAATATTTGTGAGGAAAAGCGCTTAGTATGCGCATGCTCATCTTTACCAGTAGGATATAAGTCTGTAGCATATAAACTCTGAGTTAATAAAGATGCTAGAAATACAAGCCTTGATATACGCTTAATCATATTTTACCCTCCATTAATACACATTTTGATATGATGCCATCACAGATTAAAGCGCATGTCAATAGAAAAAATTAAGTTTGGTACTAACACCTTACCACCCATCAGTTTTGACAAGGGTATGATAGAAGAATCCTGAAACAGCGCTGAAGTGGAGAGGCTAGATGTCAGGGTTCAAAGGGATTGTAGAGGCAATATCAAAAGATCTGGAGGAGAGGCTACCAAAGCAAAGAGCAACCCAAAGGCGTAAGTTAAGCGAGTTGGTTGGAGGGATATTGATTTGTCAAACACCGAATTTGATGGAATTGTCAAATGTGTTGGATAGGCCCACGGAAAGCGCTGAAGCTCGGTATAACTACGTGGAGAGGTTCTTGAAAAACCCCCTGGTTGATACAGAAGTTGTCATGGCTGCGTATGCTGAAGATTTATTGGCGCGGTTAGGAAAGCATCAGCATATACTTGTCCTGATGATTGACCAAAGCAAAGTGAATGATATCTTTGAAGTATTAATGGTCTCCGTCCGATTACATAAGCGAACAGTTCCTCTTTTTTGGGTGGTCAAGGAAACAAAGGGAGGGATAGGGATAAAATCACAGGAAGCCTTGCTGGAAGTGGTTCAAGGTTGGTTACCAGAGGGAGCCGCGTTATGTTAGCAGGCGATCGATTTTATGGAACAGCTGAATTAGTGGGATGGTGTCAGAAACAAGGGTGGAAGTATCGTCTTCGTCTCAAGGGCAATTTCTGCGTTTATCAGGATCAAGGACCAGATAAGACTCTTGAGCAGTTAAAAGCAGAAGGGAAGCAAGCATTAGAAAAAGCTAGGTTTCGTTCTGGCATGATAACTCATGTGGGTATTCTCCATGAGCCATGGCACGATGAGCCTTGGTATATTGCCATGGACAGCCTTCCTAACGAGTACAAAACACGGGATTAGGGTCTTAGGTTGGGAAATTGAAAACATGTTCTCTGATTTTAAATCCAGAGGTTTTTCTCTCATGCAAGCCCACATTCGCTTTACGGACAGGCTAGAGAGACTCATTCTTATTCTTTGCATTGCCCTCCATTGAGTTGTTTCTATGGGCCTTAGTCATGAAAAGCACAATCTAGATTACGCCGAAAAAAAGGGGCCAAAAAAGCTCTTAGATCCCATCTCTCGCTTTAGATGCTGCTTCCTTAATAAGCTCCCGCAAACTCTATGGATCTATATAAACTGATGGGTGGTAAGCTACTAACACTAATGATGCTGTCATTGTGTTTATGGCTAGGTTATGGGTCTGAATCAGAAGCATTACCGGAAGCATTTACGAAATTAGGGGCAACAGCAGTAGGGGGTATGCTAGGTAAATTAGCTACAGCACCAGGTAAAGATGTAGGTGTGGTGATAGTAAGAGCAGAAGAGGTGAAAGGAGTCAATATCCCTTCTGAAAGTGCTTCTCTTGGCATCTCACTAAAAAACCAGTCGCTCTCTTCTTTAACAAACCCTTCAATATTATCAAAGGTAAAAATGTTTCCTGGGAACATTCTCATTTCAATCAACGCAATGCCTGCACCTTCAATGGATAGTGCTCCCATTGGATATTCCTCTAATCCTGGAGGAGGTGATAAGCGGTCAACTAATTCTCCTTTTCCCTCAGTACCATATTGGGCTACATTGGATGGAATAGGTGTTCCCTCTAGTGTAGTAACTGATCTTCCCAGAAGGTTGCCGCTTGGATCAATAATAGAATTATACCACTGCTTCAGATTTAACCTGGTTATCCCACCAGCAATATTAAATATTTGGTCGTCGTCATCAAGATAAGAACGAAGCTGATATTCTTCTCCAGCTTCACCTACTGTTACGTCAAATGTCTTTTGAAAAATTACGTGGTCTTCCTCTGGTAATAAACTATAGATTTGAGAAAAAGGCGCTCGTAACATAACGGGTAAAAATCCTTTAGGGCCAGGAAAAACTTTTGGCAATTTTACTCCGTTATTGAAGAGTTGTTGCCAATAAATTAAAAATAAATAGCAAAATCCTTGGAGTTTTTTATTCTCCATTTCTTCAATCACTGAAGAAAATTTTTTTTGAAAAAAGAGCTGAATTTTTAATATGCTGAGATCATCGTGAGCGCTTTCAAAAATATTTTTTGCGTTCTCATATAAGGCTGTTTGTTCTGTAATGTCTTCTTCAAGACCTTTAATTTCTGCTTCAAGGGCACCAACTGCACTAGCATGCTTCTTTTTTGCTTGTTTTCTAGTTTTTAGCCTTTGTTTTTTGTAAAGGTCATCACGTAATCCCGTTAATTTAGCATCCTCCGTTTGTGATTTTATTTCTAATTCCTTTAGCTTTCCTTCGATACTTTGAATTTTAGCAGTCAATTTACTTAGATGCGTAGAGTTCGGCTTTATAGAATCTAAAAAACCTGAAACCACTTTAGAATAGCCTTTTGACCTATCTAAAGCGTAAAATATATCTTCTAAGGGTAGTTGATAGGTTAATTGGGGTTGAAGCGTTTGAGAAACCTTACTTCTTACGATATAAAATTCTTTATTCTCTGAGGCTATCTCTACAGGTAAACTACGTTTAATCCCTGGTGCAAGCAAATTTACTTTTGCCCCGGCTATTCCATGGAGATAAACAAAAACTTTTTGCATGTCTCGTGTAATCTGTAAAAATTCTTCTTTATCTGCAAATCCTCCTACAGTCATACATTCTAGATTTCTATTAAATTCGGCTAATAGTGGTTTTTTTACTAATCTACGATCTGAAGTATCATCTGTTATCTTCCATTGCTTATTGAATGGTAAGTTAATTATAAGCTCAATATGATCTTTTCCAGGAGCACATACTTTTATGCAACTCGTTTCAAGTTCTAAGCCTATCTTTCTCACAATTTTCAGATTGGGGTGTCCATGAGGTAAATGTTGTTTAGATTGAGAAGGAATTGGTTTAGCATTTTTCCTGTTCTCTAAATCACCAGAAAGTAGATTTTGATTAGCAAGATTAATCAAGTGCTGGGTTTGCATATTGACCTTAGTGAGCTCTTTATTTATAAATTCCCTCATTCCATTATTTTGAATGCCTATGATCCTTGATTGGGTAATTGCTTTGATAGCCTCCAACATCCATGTGCCGCAAGTTGTACCATCTTTTTGGATTAAATCTGGTGAAGATAGATCGATGATATTGGGATTTTGAAAAAATTGCGTATCTTGGATTATTTTTTTAATAGTATTAATTTTCCCTGCATTTGAGCCAAGAGAATCAAAGAAAAATACAGTTGGAGCTGAAGGATCACCATAGTTTTGCTCTATTATCATAGCAGCCCAGTGTATATTGCTAAAATTAATAGGAACAATTGTAAATCTACTTAATTTTTGATTGTTATTTAACTCATCTAGGATTGACTGTAATATTTGAGAAGATAGATACCACCAATTACTATTGACATCTACAGGACTCATGATGTTGTATAGCCCGGCATTAACATTTGCTAAGTAGCTTAGGATTAATTCGGGTATTGCTTCGTTACTTAGCAAATGATCTGTTATTCCTGTCTTTTGCACCCCCCATAATTCAAAAGGATTCTGTTTTGCTTGAAGGCTAGAGGACATTGAGGAAAGATTTACAATAATTAAGCGAATTCTATCAGCCAATTCCTTTATCTTTTTCGATTCAATTTCTTTTGTGGTGGTGGTTAGAGTAGGTAACGTACCACTGGTTTGAAGGCCTTCTAAGAGCATAGGATTTAAAGAAAAAGTTTCATGAGTTTTGCTATCAGCTACAGGCAGAGAAGATTGTTTTTTTTCTCCATTGTCCATAGCAATTAAAGTGTGAGAAAAAAGAAAGCTTAACAATATGATTTGAAATACTTGTTTATGCATTATATTTCCTTTCAACATTATGGTTTTGATATATCCCTGCACTATACGGTGATGAGTATCCTATGAGTTAGCCCATATCCCAATTTTTCTGCCTTCTGTTAATTTCAATCACGTGCTCCCTATTATTTCAAGTTCATTTTTTGAGAGTAATAAATCTATGCTTAAAGAGCAATAGGTAGTGTTATAGATTTTGCCAGAAAGATGAGGGAGAAAATGCTTTGATATAGGTTAAGTAAGCGCTTTATTTAATGAAGGAGGCCTGTTGAGAAGAAAATGCCCCACATCGTCAATGTAGGCAGCCTCAGAAATGGTCCTTTCTGAGACTGACAACACTGAAGCTGAAAGCGGTTCCCATCTAACCAGGACTACCAGGCTCCATACCTTCAGAGTTTTGTAAATTCCTTAAGTCTCCTATAGAAAGCCCAGTAAATTCACCTACACTCTCAATGCTCATCCCAGATCTTAGCATCTTGTGTGCCGTTTTTTTTATCCCTATTTGCTCACCTTCTTTTCTACCTTCTTCTCTACCTTCTTCAAGAGAGTCTGCACGGATAGTTCCCTCAACCCGTATTGCATCCAAATACTCGTCGTATGCATCTAATTCCTCTGGTGTATAGGCTGACTCCTGGGCTAATTCCATTGCTGCTGCTATTTCAGGGTTATTTTGAAATTCTGCTGGTATATCCTCGAGATTTTCTGCTTCCCGCAAAAAACGCAACCATAACGCCCCTACTTTCCGGTCTTCAAATGTTTTGGGATTGAACTTAGGTAACTCCAGAAAAAGTAATTCCAAGCCTTCTAGGGTCTTATCTAAATCTTTTGTATTTATTAAACGGTAGTGATGAAACCAATCTTCGGTTGTATCTTCAAACTCTGTATTGACAAGTGCCACACCATAAACAGGACAGAGCGTATCATAAAATTTTCCTCTATCGAGCTGCTGAACATAAGCTTTAGAGGTCCCAAACAAAAAGCGCTTCAGAAAACTTTTGCTCCAAGTCATCTGCATTTCAACAATGAATATTCTGTCCTCTTGGTCTGTACATTTGACATCTACAATGGTGTTTTTCATAGAGGGGATGCGAGGGGATTGTTCCGGTGTCAGATATTCTATGGACTCAATCAAGCGCCCTTCAGGCAACGGTAAAATCCCGTTGAGAAAGCTTTTAATTAAGTTGGGATGCTGACCAAATATTTTCTTAAAGACGATATCTGCTTTTGGGTCTAAAAATTTTGGACGTTTAACGCGCATTTATTCCCCTTGCTGAAAAGCCATACTTCGACCGACTATAGCATACCTTGAATCAAAAGGCCTAATTTTGTGAAATAGTAGTTATTTTCATTTTTATCAAAAAATGAAAATAATGTCATTTCTTATTTGCATCGCTAATAGGGAAAGTAGTTTGGGGTTGGTTATAGCTTATCTCACACCGTTTCTAATAATCATGCGACCAAATTTTTCTATGATAATGGGTTTTTGTCAACCAATTATGCGATGAGTAGCCAGTAAATTCATCGCATAAGGAGTCTTACACGATCAGATTGGCCCCAAAAAACCATGAGCGGATACCTAAAAAAAGACAAAATTGGCTCTACGTAAGAGTTTGAATAGGGTCTAGTGCGCTTTTGATCTGCTCCTGTAATTCAACCCACCTATGTGACTAATACCCCATTACGGCAGCTTCTGGCACACCACCCCTTTATGGTCTATTATCCTTACTCAAAATTTTTCATGAGGTGGCCTTGGTTGCTATTCTTGTTTTTTCTTCCATTCCAAATAATTTGCAATACATTTTTCTGGAGGAGAATCTTGCCTTTTTCCGGCAATAATACTTCTATAAATATTCGTAGCATTACCACCAACATTTACTTCGGGAGAGACTATACCAATTTTATCTGTTTGTGTGAATTTTTTTCCTCTAATGACTCCTAATTCTTCTAATTCTTCCTCCATGATTTTTTTAACGGTAGAAAGATTTTCTGAATGACTAGGAGATACAGTAATTGAATTCTGCTTGGCTTTTATGGGAGTTGTGAAAGCTGAAGCTGGTAAGGTTCCATGAGGAGTTTCTTGTTCAGTGTCAGAATCATATACTACAGCAAGCTTTGATGTATTTAAAGAACTCTGTCCAGGTGTTCTTCCTACTGGTGATGCAACTCTTGCCTTTCCCGCAGCAGGTGACTCTACTCTTTCTTCTCTTACAGGTGATAACACTACCTCTGATTTTTGTAGGTTAGATTTTTTTACTGCTTTAAAATCATAACTATGTTGAAGAGAAAGTCTTCCATTTATTTTTACATATACAGAATCTCCCTCTATTTTATCTATCCTTCCAAGATAACCTTTATGAAGAAGAAGTGATTTAACTCCTACTGCTGAAATACATTTATTATCGATTTTAGCAGTAAAAATAACATCTGCTGTAAAGGGTATACTTGTTTTTAATTGACTATATACTGAAGTAACAACCACTGTTTCATTTGGTTCAATATCAGTTGTAAATTCCTCTTCGAATGTACTCTCCTCTTTTTCATAAGTACATCTTTCCTCATGGTAGCTAGAATCTTTCTTATAATCAGATTCAGTGCCAACTTTTATAGAAAAATTTACTGGTATACCATATACAGCAAGAGCACCTGGTAAAGATGCTTTCATACTAAAACCCATTTTCTTAGAAAAATTAACTTCTTCACTGCTTTCAAAATTCCAACTTTTTTCTGTTGTCTTCTTAAATCTAAACTTAAAAGTCTTAGAACATTTATTACCTTCGTTTTCAAATGTTTGTTTACTAAACGATATTGCCTCTTCTGATTTATCTTTATCAACGTTAATCATCTGCGTGATATCTTTGCCATCATTAAATACAAAATGAATCATTGGCTCGCTTAGCTCAATGGTCGGAGTAAAGTACCATGAAGTTTCAATGCCATGACTTTGAGACACCCCGACTTTACCGTCTTTATTACAACTTAAAGATAAGTTCTTACCTTTATTCATGCAATTATTACTCGTTACCTCAAAGGATTTATTCGCCATAGGAGAAAAATACCAAGAAGTATATTGTTCCTTTTTATCTTGCCTATAAATTTTAACGCTTTTCAGAATACCACTTTTAACACATAAAGCAGATGGGTTTTCATTATCGCACAATTGCCTATTTCTTATTTCATAAGAGCTACCTTCCTTACCTTCTCCAAAAACATACCACTCTCCTGTACGGTCTGACACTTCCACCACTGTTTTGTCCAATTTTTTTTGGGTTTGGGGGAGAAACACAGATGTAGATATAGCACGTTTATCTTTTAGATGTTCTGATACTAGATATCCACCTTTGTTACAATCAGAACGACTCTTACTTTGTATCGTGTAAGGGATCCCAGTTACAATCCTACCATCAGTGCCAGAAACTTCTTCGTTTTTATTTTTAACAGAATCGCTTGCAACAGCTGATGAAATGACCAAAGTTAGATATACTAAAAAAAGATGCTTTTTCATAAATAGAATCTCTCTACCTTAAAACCTTTATTATTCCTATATACAGGATAAAAGCTTTTTTAGAAAGTAAAATTTATGATAAAATTAACAATCACCGGCTAAAGAAAGCCGGTGGTATGTTAAGAGCCTAAAGGCGAGCCTTCTGAGGATGAATCCTGTTCGTCCCAGACCTTGAAATCTGTCGGCTTGTCCGATTGATCCTCTATGTACTTTTTTATCATCTCCTCAGTAACTGCTCTTACCGTACTACAGAAATATCCTCTGCCCCATAAATGGCTGCCCCAATATCTCTTCTTTAGCGCCGGAAACTCTTGCATCAGCCTAAAGGAACTTTTGCCTTTTAAGTATTTAGCTATCTTTGCTACAGACAAATGGCTAGGTGCGCTCACCAATACATGCACATGGTTTGACCCCACATTGCCGCGAACAACTACCATGCCTTTACTCTATGCATATTTGCTTGATTAGATCTCGCGTCCTTAAGGCTACGTCACTCTGTAAAACAGGATAACTGTATTTTGTCTTCCACACAAAATGATAGTGCAACTCCGTTACAGTGTGTGCCTCTCATAACGCAAGCATACCAGATAAAGCAATTCCGCCTAAAGGCGAAGGTTTATACCCTGCCCTTGGAAAATAAAAATAAGGACAAATCACAGTTCTTGAATAGATTTCAATGATGCTTTTGCTCCTCGTTATTAAAATTTTAGGATTTGAGGTTTTTACTACCTAAGCTCACTATCGTCGGAGCTTGATCTGGTTGAACTGGTTGAGGAACTTTAAAAGAAAATACATGGCTTAGAACATCAAAACTATCTTCAGAACATTGATGATCATGCAAGAAAATTTTATATACCTTCCTAAATCCAGCTTTAACATTCACTTGAAAAGAAAAGTAGGGAGGTCTTATTCCTGCAGTCATAGGTTTTTCAGGGTGATTGTACATTCCAGCCTCTAGAGCTCGCCTGTGATCCACTCTCCAAACCCATTGCATAGATGGTTTGAACGTGGTGCGAGCCTGTTCATTGCCACCTTCGCGCTGTGCAGTTAAATTGTTCATTTTAAAAGCCCACTGTGCTTTATTTGCAATCCCAATAGTAGGATCTATGCTAACGTCCTCTACATCTCTGGATCTTGAATGACTGATAGAAAGATTAGCATTACCTGTCGTATTTGTTTGCCACCCGACCGCCCCTTGTATGCCGTAACTTATCGTATTATTAACGGTTGTTTTTCCTTTGTTCTGCTCTGGAGCATAATCGAAAACAGTTATAGCTCCATTATCCAGCAGAGCAGGCCGTCCTGCTCCATCTTGAACAGCGAATACAGGATAGGCTGCAACAGTATAGCTACTGGCTAAAATTGGATGCTTCGCCCCCAAATATGTTCTTGTGCTCAGAATTGGATTGGGGGTGAATTGTCCATCTATAGAAATATGGTAATAATCATAATTTTGGCCATCTTCCAGCGTAGAAAACGTAGCTGCTGAAGCGATAATTTGATAAATATTTTCGTTCAGATGGTATTTTCTACTATATGTTTCTGGAAGGGGGTAAATATTGATTATCGGTGAGCCTATTGTGATTAAATCTTCATCTTTGAGAGTTGCTTTAAGGGGCGCTTCTGTTGAAAAAGCATGCACTGCTAATGGCAGTGAAGATCTTATCCTATCTCTTAGTGAAGGTCTTATAATCCTATCTCTTATGGTTGGATATATTAGATTGTCATCTGTTATGCTGCTGGTTGTTGTTGCCAACAGTGAAGATGCAGGCATCATGATTATTATTAAACTAATGTAGATCATTTTGCTTTTAATGGATCTATTCTCAGTA
>Ga0207087_1156_pt1 | contig 14999 bp, 12 predicted proteins | sample Alteio_BWMinHeat_51_FD_153544 | JGI IMG/M metagenome (GOLD analysis project Ga0207087, IMG submission 153544) | Enriched cells from forest soil in Barre Woods Harvard Forest LTER site, Petersham, Massachusetts, United States -... | ecosystem: Environmental > Terrestrial > Soil > Temperate forest >... | reverse complement strand
CCACCGACGACCCGCAAAAATCCAACACCCTCGTCTATATCCTCGCCCATCCCAGCCGCGAAGCCGCCGATGCCAACTGGAAATCCTTCCGCGTCGACCCCGACTGGATCGCCGTCCGCGACCAATCCGAAGCCGCCGGCAAACTTGTAGAAAGAATCGATTCCACCTTCCTCACCCCCACCGACTTCTCTCCTCCCCTGGCGCAGTCATAACTCCGCCCTCCGCAATTCTCATCTCTTCCCCGCCTCTCCGGCGCTTTGCCAGAACACCCATTTCCTTCCCATCCGTCCTTTCCCTTATGGAGTCACGATTGCCACCTCCTTCGAAAGGCCGTCCATGACCTCTTCCTCCCAACCGTCATCTCCAAACCGCGGCATCGACGCCGGTGTTCTGCTCCTGCGCATCGGCGCCGGACTCTCGCTGTTCCTGATTTTCGGTTTGCAAAAGCTCCAGGCCGGATGGGCCTACGCGCACACCGGTGAGTGGCCCTTCGTCGACTTCAACCGCAAAGTCGGCTTGCCTCTGCCCGTCTTCTTCGCCTACGCGCAAACTCTCAACGAATCTTTCGGCGCGCTCTTCCTCGCGCTCGGCTTGTGGTCCCGCTATTCCGCCGCCGCTCTCTCCGTCGGTTTCGCCGCTGCCACCATGTGCAGCATGAAAGCCGTTGAGCCTTGGCTCACCGCCGCTTACTTCTGCATGATCTTCACCAGCCTGCTCCTCACAGGTCCCGGTCGCTTCTCTCTGGACGCCCTCATGAAATCCCGCTCCAACAATCCCAACCCGGCGTCCGCTCGAAACAAATGACTACCTGCTCCGAACCGCGCTCCCCAAACTCGGTAACCCCCGCGAATTCACCCGGTCGCTGCACTCTGACATCTACGACGATACTCAGTCCCGCGGTCGGTCGGCCGGATTGACAAGAGGGGTATTCACCGCCCGCCATCGTCAACAATCCCAAGCACTTGCGGAGTCCCACCGAACTTGCAGTTCCTCGCTCTGGCTACTTCCGTTTCGGCGGCCAGCGTCAAAAGGCAAAATTTCATCCGATTCTCAGGCCCGCCGTTTCCGTATCTCTCGGAAAATAAACCTGGGAGGCAATGTTGTGTTAACTAGCGGGCTCCCGGCTGCGCACCAAGAGCGCCAAGGCTACGAGAACCGCGGTGGGAAGCCAGATCCAAAGAAGTTCGGATTGCCAGACGGTAAGTCCGCGATGGCTGAAGAAGCGGGTGACGCCGATCGGGGAGACGTGAATCGGGCGCCATGGGAGGAAGTAGCGGCGATTGTTGAACGGAGAGAAGAAGGCCACGCCGAGGCCGCCGTCAGTCATGGCGTCGAGCAGGCCGTGGCTCGCCGTAGCCAGAAAGAAATAGAGCCACAGCGAAAGGCGGCTCAGGCCGGGCACGCCGCCGGTGCGAAATGCGGCGAGGACGCATGCGGTGGCAAGCAGGGCCGCGAACAGGAGCGAGTGCGTAAAGCCGCGATGTCCCCAGAAGTCGCCGTAGGGAACGCCGAAGCCGAATCCGATCACATCGACATCGGGAATGACCGAGCAGAGCGTTCCGATTACCCAGACGCGCTTCGCAACGCGCGGGCGATAAAAGCAAGCGCCGATGCCGAGCGCCGCGACAGCGTGGGAAAAGACCGAGGCCATCGCGACATTATATGAGGGTCGAGGCGCAACGCTATGACCACCGCGGGAGTGGGCGCCTCCCCAGGAGCGCTTGCGCGGCCCAATGGCCGAGGTGGACGGACAGGGCTACGCCGTGGCCGTTGAAGCCGGCGAGGAGCGTGACTTGCGGAAAGCGCGGATGTTGCCGGAAGACCGGTTTGGCGCCTGCGGTGAGCAGGATCGGGCCGCCCCAGCGGTGCGCGATGCGGACATTATGTAGGGCGGGATGCAGTTGGCGGACGCGAGCTTCGAGCCAGGCGAGGCGTTCGGCAGCGGCACCAGTGCGGACGTCGATCTTGTGGAGATTGTGGCCGGAGGGAGGATCGACCAGGCCGGCGCCGAAAATCACGGCATTATTTTTCTGCAGGCGGCCCCAGAGATACGGCAGATCGACGGTGTAGAACGGTTTGCGCGAGGCGAGGCCCAGCGCATGGATTTGCGCGCGAGTGAGCGGCGCGGTGGCAATGGCCATAGTGAGTTTCGGATGCGTGGCAGAAGCAAGACCGGCAAGAGCCAGCGATTGCGCGTTAGTGGCAAGCAGGACGCGAGCGGCGCGAATGATTTTTTGTGACGGATTTGCCGCGCTGCCGGATGCGCAGTTTGAGCAGCACGTCGCGTTGGTCTCCGCGCCTGTTCCCGCTGCGCTGCCGCGGTGCGAGTTCGAGCGCGAGGACTTCGGCGTGCTCGATGATTTGCGCGCCGGCCGATTGCGCGGCGCGCGCCAGGCCGGAAACGACCTTGCCGGGGTTGACCGTGCCGCCGGGAACTCTCTTCACGGCGCGAAGGTCGCCGGAATCGCTCCAGTGAATGGGCGAATTGTGAATGCTGGCTTTGCGGCCGAGTTCCCAAACGCCGGGCAAGGCGAGCTCGGCGTCGATTTTGAGCGCGCGGAGAATGCGTTTGTAGCTGCGCAGCACGTCGCCGAGGCCGGTGAGATTGCCGGCGGCGGTTTCGGCAAGAGCCATGCCGCCGGTGCGGCCGCTGGCGCCGTCGCCCAGCGCGCCGTGTTCGAGCAGCAGCACGGATTTTGCGGGCGCGAGTTTGCGCAGCCAGGCCGCGGCGGAGAGGCCGCTAAAGCCGCCGCCGACCACGACGAAGTCGACGCTTTTGGGAATGGCGCGGCGCGAGGACGGGCGGAAGTCGACCGTCCACGGCGGAGCGCCCCAGGGATGCGGTTGGGCCGGCATGGCAAATCGTTAGATGCACCGCAAGCAAATTTGTGCGCGAAGCGTTCTGTAGCGCGGCGATTGAACACGCGGCCAGGTAGTGCCAATCTTTAGATTGGCCAGATTTCCCTTGTCCCCGATCCGACCAACGGAGCGGCTGACCGATCGGCACATGCTTAGGCCGAGCGCGGCAGAGGGCGCGTGCCGTTTGCTATAGTGGCGAGGAGAGGGAAACGCGATGAGTTTGTCGGAACGGATACAGCAGGACATTGTGGCGGCGATGAGAGCCAAGGAGGAGCTGCGGCTGGCAGTGCTGCGCAGTGTGAAAGCGGCCATCCAGCTGAAAGAAGTCGACAAGATGCGCAAAATGGATGAGACCGAGTCGATTGCGCTGCTGCAAACACTGGTGAAGCAGCGAAAAGAATCCATCGATCAGTTTGGCAAAGGCGGCCGTCAGGATCTGGTGGATAAAGAGACCAAAGAACTGGCCATCCTGGAAACGTATCTGCCGGCAGGGGCCAGCGAAGCCGAAATGGACGCGGCCATCGCCAAAGCGATTGCGGAAACCGGGGCGAACTCGATCAAGCAAATGGGCGCGGTGGTGAAAGCGGCAAAGTCCGCGCTCGAAGGTAAAGCCGTGGACGGCAAAGCGCTCAGCGATCGCGTTCGCGACCGGCTGACGAAGCTGGGATGAGGGAACAGCGTGGGTTGAGATCTCGCCGGGATGGGGCTCAGCCGTGCTGCGCCCCTACCGGGCTGCGATTATTTGTTGATATCGGTTTTGGCTTCGAGCTTTTTTAGCAGGGGCTGGAGAAACGTTTTAGTTTGCGCGGGCGCGCCGTCGATGGCTACGGTCATCTCTTTCGTGGCGGTGGTGTAGTCGCCGGCGTTGGATGCGACGCGCGCGGTGGCCAAGTGGCTGATCCAGTGCTTCGGATCTTTCTTGGGCACCTGCGGAAACAGCTCGAAGGCGCGTTTGACGTTACCCTGGCGTTGCAAGCCGCGCGCGTAAACGTATAGCTGCACCGCGGTGGCTTTATCGAGAGCGGTGGCCAGCGCTTTCGCTGATTCGTCTTTCTTGCCCATAGCATCGTAGATGCGGGATTTGGTTTCCCAATTCTCGAAGCGCTCCTCGTTTTGAATCGAAGTGTCTTCCCAGGTCATCGCCTGGTCGAGATTGTAATTGTTGTCGAGCAGCCACTGCGCCGCTTCGTCGTAACCGCCCCAGGTGAATCCGCCGGTGTTGCGCAACTGATTCTTGATGCTGGCCAGCACCAGGGTCTTGGTGTCGACGCCGATCTGGAAGGGCACGGCCAGCTTCTCCCAGCGTAGCGTTGCGGAAGCGGTGTCCGGCTTGATGTCATCGAAGGTGTACGCCAGCGACTCGCGGAACTCCGCGGCACGCGGCTTGACGGTGACGCGAAGGGCGTCCTCTTTTTGGTCGTAGCTGAAGCTGCCCCACGAAGTGGCGTTCTTGGAGAAGATGATGGTCCACTGATCGGCGTTGGGAATGGTGTGCAGGCCGTAGGTGCCGGCGGCCACAGGCTGGCCTTCGATGGTGACATTATCGGTGAAAGAGATGGTGGTGTTTTCGTTGGCGCCGGCGCGCCAGACCTGGCCGTAGGGAACGATTTTGCCGAAGATTTCGCGGCCGCCGACGAGGGGGGAGTGATAGGAAATGGTGACGTCGGTGAGGCCGATACGCTGGGTGACGGTGCTGTGCTGGCTGACGCGGGGAAGGACTAGTTCGATTGGCTGCGAGCCATTCTTGAATTGAGCGCGAGCGTGCGCGGCACAGAATGCGGCGGCGGCTGAGACGATCAGGAAATACGCAAAGAGTTTGCGCATGAATGCACCTCTTCTTTTTCGTGACTTCGACAACGACAGGTCCCCGCAGAATAGACGGGGGTCGTGGAGTTCGGTGAGCAGAAAGGTGATTGCGGATTGGCGATGGCGGCGGCGAATTAGAAGGGGCCGTTGGCAGGCTGGGGTGGGCCGGAAAGAGGGTGGTCGCAGAAAGGTCTTGGATACTATGTTAAAGAGGTGGGGCTCCTTGCTCGGTTAGGGCAGCGGACCGATAGCTAGGTCTCTCGCCATTTCCACGCGAGGAAACTTGTTCCTTTTCGCACAGACACGCCACGATCGACTCAGTTAGTCTATGCACGGATCCTAATTCCCCAGGCACCTCAGCTTTAGAATCTACATGGAATTCCTGCCTAAATCGCGCGTCGTAGTGTTATTCGTCCTTCTTGCGGCCTCGTCCACACTCCTGGCTCAGAATGGCGCACCGCAGACATATCCGACCGATAAAAGCGTGTTGGATGCCCGTGAGATCGTAATCCGATCGATCGCGGCCACCGAGCGCAGTTGGCAAGCACGCGGCCACTACATCTATATGGAGCGTGATGAGGACCGGCGCCTGAACTCGCTAGGGCAGGTGGAATCCCAGAATGTCGATGTCGCCAGAATGACTCTGGTCAACGGTGCGCGCTTCGAGCAGCTCCTGGAACACAACGGGCAGCTGCCATCGGCCAAAGACCAGCGCAAGAGCGAAGACGATCTTGAAAAGCTGAAGCATGAATCGCCAGCGGAACAAATGGCGCGCAATAGCAGGGATCAAGAAAACCGATCGTTTCTCAAGGAAATGCAGCAGGCCTTCGACTTCCGCTTGGTCGGCGAAGAAATCGCCGATGGCAGACCGGCCTATGTGCTGCTGGCCACGCCGCACCCGGGTTATCGCGCCAAAGGCAAGTACGGCAAAATGTTGTCCAAGGTCGAAGGAAGGCTTTGGGTCGACAAGCAGGACTTCGGCTGGGTCAAGGTGGATGGCCAGGTCACCCAGTCGTTTTCCATCGGACTATTCGTCGCTCGGGTACAACGCGGTTCGCACATCCTATTACAGCAGATTTGTATCGGTGATGCAGTTTGGGTTCCGGCACGCCTCGAAATACGGGCTAGCGCCAGAATCTTCTTGTTGAAGAGTCTCGAAATGGACAAAATTCTCACTTACTCCGATTATCGACCTGCGACCGACGGCCCCTATTCAGTAAGCCGATAGCGACACCGAAGCGACCATGTTGAGTCCACATGCTTAATTGATTCGCCGTGTTACAAGGTGTGCGGCAATAAGGGTAGTCTCACCGCACTTACTCATCCTCCCGCGATAAACGAAGAGTTGGCAGGGAAAAGCGCCGCGACTCACGAAATAGTATAGAAAATAAATAGCACTTGACAAAGGCATGCACACACGATAAACCGCACCCAAGATTTGGACTTGGGTAGATCTCCCCGGAATGAGCGGGGATTCCTTGGCTCTCCCCCTCTCCGCCGGCCCTACCCTCGCCCATTCGACAATAGGTCCCAAACAAATACCAAAGGTTCGGATCCTGCATACAGCGGCCTGAGTGCGTCGCGGTGTGATCGCGCTCGCTGCTCGAGGAGGAATTCTATGATGCGCAATCGAAGCCTTGGTGTGACTGTTTTGCTTTGCCTGGCTTGCGCCTTCCTCAGTAGTTGTGGTGGCGGTTCCGCGCCGATTGCCGTTGCTTTCCCTGCCGGGACCCAGGCGATGTTAGATCCGGGCCAGAGCCAGAATTTTACGATTACGCTCACGCATGACACAAAAAATCAGGGTGTAACGTGGAGTCTCGCCAGCGCGGGCACGCTTAGTAACGTCACCACGACTTCGGTCACCTACAACGCGCCGGCGGGGCCACTCACCGCCGCGGTCATGGACCACCTTACGGCGACTTCGGTGGCCGATAAAACGAAGTCGGTCACCCTGACGATCACCATCACGCCCGCGCCCATGATCACGACGACTTCTCCTTTGCCGGCGGGCGTCAACGGCACGCCCTACAGCCAGCAAGTGGCTGCAAGCGGGGGAGCCGGCACACTGAGTTTCGCTCTCAGCGGTGGAACAATGCTGCCCGCAGGCCTGACGATGAGCTCCAGCGGCCTGATCACCGGCACGCCATCCGGGTCCAACGTCACCGCGAATTTCACAGTAACCGTGAGCGACCAGGGGACGGGGACCCCGGCAGCGACAGTTTCGAAGGGATTGAGCATCCACATCGCGCCGGCTCCGGTGCTTTCGATTACCACCACAACTTTAAAGAATGGCAACACCAACGTCGCCTACAGCGATGTTGTCTTAACCAGCGGCGGAATTGCGCCGGTCACGTTCTCGATAACGGCTGGCATGCTTCCACATGGCCTGTTACTTAATGCAACTACGGGAGCAATTACCGGTACGCCTGACACTACGGCGAACAACTTCGGCATGTTCACCTTCACAGTGCAAGCCACCGACAAAGCCATCCCTCCGCAAACGCCCAGTCAGTCGCTCAGCATCACCATCATTCCGCCGGCTCTTTCGATTACGAACACAACGCTGCCCAACGGCCAGGTGGGCATCAATTACAGCGGCACGGTGCAAGCCTCGGGCGGATTCCCGCCGCTGGTCTACAGTGTGAACGCGGGTTCGGCGCTGCCGAATGGTTTGTCAATCGACTCGGCCACGGGCGCGATTACGGGCAAGCCCACAGTCGCGAACCCGACGGCTACTTTCACGATCCAGGTGAAGGATGCTGCTGCGCAGGTAAGGACGCAAGCCTATACAGTGGTTATCGCTCCAGCAATCAGCGTCGCGCTGACGACTCCACCGCCTGCGAACCTACAAGCGACACTCACGGTACAGGTCGCCGCCACGGTGAGCAACGATGCCGGAGGTCTAGGCGTCGACTGGAGTGTTACGTGCGGTAGCGCGAGTTGCGGCGCGTTTAGCCCGACGCACACCGCGAGCGGCGCGAACACAACCTACACGGCTCCGGCAGCCGTTCCAACAGGCGGGACAGTAACGATCACGGCAAAGTCCACGGCGGATCCGACCAAGAGCGCTTCAGGCGTCACGACGATCACACCGCCGCCCATTATCGTCACATTTGTGATGGCGCCACCGTCATCGCTTCAGGTGAGTACCTCGGTGATGGTCAGCGCGCACATTGCAAATGACGTCACAAGCGCGGGCGTAGACTGGAGCGTTACCTGCGGCAGCGCAAGCTGTGGCTCGTTCACCGTCGCGCATACAGCGAGCGACGCGACGACAACGTTTACAGCCCCGGCGAGCGTCCCGACCGGCAACACGGTCACCATCAAGGCAACTTCCACTGCTAACGCTACCAAATCGGTATCTTCGGCAACCACGATCACTTTGGCGCCGCCCATTTCCGTCGCCATCACTCAGCAGCCACCATCCAGTCTGGTGGTAGGTGGGACGGCAATGGTCACGGCCACGGTGACGAACGACCCAGCGACCGGGGGAGGCGTGGATTGGATAGTTACCTGCGGCAGCGCTGGTGCCTGCGGCTCATTTAGCCTGACGCACACCGCCAGCGGTGCGGCAACGGTTTATACCGCGCCCGCAAGCGTTCCCACCGGAAATACCGTAACCATCAAAGCGACCTCGACAGCCGACAACACCAAGTCGGCGAACGCCAACGCTGTCACCATCACGGCACTGGTGATCACCGTCTCGTTCACGACAGCTCCGCCAAGCAGCTTGGCAGTCAGCGGCACGGCGAGCGTCACAGCTTCGGTGTCGAACGATACAATGACCAAAGGCGTGGACTGGACGGTCACCTGCGGCAGCGCCGCTTGCGGCTCGTTTAGCGCAACGCACACCGCCAGCGGTACCGCTACCACCTATACCGCGCCCGCCGCGGTGCCTACGGGGAACACGGTAACCATTAAAGCGACGTCCACTGCTGATAACACAAAGTTCATTACTGCCACCGTCACCATCACGGCCAGCATCGCGGCCTGCGGCTCTGGCCACGAGTCTGTGTTCAAAGGCCAGTACGCCTTCTTGTTCCAGGGCTTTGACGCCAGCGGCCCCGTGGCGATTGGTGGCGTCTTCAGCGCCGACGGCACCGGAAAGATTGCTCTGCTCGTCGGGGTGATGGACATCAACGCCGGCGCGGGTGTGCAAACGAGCGTCGCCATCGACTCGGTTGGCAGCTCGTTCTCGGTAGGTGCGGATAATCGCGGCTGCCTGACAATCGCCACTGGCACCGTCACATTCAAATATGCGATCTCCCTTGGCTCGCTCAACGGCTCCAACATCGCAACGAAGGGCCGCATGATCGAGGTCGATAACAGCGGGACGCTCGGCTCCGGCGTCCTCCGCTTGCAAGACTCCAGCGCGTTCACGACCTCGGCCTTTGTGGGGAACAACTACGCGTTCGGAGCGGCTTCTACACTTACACTCTCAACGGTCGGCGCAGACCGCTTCGCTGTGCTCGGCAGCATAACCGTCAACAGTTCCAGCAGCATCACGGGTGAAGAGGACTTCAACTTTAGCGGCCTAGTGGACGGCGGAAGCACTACGGGAGCAGCCGTCGCCATCACCGGCGGCTCCCTGAGCGTGGCTGCCAGCGGCCGCGGGACTTTCAGCCTTACAGTTGGCGCCTCTGGCTCGTTCCCGGGTGGCACGTTCAACTTCAGCGCTTACGTTGTTTCCGCCAGCGAATTCCTGTTCATGAATATTGGCGCGCAATCCCAAACTAACCCGCTGTTTGCAGGGTCGGCGCTTAAGCAGTCCGGTGGATTCTCAACTTCGTCCCTCAGCGCCAACATGGTCCTCTACAGTACTGGCATCTGCTCAACCTGCGGATCAGGCGGTGGACCGGGGCCTCAACTGACGATTGGTGTGGTAACTATCCCTTCCCCGGGCAGCTTCTCGTTCACAGCCGACCAGGCCAGTGGCGCCACCCTAACATCATCCTTTACCTTCGTGGGAACATACACAGTCGATGCCAGTGGCCGAGTCCTCATAATCAAGACAGGCCACACTATCCCAGGCCTCGCCGTGTATCTTGTAAGCCCTAACCAAGGATTCTTTGGAAGCACTGGTACCGATGTGAATTTGGGCTTTGCCGAGCCGCAGACTGGCGGTCCGAATTTTACCAATGCCTCTCTCAGTGGAGCTTTCTCCTTCGGGACCACTGAGAAAGTCACACAAAACGTCTCGGACAACTCCGGCGTGGCCATGTTTGATGGACTCAATCCCGGCACCATTTCCGGTACAAGCGACATGGCTTCGCTCGGCTCTGCTGCGAACACCGACACCTTCAGTCAGCCTTATTCCGTCACCAACGGCTCTGGCACTCCGGGCCGCGGCACAATCATGAATAATGGCGGGACGAACGTTAACCTCATTTTCTATATCATCTCGCCGTCCAAGATTGTCCTTATAAACATCCGCGGAGGCGGCGGACCGGACCCCAATCCGCCGCTTCTTATCGGCGAGAAATAACCACGACCCTAAGGCGGCAGTTATGCCGAGGGGCCAGTCAGATACTGCCCTCTTGAATCTCGAGCAGTAAAGGCTTGCTTCGGCAGCGAAGTCATCGGGATGGACGCTTAGCAGCTCGGGCCTGGCTCGGCGCACTGGCGCACTAGGTGTCGCTCAATCTACAACATTCTCCGAAGAGCTGACTTAAAGGTTCTTGCCAAGTCCTGGTTAGTTCGCGTTACCGGACATCTGGATCGCGGGGGGCACTTGCACGGTTTGCGTTAATCAGGCACTAGCTCAGAGGAATTGGATAGCTGGCTAGGCCGTTGGCGGATGAGCGCGTGCATAGAAATTCATTCCGCAGGCCGCAACACCGATGCACACCGCGTTTGCGAAGTATATTAGCCAGAGGCCTTTCTGGCCGAATCGCTGCTTAAAGACAAAATGCAAGATGAGTGCGTCCGATAGTGCGCTAATTAGGGCCATAGCCAGAAGCAAGGCAACCCAGTTGACCGGGTCCGAATCATCAATGCCAAAGACTCGATTCAAGGCAAGTCTTGGCAGTGTCCAGACCAAGAAGGCCGCGGGTACCGCTATGGGGTTCAGGAGTGAGGAAGCTGCATTCATCGTTACATCCATAAGGGCACATCTGCTCCAAGGCAATCGCGTGAAATAGCGTACATACCCAATCTTTACCGCGAGACCAGCGATGATGGCCCAGAGTAGAAAGGGACGATAGTACATGTCGTAAGCGGACCGCACATCGACGCGAGGAAGTATTTCGCAAATTCCGAGTGGAATATTCATCAATAAAATAGACGGCTTCACAGGTTTGCCCAGCGCACCAGCTCAACTATACCGGCTATCCATGACTCGATTGAGTCCTAAGGGTTAGACACCGGAATGCCGAGCGCGGAACCTGACTTTTTTGTGTTAGCTAAACTCAGTGCCCGGCAAGTCGGGTAACCGGACATGTGGTTTTGGCAAGATTTCACTTCTCCGGTAACCGCGTTAATCAGGACCCTCAAGTCGTGAGTATCACTTTGTAGCCATTTGCGGCAGGGTCAGCACATCAAAAACTTAAAATTGTTACTCTGTATTGAAAGCAAATGAAACTTACGCGTTTAGCAAAGGCCGGTCTCGTGCTATTGGCACTTGGACTGGTTACATTCCTGGGCGTTGCCATCTGGCTCAAGTCTACTCGCACAATTCTGGCAGATATTCCAATGCCCATGCGTGCGGAAGTGGTCTCCAGAGATTTCACCGTTGACTATGATGGATCGATTTACCAGATGGTGGTCCGACTTGACGGAAGCGTTTCCGATACCACAGCCAAGTGTCTGTTAGGCGCAACAAAGTCTGAGCTTTACCCGAACCTTGACTGTAGTGGTACGTCGCCACTCCTCATGTTCTCTTGGGAATTGCGTCGCGACGGACGAGTCGGAGCAAACGGGTCCTCAGCAAATATGGGAAGCATTTCCAAAGCGGAAGGCGCATCGCGAGTGATAATTGTTGGATTTCCCGCTCAAAAGAAGCACCAATACGCAGTTACTCTCAAGTTCGACAGAGATGCACGTAATCTCGCGATACCACGACCCAGAGTTCAGATTGAACTCGACTCGTTCGTTACCGAAGACCTCTTCGTGGTTGGCGGAATTTTGGACTCCGTCGCCAGCGGGTTATGTTTCTTTGGCGTCGTCATGTTCTCCGTCTCATTCCTCAGAACTAAGCTCAATCGCTCCAAAACTCAACCTGAACGTGTCTAACGCCTGAGTAGTCACCTTACCGGACATCTGGTTTCGAGCCCAATTCCACTTCTCCGGTAAGCGCGTTAATCAGGCGCTAGGCTGACGAACGGCTGGACAAACTGGCAACTCATTTGGAAGTACTCGGAAATTTCCCCAGATAATAGGACAGGAACGCTTCTCGTTCTGGCATCGGATCGTAGAACAGAACTTCAACGATAGTGTTCGTACTGAACCAGACATAAGAAGTCGCCTTATGCTCAGTTTGCACGAAACTGCCGTCCACACCTTGCACTCCGGAGTACCATTTCCCAAGGTATCGCAAGACCTTGCCGCCTCCACGAACTTCCTCGTTAACATCTGGATCCTGCAGGTGGCTCCATTTGGCTGTAGGATCCAGGTGGCTCCACTCCTTAAGCTTGGGCGTGTTTTCCGGCCATCGTTCGAAGTAAACTGCCACGAGTTGCCTCGTCACTGTACCGTATCCACCACCGCAATTCACACGACCATCGAATTCAAGCTGCGGGCCGCAGCCTCCCCTGTTCATTGCCGGCAAACCGGCCACGGAGTCCGGAAACATGCCGTCCGGTGTCGGTTCGTTCACCTGGGGCTTTATGGGTCTCTCGTAGGCTGGATTGGCGACGTACAGCGCCAGTTGTTGCAAGCACGTCGATGATAAACTCGCGTGGTCGACCTCCGCGCATAACGCCTTCCCTTTTTGCACCTGAGCATAGCTATCGACGTGCACAAAGGCAGCTCGGTACGTGTTCAACTGCCTGCAGTTCTCCCGCAGCGACAAATTCTTGATTCGCTTGCAGTCATTAAGATCCTCCATCACCGGAATGAGCGGTAGGGAAATGCCCCACCAGAACGGTTTGTACATACACGTTGCCGGCCACACTCGGTCGCATCCATTGCGATGGAACGTGACCGTCAGCGGAAAATAGTTTTTGTTACCAACGACGGCGCCTCGCGCGTTAAACATCGGGTTATACACCGTCTGAATTGCCGCAGAAACTTCTTCCTGCCCGCTGATTTGGTCACCCTCATTTACTGTCAGCCAGTAGGAACGGAACTCCGGGAGTGGAAGTCCTCGCCACCGAAATGCGCCCAAAAGAAAGAACGAGCCGAATGTTCCGCTCTTCGCGCTATCGTGCAGTTCGGTGTGTACGGACCATCCTTCATAGCGGCTCATCTCCAGAGTCAATCGCACATCTCGAATGGACTTCCCGCTGACAGCGTCCACAACCCTTCCCGTAACGGGCGGGATAACTCGCACAGCAAGCAAACAGACTAGCGCGATTGGAATCGTGAGAAACAGAACGAGGGTTCGGAGGCGGCGTTTAGGAACGGCCCTATGGTTTCCTTCCGAAGTCTGGCTCATAGCTGTGGGGCCTATAAAGTCAAGTTTGTGGCACTTCTTAATGGACCTGAGCCAATCATACGTCAAAAGAACTTGCTGAAATCGGTTAGCTCCTGATTAGTCGCGAAACCGGACAAGTTCGGCCCAGTACCCACATGGACGGTTTCCGCGTTTACCAGGAGCTATCCGTCAAGCAAAAACAGTAGACTGGGGTGTACAGGCTTGAAGTGTATGCCTGGTCCTGCACGTCCTTTCGAAAACAGCGAACAAAAGAAAGGGTTTGCTGACTCGGTCCGCCGGTATGACGACTGCACTCTTTAGGATTGGACACATCGGGAACTGTCGGTTACTTCGTAGGAGAGAAATGGTCACCAAGTATTTGGCTAAGCTGTTGGCAGGCTGTTTGGTCTCAGTTGTGTTACTTGCCCTCACAGCACTGAGCGAAACTTCTCCTGGGCGGATGGAATCCGTCAGCGTCTCCCCAGACGGTAAAACTATTGCAGTGGACTTCATCAAGGGTAAGACATCGCACATCTTTTTGATTGCATTGGCCACTGGCAACGCAACTCGCCTTATCAACGACAACAGGGGAGAAGAATCTGACCTCAGCTTTTCGCCGGACGGCAAGCACATCGCCTATACCTACTTTCCTGGGAATGGTGAACGCTCGCAAATCATGGTCGGGAACGCCGACGGGTCAGACCTCCATTCTTGGTTGCCATCGACGGAAAACGTCAGGGACTTTTCGCCGGTCTTCTCGCCCGATAACAAAACCCTGATTTTTGCCCGCTCACGCTTTTACGGCAACTACTCTCCGATCGCGCAGCCACATAATCATGCGTGGGACTTCTATGCGGCCGACTGGGACGGCACGAACATTCGCCAACTTACTAACGAGAGTTTCTACAACGCCTCGCGAATCTCCGTGTCACCCGATGGCAAGAGCATGGTGGTTATGACGGAGGACCTCGACACGCCACGAAAAATCGCCATTTATTTGTTGGAGCATGCAGACAAGCCGGCGCGGGTGGTGCGCCCTCGTGTTCCCGGCCACGAACGGATATATAACTGTCCCAACTTTATGCCTGATGGAAAGAGCATTCTGTTTTTGGCGGCGACGGAAGGATGGCGATTTTACGACTACGACGTGTACCGCTTGGACCTTGAAACTGGCGCAGTCGAGAGGCTGACGAAGAAGAACGGCTACGCCACCGACTTGAGGGTCTTTGCCGACGGAAAAACCGTCGCGTTTCTCAAGTGGCGCTCAGACCGTCACGCCACCCCCGTCGAAAGTGAACTCTATTTGCTAGACATCCAAAACCACAATGTCACCCCCGTGAAGGTCAGTGGTCTAAGCTGATGCGAATCGCTGGTAATGCCTGGTTAGTCGGCTTACCGGAGAAGTGGTTTTGGCAAGATTTCACTTCTCCGGTAAGCGCGTTTACCAGGCACTGACAAGTTAAAACGGAGGTTCGAACCATCTTGCAATCTTTAGTTGGTATATTATCCGGGTATGTTTTGCCCCGAATGCAGAGCTGAGTACCGCACCGGCTTCACTCGTTGTGCGGATTGCAACGTAGATTTAGTTCAAGCGTTGCCCGTGGAATTATCTGGGACTGAGAAGGCGCTGCAAAGGACCTGGAGCGAGAGAACCGAGCGTCCTACCCAAGATTCTAATGGGCAGTTCCGAACGAAGTCCCTGACAAAATCCGCGCTTACTTTCGGGCTCCATCAGTTCGTCGGCATGTACGGTATTCCTTAT
>Ga0207087_1153_pt1 | contig 15062 bp, 8 predicted proteins | sample Alteio_BWMinHeat_51_FD_153544 | JGI IMG/M metagenome (GOLD analysis project Ga0207087, IMG submission 153544) | Enriched cells from forest soil in Barre Woods Harvard Forest LTER site, Petersham, Massachusetts, United States -... | ecosystem: Environmental > Terrestrial > Soil > Temperate forest >... | reverse complement strand
GCGCCGTCGAGTATCGCCTGGACCGTTTCCTTTCCCATGGCCAAGTTGCGATTGATATTTTCGATTTCCACGGTCGCGTCGTCCACCAGAATGCCGACGGCCAGCGCCAGACCGCCGAGCGTCATGATGTTGATGGTTTCCCCGAGAGCGCTGAGCATCAGAATGCTGACGAGAATCGACAGTGGAATGGAAACCGCAATGATCAGCGTGCTCTTCCAGTTTCCGAGGAAGATCAAAATCATCACTGCCGTCAAGCACGCGGCGATCAGGGCTTCTCGCAAGACACCCTGAATCGAAGCGCGTACGAAAAGGGATTGATCGAAGAACGTCGAGACGTGGAGGCTTTCGGGCAAAGAAGGCGCGTAGTTGGCCAAGACCTGTTTGACGCGGTCCACGATATCGAGCGTCGAGGCGCCGCCGGTCTTGTACGTGCTCATCAAAACGCCGCGCTGCCCGTTCACGCGGACCACGTTGGTCTGCGGACTGAAGCCATCGCGAACGTGAGCAACGTCTTTCATGTAAATGGTCGCGCCGTTGACGGTCTTGATCGGCAAATCGTTGAGACCTTCCATATTCAGCGGACTACCATTCATCTCGACGAGATATTCGAGGGAGCCGAGTTTCACCGTGCCCGTGGGCAGGATGAGGTTCTGCGTGTTGATGGCGTTGACGATGTCCACCGGCGAAAGCCCTTTAGACTGCAGCGCGGCGGAATCGATGTCCACGGAAACCAGGCGCTGTTTTCCTCCATACGGGAAGGGAAGCGCCGCGCCTTGCACCGTGGCAAGCTGTGTGCGGATAAAATTGTTTCCGAAGTCGAAGAGCTGTTGCTCGCTCAAACTATCGCTGGTCAGTCCGATTTGAATGACGGGAACGGTTGACGCGGAAAAGATGGCCACCAGAGGAGGAGTGGCGCCAGGCGGCAGACTTTTCAAAATGGTTTGCGCGATGGCGGTGGTCTGGGCCAGTGCGACTTGCACATTGGCGGTCGGCTGGAAGTAAATTTTGACGACGGCAATGCCGTTAAGAGACTGCGATTCGATGTGCTCGACATCGTTCACCAGCGTCGTGACGGAGCGCTCCGAGTTGCTGGTGATACGCTGCTCCATCTCCTGGGGCTCAAGTCCCGTGTAGGTCCAGACCAGGGTGATCACCGGGATGTTGATTTCTGGAAAAATGTCCGTCGGCGTGCGCATGAGTACGACGGGCGTCAGGAGGATGATGACCAGGGCGAGAACCACAAAGGTGTAAGGTCTCGCGAGCGCTAATCGGACAATCCACATAGAATTTCGAAGTTTCCTCTAAAGGGCTATTCACCCAGCCCATGCAGTTGAAAACGCTTCTTCGTCAGGGTGCTCTAGTCTTAGATTCCCGAACTCAATTGTTCGGGTACGCCCCCATGACGCGGTACGATAGATCGTCCTGCCCAGACCCATCCAGTCATGACCGTGGGCCAGCCTCTGGTCCGCCCGGCCGGAACGCGTTCGCCGCCAAACCTTTATGAATCAAAGTAATAGCCAATGGATGGTGTCCGCGTGCCTTCCATCTTACCCCTTTTTTTGATGCCTTCGATTTAGCCCTGGTCACATTTTGGACCTCCGCCCATTTGGGCTGCAGCTTCCGTAAACCCATGAAATAAATCGATGCGATAAATTAATGAGTCTTTCCGCTATAGTTCTTCGTCAGTAGAATTGCCGCGTCTAACCATTCGCGAAAGCTTTGTGCGTTGCTTATCGAAAAAGGAGCTGACCCCGTGCTTTCCATTCGCAACCTAGCCAAGACGTATTCGGGTGGCGTCCGCGCCCTGCGCGGCGTCTCGCTGGATATTCCGCCCGGCATGTTCGGACTGATTGGTCCGAACGGAGCCGGCAAGTCCACCCTTATGAAAATCCTTGCGACTCTACTGGACCCGGATACCGGCACCGCCACGCTCGACGGACTGGACCTGATCGCCAACAAAGACGCCACCCGCCGATTGCTAGGGTATCTGCCGCAAGAATTCGGCGTGTATCCGAAAATGTCTGCCATCGATATGTTGAACCACCTGGCGGTGATGAAGGGGATAACCAAGGGCGGAGAGCGGAAAGAGGTTGTCGAGGGATTGTTGCAGCAGACCAACTTGTGGGATGTACGCAAGAAAGCGCTGGGCGGTTATTCAGGAGGAATGAAGCAACGGTTCGGGATTGCGCAGGCGCTCCTTGCAAGTCCGAAGCTGATCATCGTGGATGAGCCTACGGCGGGGCTCGATCCGGCGGAACGAAACCGGTTCTTGAACTTGTTGAGCTCCATTGGGCGGAACGTGGTGGTGATTCTCTCGACGCACATTGTCGCCGACGTGCGCGAGCTGTGTTCGCGGATGGCGATTATCAGCAACGGGGAACTGATCTTGGAGGGGGTCCCGGCGCAGGCGATCGAAGCGGTGAAAGGGCGCGTGTGGAGCAAGGTAGTTCCGACGGAAGCGGAGCGGGAGGAGATTGAGAAAGCTTTGCCGATGATTTCGATGCACCGCGTCGGAGGGCTCAACGAAGTGCGCGTGTATTCGGAAACGTCGCTCGGTGACGGGTTCCTTCCCGTGGAAGCGGATTTGGAAGACGTTTATTTTCGCCAGTTGTCGCAGCATCGGCCGAATTGAGGAGGAGAACGCGCAATGTTCAAGGACTTCTTTCTATTCGAGCTGAAACTTCGATTTAAGAGCGTATCTACGTATATTTTCTTTTTGTTGGCCGCACTTCTTCCGTTCTTCTCCATCGCGGCGCGGGATTTTGGGCCGATCGGAAGCGGCAAAGTGTTTTTGAACAGCCCCTTCGCTGTGCTTCTCATCACCACGCAGGTGGTGGCGTTCGGCTCGATACTGATCGCCGCGATTTTTGGACCCGCGATCCTTCGCGATTTTCACGGAGACACGTATCAACTGATATTCACCAAGCCGATCTCCAAGTTTGGCTACCTAGTAGGCCGATGGGCGGGTTCCATGGTGACCGCCATTTTTGTTTTTTCGGGAATCGTCTTCGGGATCGCTCTGGGCACGCTGATGCCGTGGGCGGACAAACTGCGGATCGCGCCAAACGATTTTGGGATGTACTTCCGGATTTACGCTTCGATTGGAATCGTGCAGATTTTCTTTCTCGGAAGTTTGTTTTTTTGTGTTGCGGCGCTCACGCGGAATATCGTGGTCGTTTATCTGCAGGGCGTGGCACTCTTCGCGTTTTACCTTATTGAACTGGTCGTCGTCATCGTGTCCAACAAGCTGGAGCGCGTTTGGGCGTCCATCATCGATCCATTTGGGCTCATCATGGTGCAGAGCTTGACGCGTTACTGGACGGTGGTGGAGAGAAATGCGCTCGTTCCGCACTGGACAGGCGTGTTTCTCTATAACCGGCTGGTTTGGCTGGGCGCCGGTGCGCTGGCTTTGCTTGCGGCATACGCGCTATTCCCGATGTCCGCCGAAGTGTTGGGCTCGCGGCGATCCACCAAGAAGGCCAAGGAAGCGAAAGCCGACGAAGACAGCGTAAAGAAGGAGCCTCGGCGCATTGCGGCCAACCTTCCGCAGGTGACGCAGATTTTTGACAGCGCGACAACGTGGAAACAACTGTTGTCCATGACGCGGATGCGGTTTTTCAATATCGTGAGCGAAATTCCCTTCTGGGCGATCACCCTGATCATGCTCGTCTTCGTGATGATTAGCGGGCATTTCGCGGGAAACAATAACGGCGTTGAAGTCTGGCCAGTAACCTTTTTGATGGTGTCCGTGGTTTCCGGCCAGTCTGGCCTGTTCCTCTACATCATCGGCGTGCTATACGCAGGCGAAGTGATCTGGCGGGAACGGGACGTGCGGTTCGAGCAAATCCACGACTCCTTGCCGCTGCGGGACTGGACTGATTTCGTCAGCAAGTTTTTGGCGCTGGCGATGGTGGAGACCGTTTTGGCGTCCGTGGTGCTGGTGTGCGGCGTGCTTTCGCAGGCTATGAGTGGGTTTTTCCGGTTTGAGATGGGCCATTACGCGAAAGAGATCTACGTCATTTACTTGCCGCAACTACTGATGGTGATTCTGCTCGCCTTGTTTCTGCAGACGGTCCTGGGAAATAAGTTTGTGGCCTACGCCGTAGTCATCGGGTTCTTCATCTTGATTCCGACGCTGTACGCGTGGGGAATTGAGAACCGGATGTATCTCTACGGAGAGATTACACCGTACACCTACTCGGATATGAACGGATACGGACACTTTGTCAACGCGCTCTTTTGGGTGACTGCCTACTGGATCTGCGTGGGAGGCTTGCTGGGAGTGCTTACTGTTGCGTTTGCGAGACGCGGAACCGAGGGGTCGTTCGGGGCGCGCTTGAAAAAGGCGGGGCCGCGGATGAGGCGCTTGATCCCTGCGGCGGCAGCGTTTCTGCTTTTAGCGGGAACCTGCGGAGCGGTGTTCTTCTACAACACGCATGTGTTGAATCCATTCCGCACGGCGAAGCAGAACCGGCATCGCGCTGCAGAGTACGAACAGCTATACAAGAAGTATGAGCGGCTGCCGCAGCCCAAAGTGACGGCGGTGGACGTTGCCGTGGACATTTTCCCGGAGCGGCGGTCTTTCGCGGGCACCGGCCACTACTTGCTCGTCAATCACACGGACAAGCCGATCGACGAAGTGCACATCACGGACAGCAGGGAATCGGTTCAGGAAGTGAAGTTTGACCGCGCGTCCAAACAAACGCTTGCCGACAAAGACCATTTCTATTCGATCTACAAGCTGGAAAATCCCCTCGAACCACATGAAACGATGAAGATGGATTTCCGCGTCGGCTATACCTCGCGCGGATTTAAGGACGGCAACGAGCGGGCCGAATTCGCCTACAACGGGACATTTTTTGACCGCGACTATTTCCCAGCCATAGGCTATAACCAAAACGTTGAAATCGATGATCCGGTGCGCCGGCGGGAAGAGAAGCTTCCGCCTCTCGAAGAAATGGCTCCTCCGGGCGATCCGTACTACTCGAACATAAATCTGTTCACGACAAATTCCGAGTGGGTGACCTTTCACGCTGTCGTCAGCACCTCGCCGGACCAGATCGCGATCGCGCCCGGCTACCTGAAGCGGGAGTGGACCGAAAACGGCCGCCGGTATTTCGACTACAGCATGGGCGACACGCGCATCAACGATTTCTTCTCGTTTCTTTCCGGCCACTTCAGCGTTAAGACCGATCAGTGGAAAAACGTGAAGCTCGAAATTTATTACCAGCCCGGCCATGAATTCAACCTGGACAAAATGATGGATGCCTCGAAAACCGGTCTGGATTACTACGAGAAGAATTTCAGCAAATATCAGTTTGACCAGTTTCGCGTGCTGGAATTTCCACGCTACCGGCAGTTCGCGCAATCTTTTCCTAACACCGTTCCCTATTCCGAAGATATCGGCTTCATCGAGCGCATGAAGAAGCCCGACGACATCGACCTGCTGTACTTCGTAACGGCGCACGAGCTGGCGCACCAATGGTGGGGCCATCAGCTGATCGGAAGTCAAACGCAAGGGTCAAACATGATGAGCGAATCGCTGGCGGAATACTCGGCGCTCACCGTAATGTCCAAGAAATACGGCGAAGACATGCTGCGCAAGGATCTGCGTTATGAACTAGACCGGTATTTGCGCGGGCGTGCCGGAGAGACGCGGCACGAGCCGCCGCTCGTTCTGGTGCAGCGCGAGCCGTACGTCTGGTATCAGAAAGGCGCGCTGGTGATGTTCGCGCTGGCTGATTATATCGGCGAGGACAAAGTGAATCTCGCTCTGCGTAATTTTCTCGAGAAGAACCGCTATGCGACGGGGCCATTCCCAGATACGCGCGGATTCGTCGCCGCGCTGCGCGCAGAGACACCCCCGGAGCTGCAATACGTGATCACCGACATGTTTGAGTCCATCGTTCTTTACCAGAACCGGGCGGTGTCCGCGACGTATGTGGAAACGCCCGACAAGAAATACAAAGTGACCTTAAACACGAGCTCGCAGAAGAAGAAGTCGGACGGGTCCGGGAATGAAACGCCCATGACGATTCATGATCTGATCGACGTTGGAGTATTCAGCGGAACCAAAGAACACCTGAAGCGGCTGAACCTGCATAAAGAGTGGATCACCGAGGAGAACGGGACATTTGAATTTGTAGTGGATGAAAAGCCCACATTTGCGGGAATCGATCCTTACAACAAACTGATCGACCGCGACCCTGCGGATAACCTGATTGAAGTGGAGAAGCCCTAGCGTCGCTCGACCGAACCGCTACTTGTGGGTCATCACGAAAACACCGTCCCAGTTTGCGGGCGGTTCAGCGACAATATATTCCTGGCAGCGCTCGACGTAAGCGCGAGAAGGACCGTCCTTCGGCCACGTTTCAAGGAATCCCTGGAAAGCGCTCAATGCGGCTTTCCACTGGCGGTTGCGATAGAGTTCGCGCGCACAGGCAAACGCTTCCGTTTGCAAACGCACCGTTTCCGCCGAGCCGTTCGCAGCAAAATCCGTTTGCCTCCCCAGCAACTGGTAGATCGTGACAGGTTCGAACTTTCCTTTGACGCGCATGAAATCTAGTTCGCGAAAAATAAAGCCGTCGTTTTTCGCCGCTTGATAGGTCGTCTCGTTCACGATGATGTGCGTGCCGTAGTCTTTGTTCAGGCCTTCGAGCCGCGAAGATAGGTTTACGGCGTCCCCCAGCGCCGTGTAGCCGCGTCGCAGCGCGGAACCCATGGCGCCCACGCTGGCGACACCGGTGTTTAGCCCGATACCGATCTCGAGACTCGGCTTGCCCTGCGCTTCCCACTCCTTTTGCAGTTCCTGCACACGCTTCATCATTTCCAGCGCCGCTTCGCACCCGCGCGCGGCATGACCTTGCTCTTCATACGGCGCGCCCCAGAAGGCCATCACTGCGTCACCAATATATTTGTCGAGCGTCCCGTGATAGCTGAAGACGATGCGCGTCATGTCCGAAAGATATTGATTGAGAAACAGGGCGAGTTCCTGCGGGTCTAGCTTTTCGGCGATGCTGGTGAAACCGCGAATATCGCTGAACATCACGGTAATTTCGGTTTTCTTGGGCTCCACGAGCCGGGGATTTACGAGCAGCCGGCGAATCACTTCCGGGCTGAGGTACTGTCCAAACGCGCTGCGCACCTTGCGTTTTTCTTTTTCCTCAACGAGCGCGCGGTACAGCGACACGAGCAGCACGTTGCCGGTCAGGGTCATCGCTGGAATCGTAAAATTCAGCCACCATCCCCGCCGAAAGGCGGCGTAATCGACGGCCACCAACGGAACGAGCAGCGCTGCGCCGAACCACATCCAGCGCGGCTGCAGGAGCGCCATTAATATGCCAAGTGGAATGCCGAAGACGAGAATAAAAACTACATCGCACAATTGCTGCTTCGCGCCGCGCACCAGGAAGTCGTTGTTCAGGATGTTGTCAATTACATTGGCGTGAATCTCCACGCCGGGGTAGTCTGTCCCGCTGTAGGGTGTGGACTTGATGTCGCCGATGCCGGTAGCCGTGGCTCCGACCAACACAATCTTGTCTCGAAAATCCTCGGCCGGTCGCTCGTCTTCCACAACATCAGCCATCGAAATATGCGGATACGTCTTGTACGCTCGGCCGTGATAGTTGATTAAAGCCTGGCCGATGTCATTCGGAACGATGCGCAGACCTTCCCCGAACTGAAGGTCCACAATACCGTGCTCGCCATAGGTGAGAACCATGCCGTCATTGCCAATTCCCAGGTACGCGCGCACGGCCATCACGTCCATCGAACCGTACAAATCCCACTCGCTCTTGTTGTTGGAGCGTCCAAACGGCAAGATCATGGTCGCTCGGCGAACGACGCCGTCAGTGTCCGAGGGCTCGTTGAAAAAACCCGTCGAAGCCGCCTCGACGCTTAATGCCTTGGTCAAGTTGCTCATATTCGCTTCCGTACCATGCGGCAACATCTCGGCGCTTTCGTATCTGGTTATCAGATCGAGATAGTCTTGTTTTCCGAACCCCTGGCGGCTCTTAATGGACTGCACTTGAGGAAAGGAGAAGAAACTCAGTTCGTTGGCGTATTGATCGAGTGTCTGGTCGTCGAGCTTGCGCAGATCCGCTTCGGTATAAAGGAAAAAATTTCCCAGAACAACCTTTCCGAATTTCTTTATGGCTTCCGCGAATTGCTTGTCTGAATCGGACTCGGAGGCTAGTTTCGCTACTTCCGCTTCCAGTCGGGCATCCACCGGTTCACCGCGAGCCTTCCGCGCTTTCAACTCCGCCAGAAGACGGAGCAGGGGCGCTGCACTTTCGTCCGGCTTGCTGAACGTTATGTCGAATGCCGCGACTTTTGCGCCATCTTTGTGCAAGACCTCCAGCATTTTTGCAAAATGCGAACGGGCGAACGGCCACCTTCCAAGCACTTCTTGAGAATGCTGGTCAATGTCCACGATGACTATATGACGATCAATGTTCGTCGCCTTTTCCGGGCGATACCGGAAACGCGTGTCTAGGGAGTCGTATTCTAGACGCTGAAGGAACTCGAAAATAGGCGTGGAGCGTTCCCCAAGGAAGGTGAAGTAATACAGCGTCAGGGCCACGGCGGTGACCGACAAGCTGATGATGAAGGAGGCGCGGTGCCGCCACCACGACTGGAGAAGTTCGTAGAGGCCGAAACCGCCCCGCCGCTGCCACCATCCGCCTGACGGAGCTGCCATTTCGGTTCGCGCGCTATTCGCGGAAGATGAAGTTCATGCGAACGCCGCTGACTTCGATGACATCACCATCGCTCAGGCGTGCGGGTCCGGTAATCGGCACGCCGTTCACCGTGGGCATCTTGTCGCCGGGGCCGATGTAGTAGCCGTCATCGCGCTGATTAATCTGGGCCGCCATGGCGGGCTTGAACCAGCCTTTGACTTTGACTGTGGCCATGGCCGACTTGCCGATAACCGTCAGCCTGTTCGTAAGCATGTACTCTTTCTGATCGGTTCGCCCGCCAACGACGATAAGCGTCGGAACTTTCAGCCGCCCAGCCGCGAACTGCACGCGCTCGCCCGTAGCCGCAGCTTGCTGAAGCATCTCACGCCGCGCCTTGGTGTCCAGGACCATGGTTTCGTTAATGCGCGGAGCGCTGGCCTTGCGCCCGGTATCCCATGGCAAAGGAGCGTCGCCCGAGGCATCGACTTTGATGTGATGTTTGCCGATCCAGATGGAGTCGCCATCATGAAGCGTGGCCCGCTCGACGCGCAGGTCGTTCACAAAGGTCCCATTCAGGCTATCAAGATCTTCGACGACGAGCCGCCCACCCTCAAAATAAACGCGCGCGTGATAATTCGAGACCGCCAGATTGTCGACGGGCAAGTCGTTGTCCGGCGAGCGCCCAATGCTCACCGGCCGGCTCCCCACCGGAACCTCCTTGACCGTCTTTTCTTCAAACATCAGGCTGAGCTTCGCCATCTCACGATCCTCCTGCGGCGCCGTTTCTGGCCGCTCTCTTTCGCGCTCCACCGAACAGCCAAGAAAACCACCCTCTTGATTCCGCGCCCACGCGCACGACGATGACGGTGATGTTATCCACGCCGCCGCGCTCGTTGGCCAATGCAATAAGCTTCTCCGCGGCCTTCGTCGGATCGATCTCCGCTTGCAAGGTGCCCGCAATTTCCGGTTCCGTGACCATGCGCGTCAAACCGTCGCAGCAGAGCATCAAAATGTCCCGGGCAAACAGAATGTGCTCGTCGGTATCCACTTCAATGTCCGACAAAGCTCCCAGCGCGCGGAGAAGGACGCTCTGCATTTCGCTTTCTTCCGCTTCCGCTGCGGTCAAAATCCCCCGCCGCACTTGTTCGGCCACCAGCGAGTGATCGCTGGTAAGCTGTTGCAAATTGCCGCTTCTCAGCAGATAGGCCCGCGAATCTCCGACATGCGCGATGCTTAATTTCGAGCCATCGATCCACGCGGCGGTCAGCGTTGCTCCCATGCCGTGCTGTTCCGGATTCGCTTCCGCTGCGTCATAAATCTTTTTGTTCGCCAGATGCACCGCGCTCGTCAGCCGTTTGGTCTTTTCGCTCCAGGTTGGTTCCGAATTGCCAACCAGCGTGGCTCCGGAATCCACCCCCGAATCCATGCAAGATTTGACGATGGTTTCCACGGCAAGCGCGCTGGCCACTTCGCCGTGCGCCTCGCCTCCCATGCCGTCAGCGAGCACAAACAGATTGAGCGACTCGACAATGCGGAAGCAATCCTCGTTATTCGTGCGCACCCGCCCCAAATCGGTTACGCCGCCGCTTACGATCCGCACAAATTCTCCCATTGCTGCTGGCTGTTTGAACCCGTGCCCACACCCGTACCCGGCAACCCTGTTCTCACGCTAGCAGACCCTTTCCGGCGGCGAAAGGTGCTGACGCTTACTGATTACTTGTTTTTTCGCGCCATTTGCCGCCCCGGCACTCTCAGAGGGTACAACTAAAACGGCCATTTTGTGCCCTGTTTCTGCGCGGAGGCAACCCCTTCCGTGCCTACGGTCGAGGCTTCGGCTATAATCTGGCCCGCGCCGGGCGGACCTTTCGGCAGGGTCAGGGTCAGCTTGGCGTTCCTGTCCATGGCCAAAGCCAAAAAACTACTGCGCAGGGGGGTGGCTGCTTCACGGCGCGCCGGTTTGTCCACCGCGCAGGCGGCGCGCGAACTCGAAGAACTGAACCGCATTGGCATCGCGCTCTCGGAAACGCGCGACGTGGAACAGCTGCTGGCCTTAATTTTACGGAAGGCGCGGCAGATCACCGGCGCGGACGCAGGGTCTCTCTATTTGGTGGAGCAAGGGGGCGGCCATACCAACGGTTCTGTCCCTCCTGCCGCGAGCGGAGCGGAAACGACGCGGCAGTTGCGCTTTCGTCTGATCCAAAACGACAGCGTGCGGTTTCCTTACACCGAACACACCCTTCCGATCACGGAGTCTTCGATGGCAGGCCATTGCGCGCTACATGGCGAAGTCATCGAGCTGGCTGACGCGTACCATGTTCCCAAGACGCGGCCCTACCATTTCAATTCTTCGTTCGACAAACAAGCCGGCTACTACACGCGCTCGCTGATTGCACTGCCCATGAAAAACGGAAAGGGCGAAGTCCTCGGTGTACTTCAGCTGATCAACTGCAAGCGCAATCCAAAGGCGCGGCTGGCGGATCGCCATGCAGTGCGCCGCCAGGTTCATCCTTTTCCCGAGTGGGCGGTGCGTCTCGGGCTGTCTCTTGCCTCGCAGGCCGCAGTGGCGTACGAAAACTCGCAGCTCTACCGTGACATCGAGAATCTTTTTGACGGCTTCGTGAACGCCGCGGTGAGAGCCATCGAGCAGCGCGATCCCACCACTTCAGGCCACTCTCAGCGCGTGTGTCAGATGACGTTGGCGCTCGCCGAAGCCGTGGATCGCGAGCCGCAGGGACAGTACGCCGATTTGCGCTTTTCGCGGGAGCAGATGAAGGAACTGCGCTATGCGGCGTTGCTCCACGATTTCGGCAAGGTCGGAGTTCGCGAAGAAGTTCTCGTAAAAGCCAAAAAACTTTACCCGCTCCAGTTTTCTCGTTTGTTGGATCGCTTCGACTACATTCGGCGCGACATCGAAGCGCGCTTCGCCGAACAAAAGGTCGAACTCCTGCTAGGCCATTTTCGGAAGGAAGCGGAGGCGCGCATACGTGTGAAGCTGCTCGACGGCGAAGCCGCTCGTCTTCTCGGTGAACTGGACAGCTACGTGGAATTCATCACACGCGTGAATGAACCAACCATCCTGCCCTCCAGCGAATTCGAACTGCTCACAGAAATCTCCCAGAAAACCTACCGCGATCCGCGCGGCGCCGAGCGCCCCTACCTCACTTCCGAGGAAGTCAGATTCCTGTCGATACCGCGCGGCACCCTCGATTCGAACGAGCGGCGCCAAATCGAATCGCATGTCACGCACAGCTTTAATTTCCTGGCGCGAATTCCGTGGACCCCCGAATACCGCGCCATTCCGGAGATTGCACGCGCCCACCATGAAAAACTCAACGGCCGAGGCTATCCAGATGGCCTGACGGCTCCCGCGATTCCTGTGCAAGCCAAGATGATGGCCGTCTGCGACATTTTCGACGCGCTTTCCGCTTCCGACCGTCCGTATAAGAGAGCCGTCCCGACCGACCGCGCGCTGGACATCCTCAAGCTATGCGTCCGCGACGAGGAAATCGACCCCGAACTCTTCCGGGTTTTCCTCGATGCCCAAGTGTACCGGCTGGTCTCAAAGCCCATGCACTAGACACCCAAGTTTGTTGTGACGATTACTTTTTGGCTTGGCTGACCCGGTAGATTCTCTCTTACAATAATTACGGGGCCGGATATGTGGATCTTCCTTCTTGGGCCGTTTCTTTCGCTCCTTCCCAGCCGGTGGCGCAAAGCGCTGCCATTCTACGATGCCGTGCACTGGCATTCCGCGGCCATCCTCAGTGGGCTGGCGGAATCTGTCATGGCCCTCGCCGGTCTCATGTACTGGTATTCGTACTCCGTGACCACCTGGGTCTCTCGCGGGCTGGATAACGTCCTCACCAAAAATGCGCCGACTACGATCACTGATCATGACATTGGTTTCGCCGCGCTTGTGATTTGGGCCACTCACCCCTTGACCTGGGCCATCGCCTTGGTTGGTGTCGAAGGGCTGACGCGCGTCTCGGCGGCGCTCGCCGATACCGTCCTGGGCTTATTTCCGTTGTATTTGCTGGAGCAAATCTACTCGAAGATTTTTCGCAGCCAGGCGCCGGAGCCCGCGCGGGCGGTTACGTTTTCAGAGAGCCACCTCTCTTCTTACTTCGGCAGCATGCGGGAAAAAGTTGTGAACGCCCGGCTTTCGCAGGTTCCCGACGAGCATTACATTCTGAAAAACACGGCAGAGGAAATTCTTGAAATTCGCGCTTGGCGCGCGAAACCGGACTGGAATCCGCCCCGCGTTGTTCGCTATGACGACCGCTATTACCGGCTGGAAGATTGCCGTCGAGGATCTGGGCCGCGTCCGTTCGTTTATAAATTGCGGCGATTGGCAGCCGGCGTTCCCGGCCGCACCGTTCTAGTCTATTCCCCAGAAGAAGCGCCAGTCACAGCGAACCGCTGACAACATGCGCGGCGTCCCGCTTCTCGCTCCCTTGCATAAACGGTCTCTAGCTTCCTCCGCGCGCCGCCCCTCGACTACAATCTCACCATGCTTTTTCGCCGTCCGCCCTTGCTGCTCGTTCTCGGACGCCTTTGTCTTCTGGCGGCGTTCCTTCCGTTATTCTTCTCCACCTCCGCGCAAAAACCGCCGCCCCCTCCCGCAGGGCGCATTCTCCTCCTGCCGCGAACCATCGTTTCGGGAGACCGAGCAACTCTGGCAGTCCTTGACGTGAGCGGCCGGCTAACCCCCAGTGCGGCCGTCAGCTTTTCGAATGGCGACCGCCTAACCACGGATGGAACCGGTCGCGCGCTGTTCGTCGCTCCCCTCACTCCCGGGGTCATCTTCGGATCGATTGCCGGCCACGAAGGCCGCGTCCCCGTCACGATATTGCCGCCCGGCGAAACGTCCGCAAGTGCGATTCAGGTTGAGGCCATCCCCAAAATCACTTCCATCACAGACCGCTTTGAAATCAGCGGCCGCGGCTTTTGCGGGGATGCCGATGCGAATCAAATCACCATTTCAGGCGATCCCGCTCTCGTGCTTGCGTCCTCGCCGACATCGCTGGTGGTTCTGCCTCCGGCGGATTTGCAGCCAGGCCGCGCGTCCGTCAACATTTCCTGCGCAAAGAGAAGTGGGCCGCCTAGGGAAGTTGTCTTCGTGGTGCTCACCTTGGAAGCTGATTCTTCGCCGCTCGCGCCGGGCGTGCTTCGCCGACTCACGGTTCGCGTGCGCGGCACGACAGGCAAGGTCACCCTGGAGGCGAAGAACCTCGCGCCGGACATCGCCGAGCTTCTCGGCGGCAATCCTTTAAGAGCCTCCAGCTCGGGCGGCGCAGAAAACTTGGCACACTTCGAGGTCGTAGGGCGCAAACAGGGCAGCTTTCTGGTTTCGATCCGCTTGCTGAGTTCTACGCCGCGCGCGCACTAGATCTCACCAGCGACAGAAACACGCGATTCCTGCCGCTCTTATTCTCAGCGTAATCGTAAGGGATTACGCGCTGGTTTTCGCGCTGGTCTCTGCCGGTAGCTCAAGCGCGCCCTGGCCGTTCTCGATAGATGCATCCGCCGCACTCGTCCCGACCAAAGAGTCCAGCGTGTTCTGCGTTTTTTCGAGCCGCTTGTCAGCTTCCCCGTAACTTTGTTGCGCATTCCTCAGATGCGTTCCGAGCTTCTCAAACACATCGGTGAAGGTCGCCATGTTTTTCTGGATCCCGGAGAGTCCCGCGGAAATACGCTTGGCATTTTCCTCGATTTGCATCCCCCGCAACCCCAGGTGAATCACGCAAAGATGAGCGTAGAGCGTATTTGGCGAGACGGCGATAATATTTCTCCCGCGGCAGTAAGAGTCCAGTTGCTCGCCCTTATTGTCCTCCGTCATCAACAGCTCGTAATAGACGTTTTCCGACGGCACGAACATCAGCGCAAGGTCCAGTGTCCCCTCGTTCGGGACTATATATTTCTTGGCGATGGAATCCGCGTGCCCCTTCACCGCCGTGGCAAACGCCCGCTTGGCCTCCTCGCCTTCCACGGCGATTCTTCGAAAAGCGTCGAGCGGGAATTTCGAGTCCACCGCGACAAGTTTCTTGTCGCGCAAAAAGATGACCGCGTCGGCCGCCTCGCCGCTCGAAAAGCGGTACTGGGTGGCATATTGCGAAGCGGGCAGAGAATCCTCCAGCAAACGCTCCAGCGTCACCTCACCAAGCAGTCCGCGAGTCTTCGCCCCTCCCAGAATCCCCTCGAGCGACTTTGTCGCCAAGGATATCCCGCGCCCTAACTCCTGAAACTCCCCCAGTTGTTTCTGAATATGCCCGATCTGTTCCCGGGTGTTCTTCAGTTCGTCGGCGATAGCCGTTTGTCCTTGCGTGGCGATCTGCGCGGAGTTGGATACTCCATCCTGCAACGCCTTGGTTACGCTCTCCAGTC
>Ga0207087_1152_pt1 | contig 15099 bp, 12 predicted proteins | sample Alteio_BWMinHeat_51_FD_153544 | JGI IMG/M metagenome (GOLD analysis project Ga0207087, IMG submission 153544) | Enriched cells from forest soil in Barre Woods Harvard Forest LTER site, Petersham, Massachusetts, United States -... | ecosystem: Environmental > Terrestrial > Soil > Temperate forest >... | reverse complement strand
CGCCGTCGCCTGCATGTTCCTGCTGGAATTGAAGGTCACGCTGGAGGGCCTGACCCGGCACATTGCCCCGGAGGAAATCTTTACCTTCACGAAGTTTCTTCTGCTGACCGCGGTGATTCTGCCGGTAGTTCCGAATCAGGAATTCGGTCCGTTTCAAATCAATCCGTTTCGCACCTGGCTGGTGGTGGTGGCCGTGAGCACCGTGTCATACGGCGGCTATCTGATCAACAAGTTCAGCAGCGGGCGCAACGGTTTGCTGCTCACGGCCGTGATTGGAGGCGCCTATTCGTCGACGGTCGCAACCGTGGTGCTGGCGAAACGCGCCGCCGCCGAACATCGGCCGCATTTGATTTCAGGCGCCACGTTGACCGCTTCGGGAGTGATGTATTTGAGGATTGGAATGCTGGTTGCGATCTTCAATCGCACGCTGATCGTTGCGCTGGGTCCCATATTCCTGGGCCTTGCGGGCGCCGCGTTCGTCACCGGCTGGCTGTGGTCCAGACAGGCGGACGCCAGCGCCGCTCCCAATGAAGAAAAAGTCGAAGGGAAAATCGAGACGCACAATCCGCTCGAAATGCGCGCGGCGTTTTTATTCGCGGTGCTGTTCGTCACCATGCTGATTGCCACACACGCCGCCGCTACATATTTGGGAAAGGCCGGAGTTTATGGGCTGGCGGGATTAATGGGAGTTGCGGATGTTGATCCCTTTATTCTGGGAATGACGCAGTCGGGTGGGGCCATCACCGGGCTTTCGGTAGCCGCCGCCGCAATCTTGATTGCAGCGGCGAGCAATAACCTGGTTAAGGGATTCTATGCGTATTTCTGGTCGGATCGGAAAACGGGCGTCCAAAGTCTGGCGCTGATGGGCGGGTTTGCAGCGCTGGGCCTTGTGCCGCTGTTGTGGCTTTCTCGTTAGGCCTCTTTTTTAACTTCGTCTTTCTTGGCGTCGTCCTTCTTGACGTCGTCGTCTTTATCCGCCATGGCTCTCTTGAAACCGCGAATACCTTCGCCCAGTCCCTTGCCCAGTTCCGGCAATTTCTTCGGGCCAAATATCAGCAACGCGACAAACAGAATCACGACTAAATGTAATGGCTGAAACAAACCTTCCATTGTATTTCTCCTTACGACCCGCCTGCCCCTAGTGTGTCATGGCGTACATAACATAGTTTATACCAAATTGCAGCGATGTCAGAGCATCATGCATCGGACTGCGTCCCTGGTTTACCCACTTCCACTCTTCGCTTACGTCATTATTGTTGTTCAGAATCATCTGAATATGTCCCTTGTCGTCGCGAAGTACAAGAAATTCCGGCACCAGCTGACCGGGGAAAACATAGGGGACGTTCACATCGAGGCTCTGGATGTCATAGAACGTATGGAAGATGGGATCTTTCAGCGTGAGCTTCTCGAACTCCCGGTCTGGATACACCTTCTTCATTTCCCGGCGGAAGTGGCCAATATCGTCCTCATACCCCTGGACGCCCCTCTGCGGCGAGTAACTGGCCGTGCGAAAATCGTCGACCAGGACAAAACCGCCACGGTCGAGATATTCGCGAAGATTGGCAGCGTCCCTGGGGAGCAAATCGATATATCCGGGCTCACAAAGATAGTAGAACGGGTACTTGAACAGATCCGGGCTGTCGATGTCGACGATCTGATAGGAGTCCCCATTGCTTCGAACGCCGGTGATTTCCGCCAGGATTTTTGGGAAAAGACTATCGCTGTCCGGATAGTCGTGGTGCCAGGGCGTCTCGTACACAAACTGACCATCGAGCGTCAGGTGGTACCGGATACGGGCGTACACAAACTCGGAATCCTTCGGCGGCGTCCCGGACGAAGAGGTGGGCAGAAACACGAACAAAAGCAGAAACAATCCCGCGACTATCCGGGCCAGAAACGTTCGCATGGCCGCCCTCCTGCTGTCTGGAATCGTAAGCTATCCGGGAGCCCAGCGTGTGGAAATCTTCCGAATCCGCTCGATCGCTTCCATGATATTTGCCAGCGAATTGGCATAACTGAAGCGAATGAATCCCTCTCCGTGCTTGCCAAAGCCGGCGCCGTTCAGACAGGCGACCCCTGCCTCTTCCAGCAGCAGATCGGCCAGCTCTTTCGACGGAATGCCTGTCCCCGTCACGTTCGGGAATGCGTAGAACGCCCCTGCGGGCGCCGTACAACGGAATCCCGGAATCTCATTCAGTCCCTTGACGATGGCGTTGCGGCGTTTGCCGAACTCGGCCACCATCGCGGTAACGCAATCCTGGGGACCCAGCAGCGCCGCCATCCCAGCCCGCTGCGTAAAGCTCGCGGTGCAGGAATTGGAATTCACCGTGAGCATATTCACGGCATCCGCCAGCCATACCGGCATAACACCGTAGCCGAGGCGCCAGCCGGTCATCGAATACGTCTTCGAGAAGCCGTCGAGAATGATGGATTTCTCGATCATGCCGTCGAAGCTGGTGATCGAAGTGGGCTCCGCGTCGTACCAGATGCGTGAATAGATCTCGTCGCTGAGAATCATGACGTCACGGTCACGCAGCATCGCCGCCATCTCCGCGAGATCCGCCTTAGGAATGATGCTGCCGGTCGGATTGCCCGGCGAATTAAGAATCACCAGTTTGGTTTTCGCCGACAGGCTGTCGCGAAACACATTGAGGTCGAATGAAAATCCCCGGCTCTCCACCAACGGGATGGGCTTGAGCGTGGCGCCGGTGTAACGGATCATGGATTCATAGATCGGGAAGCTCGGATCCGGATAGATCACTTCATCGCCCGGTTCGAGCAACGCAAGCATGGTGAAGAACATGGTGGGCTTGCCGCCCGGAACCACACACACATTTTCGGCGCCGACCTTCACCCCACGGGTGCGCGATACTTCGGCCGCGATGACCTCGCGAAAATCCCCAAAGCCCGGAGTCGGACCGTACTTCGTAAAGCCTTCATCCAGGGCTCGCTTCCCTGCTTCGACAATGTGCGGCGGAGTGGGAAAATCGGGTGAGCCGATCTCGAGATGAATGATGTGTTTCCCCTTCTTTTCCAGCGCCTGAGCTTTTGCCAGAACCTCGTAAGCCGACTCCACCTGCAACCGCGATATTTTTTCAACAACTTGCATAGCAAAAAAGTATCCGGGCCATTGATTTCGAAGTCAAGAAATTCACTGGCACGATGATTACGATCAAAGGGAACTTCGAATAAACAACGATATATGGAAGGCCCTCTGCGGGCTCAATGCTACACTTCGACTACCTTTCTTTGAGGGCGCAAGCTGCGAACCCGGTAAATATTGAAATGAGGCGGAAATTGAAGACTGTGTTGTTTCGTTTGGGACTCGGGTTGATGATCATTATGGCAATTGCGAGTGCGCCGCTACTGGGGCAGCAGATCACCGGGCCAACGGGAACGGTCGCCATGGGATCGACAGTACAGCTGTCGTGGCCTCCGACGCTTTGGAGCGGCAATCCCCTGACCGTGGATATTCGGCTCAGCCACGGGACCGTGATCACGAGCCTGATCCCCAATGCCCCCAATAATGGTCACGCGTCGATCGTGCTGCCGCTGCCGCCGACTCTTCCGTGCAATCCCTCCGAGATGTACTGGTTCACGGTAGGCCCGTCTGGTGCGACGACCACGAAATTCACCATGTCCTGCCCCCCGCCGCCAACAGGTTCGTTGAACATCATGAAGACCGTGGTCAATTTGACCGGCGGTGTGGTGCCTGCCATGCCCGCTTCGTTCGGCATGAGTGTCGATTGCACACCGGCCCGCCCCACCAATAAGTCCATCATTACCGTTACCACGGGTGGCGCCGGCACGCCAGTTGCCGCCATCGCTGCAGGCAGTAGTTGCCGCGTCGCCGAAAAGCCGCCCGCAACCATCCTCCGTCTGGAAGGATGTAAAGGGGGCAGTGCAACGTGGACCACCACGATCTTACCGGCGATGCCCGTAATCATAGTGGCAGGTGTGACGACGAAAGTGACCGTGACGAATACGCTGAAATGCGATAAGCGGTAAACGGACATATCGGGTGTGCTACTTTCAATTTTTGGAAAAAAGAGGAACTATATGAAGTCTTCCAGACACAACAAGGTCGTCGGTTTCGTCATCTTCGCCGCAATAGCCACGGCGGTCGCGATTCCCGCGATCTCACAGAAGATCATTGCTGCCCAGGGGAAGGTATCCCAATCACCGCTCACGATACCTGTCACGTTATCCCCAGCGAATCTAAGCGAATCATCGCGGCACTTGCAGAGTGTGTCTCAGTTTCTGAACAACCCCATGCTCGTCGGTGTGTTGACCAAAGCGAAGAACGACAAGCAGCTGGGACTGAAGGCGACCCAGAACGCAAAAATGTTTCTGTCCGACAATGGGATTCAGGTGCCGATGGACATCATGGTCGAGTTGCGCCCATCCAATCAGGCCGGATCCGGCCAGGCTCTCAAGATTCGTATCGGGCTCTCGGCCGAATGCTGTGATCCGCCGACGATCAAGCTCACCCTGACCTTCTGATTCAGGAGACCTCTCGATAAGAGCGGTTGACGCCCCACCACCCAGGTCTTATGAGGACGAGGATTTCCAGTGGGAATTCAGGTCCAGGCCGGTTTTGAGGACAATGAACACGGCAAGAAGCAATACCGGAAGCCGAAAGACCGCAACAAGAAAACCTCCAACGATGATGACGATTTGCATGGCTCCCATGCGGACCATGGGCTGAGAACCCAGGCTGTCGATGTCGGCTTGGAGGTATTTTTTTCTACCGATGAAGTCCTGAAAGAACACCATTCCGTGATGAATCGCGAGTACTCCGAAATTCAGGATTGCTATCGGAGCATATCTCCGGGCAGTGTCCACAACAATGTTAACGACATTTCCGCCGAAATCGTGGGCGAGCACGCAAATGAAAAACAAGTGGGCCAGCATGAAAATCCAAAACGGTATGGCGAAGTAACCGATCGAAAGTGTGCCTCCAACGACTCGTGCAATGATGTGGACTGCAGTTCGGAATGGCGTGCGATGGAGGTGAAACTGGTTCGGGTGAACTCTGGAACGTCGCTTTCCCGCTTCAGCGGCCGGGTCCTCTGCCTTTGTCAGGACGACAAGCATCCGTGCAATGGCGTACATTCCGATGACTGCGCTTTCGACCCAGAATGCGAGCAGGATCGCTATGACATCCCAACCGAAAAAAATCAAACCTGCCAATGGGACGCCGTTCCCTGCAATCAGGGAAAGCGTGGAATAGTTTAGGCTGCGTTTCGCAGCAGTTGTTTGAAGCGTCTTCGACCCGCCATGCGCAGAGCCTGGCTCTTGTTCCGGTGTAACAGTGCGTATGGCGGCGAATAACCAAAGGCAGGTCAGCCCGCCAAACAGAATCCCGAATCCAGTAACCGCCAACGGACCGGACCAGATTCCGCCGAAAGTATCAATTCTAGAATCCTCCGGCGCAGAGGGGTCGAACAAGACCGGAATGGTGTCGCCGGATTTGAGATGGGAACTTGTAGTGCCCGACAGTATCCGCCCCTTATGGGAAACGCCGGAACGGTCGGTGAACGTGAAAAACGGAAAGGATTCATCCTGCGATAAATCGCTGCTTTCCTCTTCCACGATCACTCCGGAAACCTTTGACCCATGCAGAACGAAACTTGCAGTCTTTATCGTCCAAACCGCTCCCGCCAGTGCGAGTAAGGTTCCAATCAATATGAAGACCGCGCATAGGATAAGCGCTGTCGGGTCGATGGCTCTAATGCGTTCGAACAAAGTGATAGGTTGCCTAACGTTCAGCGGAGCAGCCCTGATGACAATATATGTGGAAGCCTGTCCGCAAGCCGAAATGCACTCTCCGGCTGGATGCCAAAAGAACTGCTTCCGTAGACTTGCAAAGATAGAATTCGGCGAGGGGATCGATTCTTACTATCGATCGTTGCGATCAATGCCATGCAGAAACTCAGTCGCGGCAAGTGTACTCGACGCCTGTCGGTTTTTGCGTGCCGTCCAGAAAGCGGAACAGCAGGCGTTCGGGAGTCAATCGAAGAAGATATCCGCAAGTGCCAAAGTTTGTGATTGGGTTCGAGATCGACTCCATGGATTTTATGCTGGTCATGGTTAGCGGAACTGGATCGTTCAGTCGTTGGATGTATGAAACGACACGGTCCTGATCGTATCGAATGGCGACCCAAAGCGGGTCTGGCGAAGCCAGAGGACGAGGCCCGGACTGCATAAGGAGAGCCGCCGAAAGCATCACGATCATCAAGCGCATGGAGCGATCTTGGGCGCTCTTGATCGAGAAAACAAGGAGCTGGACACGGACCGGAAGAATTCGCGAACGAGATCGCGGTGACTGGCATCGGGGTGCTCTCGTTTCAGGCGCGCAAAAACCAGGGCGTGCATGGTGTCGTTCATGTCCATGGCCAATAGAAGACGTTCCGTTCCGGACATCCTTGGATTGGTGTCTGCGATTGCCAACAGTCTGATTGCAGCAAACTAGTTGAACTTGGGCGGTTCCGCACGATCGATGATCAGCGATTCCGCTGTTCCGTTATGCAATTCCAGGTTGAGCCCCAGCGCATTCCGCACCGCCAGAGTGATCCCCTCCGGGCTGGGCCGCGCCGGAAACGCCGGAATCTGGACATCGAAATACCCCGGGATCCCTGTTTTGTCCACCACGGGCAGCTGTACTGTCGAATATAACCACAACGCCAGATCGCCCATCGCTGCATGCCTGCCCTCAATAGTCATCCCCGGAGGGCCGGACGCACGTTGTCCAATTCCCACTCGGCGAGCAGTTGCGAACTGAGCCAGTTCCTCCGCTTCGTCTGCAGTCGACTGCTTGAGATTCACGTTCGCGCCTGCTACCAGAAAATAAACCGGACTTGGGTAGGTGGCTCGATGAAGCACCAGACCGAATCGTTCTTCGAGGAGTTTCTGCAACGTGAGCTTTTGCTCCTCTACGCTTGCCGGAACCGCAGTGGTGACAGTAATGTCGAAGAGATCGTCGTACATCCACTGCGGGCGCCGCTCGATTCGGTCGGCGGGCATTCCGTAGGCGAACGCCATGACATCGGACACCAGCGCGTTCTGGAAAGCAAGCCTCTGCGGAGTTCGCGAAATTGCCATACGTGAACCCTGAGCGCCCAATCCTGGCGCGTTGGAACTCACCAGCGACACCTTGAAAGCCTGCCCTGCCTGTGCGCCTTTAGTCCATTGCGGAACCAAGAGCGCGCCAACCACAAGTCCCAGGATCGCCGCAGTGTTCAGCGGCACCCGTACGATCGAAGCCATTGTGTTTCGTCGTTCCATCCAGGTTCCTCCCTTTGGACGACGATAACAGATAATCGCCCGGTATTCATCCAATCATGCCGCTTACGACTCCAGAAAATTCCCAAACGAAGAATGGTGGTTCGGGGAAGATCGTAATTTCAAGCGGCCGGTCGGGAGAATGTGCCTATTCCCAAAACTGGCTTTTCAATCTCGTAAAATAGATATTCCGTTGAGTTCACCGGTTCGAGCGGCGAGGTGAGTCCGTATTTCCGGGGTGGGCGAAAACAGCGGAGCAAAAATCGGCATACCGAGACGAGCGAAGCGTTAGAATCTTGCTTCTCAATGAGGCCGCTAATGCAAAAGAAGATTCTGATCGTTGACGATGACCAGGCGATAGCCGGTGTCATAGCCGAGTTTGTAAAGCTTGAAGGATACGGCGCCGCGACAGCGGACAGCCCAAACGACGCTCTTCATCTTCTCTCGCAAGACCGATTTGATGCCTTTCTCCTGGATGTCGATATGCCTGGCGGCAGCGGCATTTCGTTGTGCCGGGCAATCCGGGGGATGAAGGAATACGAAGCTGTGCCCATCCTGTTTATTACGGCGAAGCCCTCCCACCTTGAAGAAGCCTTCGCCGCCGGGTGTGACGATTTCATCGACAAACCGATCGATCATCGCATTCTTCGTGCACGCCTCAGAGGACATATGGAGCGGGCAGAGCAAGCAGTATTGCTGAGCAGTACACGCCGGCTATTGGACCAATATGTTTCAAAACGAACCCGAGAGATCGTTGAGAAGGAGGCTCTGACAGGAGAGCTTCCGCAACCTCACCGCCGTAATTTGGTCGTTCTCTTTACGGACATTCGGGGCTTCACTTCTTTATCCGAACAAGTCGACCCCGGCGAACTCTTTTCGCTCATTAGTGCTGAACTCGCGATACAGGTGAATCTGGTCTATCGTTACGGCGGCTATGTAGACAAATTCGGGGGGGATGGTCTGATGGCGGTCTTCGATGGGGACGACATGGCTACACAGAGTTGTCTTTGCGCATTAGAAATGATCCGGCACGCGTCCGCGGCGTCGCCTGGAGATCGCCGCATCGAGCAAGTCGGAATCGGCATTCATTTGGGTCCCGTCGTGATCGGCAATATTGGATCAACCGTACATCTCGACTATTCCGTTATTGGAATGGCCGTAAATCTTGCGTCGCGCCTTTGCAGCCAAGCTCCACCGCTGGCGATTATCGTATCGAAGGCGGTACGAGACACCGTCGCGAATGGCAGTTGCCTGACCTTCACCGATGGGAGGCAGGTGGCAATTCGCGGATTGACGGACCTGGTTACGGTCTACACGCTCGGAAGCGATCGCGAATGACGATAAGGCGATTCGTGAATGCGCTATTTGCCGTGCTAGTTGTCGTCGCTACGGTAACGGCGCTCCTGATCGTGATGGCCGCGCTTAACCGGCGCACCCTGGTTGACATCCTGCAAAGGCGTTTCGAGTCCTACCGGTTAGCTGAGGAACTCCGTCAAAGCTCTGACGATTTAACACGCTTCGTGCGCATGTACGTGGTCACGGGTGATCCGAAGTATGAGCAGTACTATCGCGACGTCCTTGCAATACGCGACGGCGAGAAGCCGCGGCCAGAGCACTACGAGCACATTTACTGGGACCTGCTGGTCGGGCGGGTTGAGGCCCCAGGACCCGCCACTGAAGCAGTGTCCTTGCTCAGCCTAATGCAGAAGGCGGGCTTTACGGATCAGGAACTCGCGCAACTGCGGCAGGGTTTGGACAACTCGAACGAGTTGGTCGGCATCGAAGAGACTGCGATGCATGCAATGAAAGGTCAGTACCGTGATGAATCGGGCGCCTTCACGAAGACCGGCGCGCCGAACCAGGCGCTGGCGATTCGTCTGGTGCATGATGACGCATATAGCCAGGCGAAGGCCAGTATCATGAAGCCGATCAATGAGTTCATGGCGGAGACCGAGCAGCGCACCGCAGCAGAGCTGGATAAGTTCAAACGTGACACTGCAGCTTCATTCCGTGTGATGGAATCCCTGCTTGCCTTGTTTCTGGGAGTTGTAGTGCTCTCTTACCCGCTGGTTCGCAGTCGCGTGCTGTCGCCGGTGTTCACGCTGCAACAGCAGACCCGCATGGTCGCAGCCGACCTTGACCGCTTCACCGGTGTTGCGACCCAGATCGCCCAGGGCGACCTCAAGCAATCCTTCAGTGTCAGCACGTCGCCCATGCACTCTGGGCGTCAGGATGAAATCGGCGAGTTATCACGACTGCACGACTCGATGATTGGCCAGTTGAAAGTAACGAGTTCGGCCATTGCATCCATCACTGCAGAATTAAGCCGGGCCAAGGATTATTTGCAGGAAATCCTCAACATGACACCTATTGCCGTCGGTGTGTCCGTGGAGGGTATTCTGCAGTACGCAAATCCACGCTATAAGGAGTTGTTCGGTTTCGGTGTTGGCGATTCCGCGTCGAAATTTTATGACGATATCGCCGACCGCCATCGAATCATCGAGCAACTTCGAGGAACGGGCACGGTTCAGAACGAATTCCTTAGAACGCGCGCCGTTGACGGCCGGATTCTGGAAGTGCTCTGTACGTTCTATTCGATTCAATTCAATGGGCAACCCGCAATCCTTGGGTGGATCGTCGACATTACACAGTTAAAAGAAGTCGAAAAGGCTTTGGAGCAGGCAAAGCTTGCGGCGGAAGCTGCAACCCAGGCCAAGAGCGATTTCCTGGCCAACATGAGCCATGAAATACGCACTCCGATGAACGCGATGATCGGGCTGTCGTATCTTGCTCTGCAAACCAATCTACTCCCGCACCAGGAGGCCTATGTCGCCCGGATTCAATCATCGGCCAAGCTCCTGCTCGGGATCGTTAACGAAATCCTCGATTTTTCGAAGATTGAGGCGGGCAAACTTGAACTGGAGAGCGTCGATTTTTCCTTTCACGATGTCTTGACGGGAGTAGCCAACATGATCGCCCCGGCTGCCGAGGGAAAAGGCATCGAGTTGATGTTCAACTGCAGCACGGATGTACCCCGTATGCTCAATGGCGATCCGCTGCGGCTGCATCAGATTCTGACCAACCTTTCGAACAACGCCGTGAAATTCACTCAGGAGGGAGAGGTTGTCATTTCGGTGAACGTCCAGGAACAAGTTGAGAACGGTATCCGCCTGCTGTTTTCAGTGCGCGACACCGGTATTGGCATGACCGACCAACAGGTGCAGAAACTATTCCAACCGTTCTCTCAGGCCGACAGTTCGACCACGCGGCAATACGGCGGGACTGGCCTGGGCCTGTCCATCTGCAAGCGATTCGTCGAAATGATGAATGGACAAATGTGGGTCACGAGCGCGCACGGTAGTGGAAGCCAGTTCTTCTTTACTGCCGTTTTTAGACCTGCGAGCACGGGCGCCGTAGCTCTCATACCTGCATCGGATCTGCTGAACAAGCGATTCCTCGTCGTCGACGACAGCGAGATGGCCCGAAACATTCTGGCCACCATGATTAAGGAATTCGGTTTCGAGGTGGAGACGGCGAGTGGCGGGATGGCGGCCCTACGTTTCCTCGAACAGGCAAATGCCGGCAAACCTATCGACCTGGTTTTGCTGGACTGGCGGATGCCGGGAATGGATGGCTTTCAAACATTCGCCGCGATTCGAGAGGCTCCTGACAAGTACGGCTCACCCAGGGTCGTGATGATCACGGCACACGGTCGTCAGGAAGTGAGCCGCCAGGAGGATGCTGCTGCGCTTGACGGGTTTATCCTCAAACCAGTGACGGAATCGACACTGTTCGATGGAATCATGCTTGCCTTTGGAAGGCCAGGAGCACAACAGGGGATTCGTTCGGGCATCAACAATCTGGAAGCCGTCGAGAAGATCCGAGGAGCAAGGATACTCGTCGTCGAAGACATCGAAATCAATCAGCAAGTGTTAGGCGAACTGCTCGAACGCGCCGGACTAGTCGTGGCATTTGCAAATAACGGTGAGCAAGCGGTCGAAGCGGTGAGAAAAGATTCATTCGACGGCATTCTGATGGATGTGCAAATGCCCGTCATGGACGGATATGAGGCAACCCGGCGAATTCGCGAGTTGGATGGTGATGCGAAATCCATTCCGATCATTGCGACGACGGCTCACGCTCTTCCCGAGCACACAGAAAAGTGCCGCGCTGCCGGCATGAACGATCACATCCGAAAACCGATCGACCCAGCGCAACTGTACGAGGTGCTGGTACGTTGGATCACGCCGAGAGTAAATACCGGCTCCGGCGAGAAAGCCAGTGATGCAACGGCGTTCCCACAGGATGCGGCGGCGGCGGATCTCCTGCCCAAAGCCTTGCCCGGCATCGATATGGCAGATGGCTTGCGGCGTGTTGGCGGGAACCGCCGTCTTTATCGAACCATCCTGCTCAAACTACTCTCGGATTTCGCCGACACTTCAGATAAAGTCGCTCATCTCGTGATAAGCGGACAAATCGACGAAGCGACGCGCGTCGTCCACAGCTTAAAAGGCGTTGCGGGGAACGTCGGAGCAGCAGATCTCTACGCTGCAGCTGCAGCTGTGGAATCCGGTCTTCGGGAAGGAACTCAAGATGGCAATGGTGTCGCGCAGGCGCGACTCGATGCAGCGCTCCGCAAAGTGATGGATGGATTGTCTCCTCTGGCGGACGATACGGGCTCCTCGTCGAAAGATACTCAGCTCACGCGGGAATCGTTGAGAGTTTTGCCGGAAGGCCTGATCGACCAAATGCGGTCGGCTACAGTTCGGGCGGATATGGATCGTCTTGAAGAGCTGCTCGGTCAGGTTACCGCTGTTGACGAAGGTCTGGCAGCAGCATTGCGGCGGCTCGCTGATGATCTGGATTATGAGTCGTTTGCGAAGCTTTTGGAAGTGTGATTGGAGATCTTTATGAGCAGCCCGGGTGAAGACACAATTAAGGGAAATATTCTCGTAGTTGACGACACGCCAGCAAGCCTCAAAATGCTTGCCGGGTTGTTGAAAGATGCGGGATACAGAGCCCGCCCAGTCACCAGCGGCTCCCTTGCACTGCAAGCCGCAGCTGCGGAACCGCCCGATCTTATTTTGCTCGACATCACCATGCCCGGGATGGATGGCTACGAAGTCTGTCAACGCTTGAAGGAAAATCAGGCCCTCAAGGAAGTGCCTGTACTCTTTATCAGCGCGTTGACCGAAACCACAGACAAGGTTAAGGCCTTCCAGGCAGGCGGTCTCGACTTTGTGACCAAGCCGTTTCAGTTCGACGAAGTGCGCGCCCGCGTCGAAACTCATCTGGCATTGCGCCGCCTGCAATTAGAGCTTGAACGAAAGTACCGCGAACTCCGCAAACTCGAACAATTGCGGGACAATTTGACGCACATGATCGTTCACGACCTGCGAACTCCGCTGACAGGAATTGCAGGTTACCTCCAGCTCTTACAATTAAAGGCGGACCTTCTTAGTGAGGATCAGCGCCGATACGTTGACGGTGCAAAAGGCGGAACGACGACTCTCATCGAAATGATCAGCTCTTTGCTCGATGTCAATCGCCTGGAATCTGGTGAGATGCCACTGCAAGAAGAGACGTGCGATCTGTCCGTCATTGCCGCACAGGCGATGAAGTCTTTGGAAGGACTCACCATCGGCCGCAGCGTCATATTGGAGCGTCCGGAAGAACCGGTGTACGCGATCTGCGATCCGGCAATTATTCAGAGGGTGGTTGGGAACCTTTTGGGTAACGCTCTGAAATTTACACCAAAGTCCGGGTCCGTCAGTGTAGTGATTCTCCGGCAGGGCGATCTATCACGCGTCGAAATCCGCGATACCGGTTACGGAATTCCCAGCGAGTACCTGGATAGAGTGTTTGACAAGTTCGCTCAGGTCGAAGCTCGCGAGGAGCATAAGAACTATTCTTCCGGACTTGGCCTGACGTTTTGCAAATTGGCGACAGAGGCGCACGGTGGAACAATCGGAGTATTCAGCGAAGTTGGAAAAGGCAGCACATTCTGGTTCGAACTGAATCGAGCGAATATGCAGGCGGGACTGTGAAGGACTTTCGAGATCCAAAGTCAAACATTGCGGTCGGGAGTGCCGCAGTTTAACATTTATACTGAAGAGCGCGACCGCTCAGCAGCAGGTCATTACACCTCACTCAAACTTGAATATGGTGGATCGAGACAAACACTTCGCTGACCGATATCCTGTGTTGGATTTGTTGACGTCGCATTCGATGTTCCGATGGTTCGCCGCGCCCGAACTATCACGCCCCGACCTCCGGCGCCACGCGCGCTCACTATGGATGGTGTCGTGGCCTTTCTTTGCTGTGATCGCCGTGGTACTCGGGATCGCGGTGCTGGTCGAGCCACACACACTTGCTCGGCGAGCCATCACAATCGCCTTAGTCGCTGTCCTCATGATCGTGCTGCACACGATCAGCCGTGCCGGGCGCCCTGTGCTCGCGAGTTGGATACTCGTCATCGGGCTCTCCGTCATCGTGACACAACGCGCATGGATCACAGGCGGCATCCATGCGCCGGTGGCGGTCTTTTACGCTCTATTCATCGTCATGGCAGGTGTTCTCCTTGGCGTGCGCGGTGGCGTGGCGACGGCGGGAGTGTGCTTCCTCGGCGCCATCGTCCTCACCGTCGGCACCGCCATGGAGTGGCTTACGTCGCGGCCGGGCGCGGGTTCGGCGCTCGGCGGGTTTGTCTTCGTGGTGCTTGCCATTGGCCTCGCGCTAGTACTCCAGACGCTGGTGACCCTTGGACCCCGCCGTGAAGGCTTTGACGTGGATTCGGTGCAGATGATTGTTCACAACATGCGAAGTCCGCTTCAAGTCCTGATGGGACGCCTCCAGTTGCTACGGGAGGGCGTCCATGGCGAAAGCGTCAAGGAAGTGGACGCGGCGCTTGGCGGCGCGGCGACCTTAAATCGTATGACCAGCAGCCTTCTTGACATCAGCCGACTTGCGTCGGGGCGGATGCCAGTGCGGCGATCTGTCACAGACCTGAAGGCGCTGGCGAATTCCGTCGTGTCTGCCGTCCGCATCCTCCAACCTGCTCGCCACATCGCGGTCGAAACCCGTGGCGATTCGGCGTGCAACTGCGATCCCGAGCTCACACAGCGCATCATCGAGAATCTCGTGGGCAACGCCATAAAGCATACGCAAATCGAGGGCCATGTGCGCGTGTTCATTTCCGGCTCCGGAGACCGGGCGCACATCGCTGTCAACGATGAAGGCCCTGGAGTGCCGCCGGAAAAGCGAGCTCGGATCTTCGAGCCATACAGCGCCGAAGGGCTGCGAACCGCCACCGGCTATGAATCATCGGGGCTGGGGCTCGCGTTCTGTAAGCTCGCGGTCGAGGCGCAGGGCGGTACGATCCGAATCGAGGACGGCACGCTCCGTGGAAACGTCTTCGTCGTCGAACTTCCGCGCTGAGGCACGTTATGCAGCGGGAACGATTATAGCAAGACGCACGTCAACTGCGGAACAGACGCTTCCACCACGTCTGCTTCTGGTATTCCAAATGACCGAGACAGGCCGTGATGCTTGATTCGATGACACTGAACTCGAGGGGCTTAGGGACGTAATTGAATGCCCCCATTTTCATCGCTTGCTGGGCGATCTCGCGATCCGTGACGGCGGTCATCATGATGACGCTGGGATGCGGATCCTGTCCCATCAGTTGGCGGAGCACTTCCATCCCTCCCATCACCGGCATGCTGAGATCGAGCAACAGAACCTGGATTCCCGAATTGCCCTTCACCTGTTCGAGCGCCTCGCTTCCATTTCTAGCCGTTGACACTGCGTAATTGA
>Ga0207087_1151_pt1 | contig 15128 bp, 12 predicted proteins | sample Alteio_BWMinHeat_51_FD_153544 | JGI IMG/M metagenome (GOLD analysis project Ga0207087, IMG submission 153544) | Enriched cells from forest soil in Barre Woods Harvard Forest LTER site, Petersham, Massachusetts, United States -... | ecosystem: Environmental > Terrestrial > Soil > Temperate forest >... | reverse complement strand
CGCCTTAGCACTGGTTACAGTCGCCTACGCGGCCATGCTAAACCCTCTCTACGTCCCCCCCATCATCGCAGGAGTCTTAGCCATTACCCTTCCCACAGCTCTCTATGTTTTTGGGTACTGCATGGACAAGGCGGCACACTATGACAGGCATCTGAAACTCAACAACTCGATTCTAACCAAAATCAGTGGCCTGCCAACTAATGCTACTGAGTTGCGCACCCTTGTCGAAAACCTTGGTGTAGATACACGCACTCTTTCCGACCAAGATCTGACCACAATCACTCCAGCTATTGCTCGCGCTCAGGTGATGGGCGAGCTCGCCGAAAAAAGCAGGGTGAGCTTAGAACAGAGAAAACAAAAAGGAACATTCATCTGCACTATCGACGAGAAAGAGGTCACGGTCCCTGTAGCGCAAACAGCTCGTCTATCTGAGATCGACCCTGCAAACGCCACGGCTCTGCAAACACAATACAAAATTTCTGATTGGTACATTTCTGCCCTAGGAGAAGAAGAGATGCTGGAGCTTTGTCGCCGTATCGCCTTTGCCTACAGCTTGCATGTGCTTCAGTCTCCTCATGACGCAAGGTCAAGCACCGACTTTTGTCAGACTTACCTCTTTAACCGGCATGACAGGCTCCGCGTCATCAGCAGAGAGCGAGGAGACCCTCTCGCAGATATTTTTGTCAAAACAAAGGGTGTAGCCCCGCAGTCCTACACAATCGATCAGCTGAAGCAACTCTCTACAGCTGAAATTGCTGAGAGGCTTTTTGGATTGACTCTTGCGGCCCCCAAGTCTGATGACCTAGACGATGTAATATAGGAAAAAGATATGTCTATACAAGTACCCCCTTCCACAGGACAAGGAATTCTTAAAGGACAGGAAATTTCCTCAGCCTCTAAGCCTTCAATTCTAACCACATATGGGCAAAATGCCGGAGAGTCGAGCAGCATTACCTCCTCAAGCCCAGCGGAAACCTCCTGTTTCAGCTCGCTCTACAACACGATTGTAAATTTTTTAAAATCTATCTGGAACTTCATCTGGTGCTGTTGCCCAGCAGAATCGGAGACAAGTTCTACAGACAATACAAGCCCCACAGGAGTGCTGGAAACAAGTTCCGATTCAAGACAAGCCCCTGCGACATTTAGGGACCAAGCGAGGCTGAATTATTTAAGAGAGCAGCAAGTTCTGTCGGGCATGCAAAGAGAGGTCGTGATGGACGCCTGGAGAGACATGTTGCACACAGACCTCATGAACACAAGTGCAATGGCATCTAGCTCTAGACCTGCATCCTCGTCTTCTCGCTCAGGAGAGCCCCGAAGCAGAACATCCCAAGCACAAATGACTCCAAAGAGCAATGGGACACCTTATACCGTCGAGGAGCCAGATGATACGCCGCCTGCCAGTTCAACGAGTAATCCTCGCTCTGCTGAAGATACCTTCGACAAGACTTTCATAAGATTCCTTATAAACAAACAATATGGAGACGCTCTTCTTTTAACGGCTTCACTTCCCCCTCCTAAGCGCGAGATCTATCAAAAAAGAATCCAGATTCGTCAACAAACTGATTTCGCTGAGGATACCATTAAAGATGGCCGTATTGCAACAGCTATACTTTGCATCAACCTCGTTGAAAAAGGATCGTCTAAAGATGATCTATTGGTTAAACTCTTTAACAAACTCACTAGCGCACAAGCTGAGGAACTGATCACAACTATCGTAGATCTGCTCGATCAGTTTGACGATGATTGGAAAAGAGGAGATTCTCTACGTAAACTCACCAAAGCTTTTAAACTGTGGGATTCTTTTGACGAAAATTCCAATAGGGTAGAGTTAGCGGAAAAGCTCTATGAAGAGAAGCTCTACGGGGCAGCTGCTAAACTCATAGGTCCTGTTCCAAAAGATAATTGGGCCAGAGAGAGCTTAGCCGAAAAACTCGCCAAACACGTGATATAGGGGCTCACCCCAAACAGAGAATCTCATCCTGGAGTTTGCCAGAGACAACGACCTCTCCCTCTGGGGTAATGTAGAGATCGCACTCGAGTCTGACACCAAATTCCCCTGATAAATAGATGCCCGGCTCGACGGAAAAGCAGGTGGAGGCCAGCAAGGGTCTCTCATCAAGAGTTTCTAGGCTGTCGAGGTTGGCTCCTGGGCCGTGGACCTCTTCATCGATGTTGTGCCCTGTCCGGTGGAGAAAAAAGGCGCCGTAGCCTGCCTGCTCGATCACAGAGCGGCACGCTCTATCAGCATCGCAACCGCGCACCTCTTGCCCTTTTGCAAAGGCCTCACAGACACAGGCAATGGCTGCCTCTTGCGCTCTTCTAACAATAGCAAAAATTTCCGCCTGGCGCGGCAAGGGTTTTTTGGCCAGACAAGCCACCCTGGTAAAATCGGCATAGACAGCCCCCTCTGCTTTCTTTTTACAGCCAAGATCGATGAGCAAAAAATCGCCTGGTCGAATCGGAACGCTTCTCTCTTTGGAGGGGGAAAAATGGGGATCGGCGCTATGAGGGCCCACCGCACAGATGGGCTCCCAGTTTGTGCAAAACCCCGCCTCATCAAATCTCTGCAGGATCAGTTGCTGGAGGCTGTATTCGGTTAGTTGCTTGCCTTCCCTCAACTGTTGCCACACCTCTTCAAGGGTCTTTTCCACGCACTCTGCTGCCGCAAGGTGGGTCTGCCACTTATGCGCATTCCAGGTCGCTGTAAAGGGCTGCAGAAGAGAGGCAGAGCTTACCACCTTTGCTCCAAAAGAGCGAATGAGCTCTACTGTGCCCGCATCCACCTTGGAAATGGAAGGAAGGGAGGTAGAATACTCCATGGCAATAACCGGATTGCCTTTTAGGATCTGCCTGAGCTGGGCATGGAGCTCTTCCCATTTTAGGTAGCTTCTTTTCTCCCCGGGCAAGCTGTCCAAAACTTGGAGCTCAATGGCATGCACCAGTTTTACAGGAGTTCCGTTTGCAGGGACCCAGTAAAAAAAGCGGCGGGTCAGGTGCTTGTCTAGTCCAATTCCGAGTAAATGGCGAGAGAGGGGGTTATTGCCCTGAAAATCGTAAAAGAGCCAGCCATCTAGACGAGAGCTTTGTAGAGATTTTTGCAGAGATTCTATTTGGATAGACATTGGATAATCGCCGATGCTGCAATCACGCGCAGCGCTTGAAAGGGTTCATTTAAAATACTGAGCAAAAAAGGAATGGTTGTCATATCGCCACTATTGGCTAGGGCCTCTAAGATCCGGATCTTCATTTCTCGCTCGACTTTGGGGTAGGCCTCTTGCAATGTTTTAAGAGCTTCTGGATCGCTGCCCATCAGAGCTAAGAGCAGCGCCGCTTGGATGCGCACCTTCTCTTCGGGATCTTTCAAAAGCTGCCGAATGAGGGCAATAGATTCTTCGTCTCCCTCTGTGACAAGGGTCATCGCAGCGGATCCCGTCACTCCCCAGCTATGCGACTGCAAAAACTCCTTCATCGCGCTAAGGGCTTGGTGGTACTGCAGGATGCAGAGAACCGAGAGAATCTCCAGGCGTGTGAGCTGATCGACAACGCTGGGGTAATTGGGCGTCTCCGGAGTATGAGAAACCAGGCTCGGGCTTAAAGTCCGAAAAAGAGGGTTTATGCTGCTATCCCACATCCATAGCTGCTCCTGACTCTGCTTCAGTGCCCGCTCTAGAAAAGCACATGCTTTTTCGCTACAGCGGCGCTGGCCAATCAGCCCAAGGGCTAGATTTGTTGTGACATAAGGGTCTTGCCGCAGATGAGCAAAGGCAGGGAGTGTCAAAATCTCCTCAGCCAGATCCGCTCCTCTCTCTCCTGCAGCACCAATGGCTGCGGAAGAGAGTCTTTGCCAGTTACGGTCCGAATCCAAAAGCCACTCTTTGAGGAGCTGTTTACCTATAGGGTGTCCCTGTACAAGAGCTGCATAGGCCGCTGTAATCGCCACTTCAGGCGCATGGTCCTTGCAGAGCTTTTCCCACTTGTCCTCAGGCAGGGCGACATCCAGGAGCACAAAGGTGTTGATGGCACTTAAGCGCACATTGGGAGAGGGATCGGAAAGAAGAGGCTCCAGATCTTTGAGCTCCTCTTTTAGATCGAGATGCTGAGCGATCTGGCAAGAGAGCTCGCGGAGCCCCGCGCGATTGGAGTGGGTGAGCGCCTGCCACTCCTCTTTTTCTATCCCCTCATACATCCCCACTAAGGCCACAATTGCAGCTGCTTTTTCCTGAACAAGAGTTTTTCGATGAGCGATGATCTCTTTCAAAAGAGGCTTCTGCTCACGCATTTGCAACTTACCAATTGCTTTGATCACCTCCAGGCGAACGGTCCAGACCTTTTCTTCTTTGAGAAGGCGTGCAAGCTCCTGGCGCAGCGGCAAGTCCCCATATTCAGCAGACAGCATAACGGCAACCGAGCGCAGAGGAACGCTTGAGCTAGTAAGCGCGCTTTGAAGCAGGACAATAGCGCTTGCATCGCGCGTGATGGCAGCTCCCACAAGTGAAAAGAGTTTGATGAGCTGCTGCTGCGATTTTGTCCCTTTTTTGATTACAGCCCAGGCCAGCGTTTCTAAAGCTGTCCGATCCGAGAGAAGCTGCTCATGTTTGCAAGCACTCTCGTTCCATTTTTCAAACGCCTCAATTTCATTTCCGCTCTGACAGAGCGCTTGGAGAAGAGCCAGGGTAAGGATTTGCGAATCGGGGAATCGCTTGAGAGCCGACTCTGCCTCTTGTCTCGCTGTCTGTACATCTTCAATCAGCAGATGGGCATGGACTCTTTTGGCTAAAGCGGTCTCTTCAGAGGCAACCAAAGAAGCGCTAATGGAGCAGAAAAACCAGAATTTCTTCATCCCAATGTATGCAATCTTCTTCCACCGAGAAGGTGAAAATGGAGATGAAAAATGATCTGTCCCGCCTCGCTGCCGCTATTGGTTACTAGCCTATATCCATCGGTAATATCAAACTCCTCGGCCAGTTTCTGCGCCACGCGGACAACGGCGCCAAGAAGAGGATAATCCTCAGGCTGCAGAGCTTGGAGATTTGGGATCTCTTTCTTCGGAACAATGAGAATATGGACAGGAGCTGCTGGAGCAATGTCTTTGAACGCAATGATCTGCTCATCTTCAAAGACCTTCTCGCAAGGCAGCTCTCCGCGGATGATTTTGGTAAATAGGCTACTCATGGCGTTTCATCACAGTATCGAGCGCTCGAAGGGCATCCTCCTTTGTCTCCCAAACGGAGATGAAACGCCCTTTATGGCAAAAAATAGCTCCAGTAATCCCTGACACTTTTTTTAGCTCATCATCGCGCAGTCCTGCCCACTCCTTGGGAAGGGGGCATCTCACGCGCATCTTGTTTTCACGACTCGGTGGGATCCCGCGCAATTTCCAGTGTCCTTCGGACGGCATGATGACAAAAAGCGCCGGGTGCTCCTCCCCGCCCAAATCAAAGAAATTCTCCTGCCAAGGCAGCGCCTCTTCAAAAAGCAAATAAAGGCTACCGCTTTTCATCGCAGAGGCGACCTCTTCCTTGCACTCTTGGATGTACTGGAAGCGCTGGATGAGCCGTCTAAAATGGCCGATCGCAAAATCGAGCGCCTCCTCAAAGGCTCTGTTTTGCACCGCGTGCGAAACGCTATACTGAGGAGGCACAAAGTTGGCGATGATATGCGAAAAGGTAGCCACTCCATCTTGCTGCACACTTCTGCCATTATCGTGAGCATCGATCCCGAGAATCACCGAGTGGTTCACAAACTGGTAGGTGGGCTGATCGATGAGCTTTTGGCTGGCCAGATAGAGCCAGATCATCCCCGCGCTTGCAAGATCTCCCTTGTACTCTACCTGATGGTGATCAAACCGTTTGCTTGCAGGATCATAGACCCCCCCGACATCGCACACATATTCACACTGGGCCAAAGTCTGTGGATCGCGCGACCGGATGATTTTTGAGCGCTCGATCCGATCAAACACCAGAAGAAGTGCGCAAGCAGAAACCTCATCTGCATGAAACGTTCCATCGTGAGTGCCAAAACTTTTTAAAATCATAGCGATGAGGACAAGAGCTTATGTTAACTTTTTCACAAATTATGATTCAACTAGTGAACTTATGCCCATGAGCGGTCACGAGACAATACAGCCTTCTCTTTTTTCAGGAAAATTAGTTTTCAGCCATTCCGCAACCACGGTTTGATGATTTTGTATCGCAGTGTGATAGGGGGTTCCTCCAAGCGATTTGCATTTGACAAGAGGCTGTTGAGCATCTTTAGAACAAATCCATTGTACCATTGCTAAGTGACCGTCTTGAGCAGCTTCATGAAGAGGAGTCTCGCCATCGTTTCTAAACTTCCCGAGTAAAGAGGGGTCTTTTTTGCAAAGCCACTCTGCCATCTCCACATGACCACCTCGAGCAGCATCATGAAGCGGAGTCCAGCCATCGTTTTTAAACTTCCCGAGCAAAGAGGGGTCTTTTTCGCAGAGCCACTTCGCTATTTCCACATGACCACCATAAGCAGCTGCGTGAAGCGGGGTCCTGCCGTCGCTAGTAAACTTTCCGAGCAAAGAAGGATCTTTTTCGTAAAGCCACCTCGCCATCTCCAGGTGACCACCATGAGCAGCTGCATGAAGCGGAGTCCGCCCAAAGCTAAACTCTCCGAGCAGAGAGGGATTTTTTTCGCAGAGCCACCTCGCCATCTCCACATGACCATAACAAGCAGCTACACAAAGCGGAGTTTCGCCTTGGTATCCCAACCTTCCGAGAAGAGAGGGATCTTTTTTATAGACCCACTCTGCCATTTCCACCTGACCACCTTGAGCAGCTGCATGAAGCGGAGTCAAGCCATGGTGTCCAAACCTTCCGAGAAGAGAGGGCTCTTTTTTATAGACCCACTCTGCCATCTCCACTTGACCACACAAAACAGCTGCATGGAGCGGAGTTTCGCCATTGCTATTAAACTTTCCGAGTAAGGAAGGATCTTTTTCACAAAGCCACTTTGCCATCTCCACCTGACCACCTCGAGCAGCTGCATGAAGCGGAGTTGTGCCATAGTTCGTAAACTTCCCTAGCAAAGAAGGATCTTTTTCGCAAAGCCACTCTGCCATCTCCACTTGACCACCTTGGGCAGCTGCATGAAGCGGCGTCAAGCCATCTTTCTTTCTAAACTTGCCAAGCAAAGAGGAGTCTTTTTCGCAAAGCGATTTTGCTAAATCTAAGTTTCCCACGGAACATATCAAAATAAATGGGGTTGAGCCAAGTTTACTAACTTCCTTTTCAAGAAGCTCTGGGTGTTTCCTATAAAGATACTTCAGCGCCTCTGCCTGCTGATAAAAAGAATCATCCTGATCGAAAATAAGCGAGAGATTTTTGGCTAAGTAAGAGTCAAAAGCTGGAAGAGTGTGTAAATCGCTCGTCTCATTTAGGCATTGAAATCCAAGCCTGAGGCTTTCTTTTGGCGAAGAGTCGGTCGAAGCTTCATAAAGAGCTTCAAAAAAAGGGGGAATAGCCTGAGGAGTAGATTGAAAGATGATCCCGCATAAAAAGGCCAAAGTCTGACGATACTGAGAGTTATTTCTATGAGCTAAAATAAACTCCTTCTGCTGCTCCCAACCTCTATTTGCAAAAGTGTAAGCGATCAAGTACTCCTGAAAGCTCAAGTGGAGAAAAGCATAGCTATTGCCCTCTTCCAGCTCTTTGAGGAGTCCTGTTGTTATAAGATCCTCTTTTGCACAGGAAGAGCTCTTGATGCTCTCCTCTAATTTTTGCTTAGAGACAATCAACTGGTTGCTCGAAAGACTGTGATGGGCAATCTGTCCGAAAAGTAACAAGATTTCCTGCGGATTAGAGATCTTGAACTTTCTGCTATTCCAAAGAACCAACTGATCGACCATCTGCTTATAAAGGCCTGTTAAACTAGATGCAAACCCTTCGCTCTTTTGCTTCCAGAGAGAGCAGAACATTTGGAGCTGCAGGGGGATATGCGCTAGATCGAATAAATTTCTGTTTTTTCGAATGAATTGCAGAAAAGGCAAAGGATGTTTTTTCTCTTTACCCAGTGAGAAAAATAGCTTTGCGTACTCTTCAATGTGACCATCTGAAAATCCCATATTCTCAACCCTGAGAGTAAACTGAGGGTTTAGGTCGTCTGTCGTTCCAGGACGAGAGGTTAAAAGGAGCTTATATCCCTTTTCTTTGACCAGTTCAGCCATGACCTTTTTGAGCGATGCAGAGGCTTCATCATATCCATCGAGTAGGATCAAGCTTTTTGATCGATTGTTTTTGACCAGATCTAACACTTGTACAGGAGTAAGGTCCTCTTGAAAAATCAATTGAGAAAGAACGCTTGCGAGGAATAGATCTAAATCATCTACAGGCAACTCTTTAGAGTCTAATTGTCTCAAAGGGAGCCAATAAACAGCATCAAACTGATCATTCCACAATCTTCCCGATGCCCAATCATGAGCGATTTTTTGGCAGATCGTGCTTTTACCCGTCCCCGCTTGCCCCGTAAGGAGGATTTTCTCATTAGGTTGATTGGAGTGGAAGAGCTCTTCTAGTTTTAAGAAGCACATTTTAGGTCCAAGGGAGAGCCAACTGCCCATCGAAGAGTTGTCCTTGTCTGGATCGACTTTTTCTTCCTTGGCAATACGCAGATGTGTGAAGAGCTCTCGAATCGGGAAGGTTTCCTCTGTCATGGGCAGAGAGAGCTCTCCCCATTTATCGATGTAGTGGACACGGATGAGCCCTTCAGGACGGAGCTGTTTAAATTGCTTTAAATCAGCAGCATAAATTTTTAGCTGGAGTTTCATCCACTCAGTCATCTCTGCTTGCAAACTGCGAGCAACCTCTTTAGGGATACATTCCGTTTCGCTGCGATTAAAAGCCTCTTCGCGGTAAAAGAGAAAATGGAGCACTTCTTTTGATTGCAGATAGCGGGTGGCATTAAAGAGTGTCGACAGGAATTCCTCCTGTTGAGAAGGGGTAAGGTCTGCCCAAATGATTGCTGTTTCTCTACTGTGGTTAGCTGTTTGCAGATCGCGCAAATCTGCTACTTGCCAAGCGGAATGGCCGATACATTCTTGAGTGTTAATGACCCAATTGATCGAAATTTTTTCCAGTTTCGGATCGCGGATGAATTTAAAAGACTCTCCCGGGTCTATTTTAGCGGCTTCTGCAAATTCAATCCCCTGAGCATCTCTTTTCAAAATAAAGCCGGCGTTCCCTCCCACTCCTCCCAAGAGATCTGTATCGGCAAGGCATCTGCCGACAGCCAACAAGCTCATTATACCCTTTAAAGGAATAGACTTCCCTCCTGGAGTCAGAATGGCTTCAGGAGGGCGGTGATGGCGTCTGATGAACTCCATGAAAGTAATCACCTCACCTCCATCTTCTGTTTTGGTTTTTTCAAAGTCTTGATAATCCTCTTCAAAACGAGACATGATCCTCAAAGAGTCTTGTATCCCTTGGGACACCCATTCAATAGCGAGAAAATGGGTAGTAGTAAACTGATCCATAATGCGCTGCTGGGACAAACGAGTTTTGGGAACAAAGAAAAGGTCTCTTCCGAGTTCTTGATAGAGATCGTAGGCCAGTTTTTCGCGAATCGTATCGAAATTGAGCTCTTTCTTAGCGCGTCTTCGAATAGTGAGTGGATCGTTACGCAAAATCCCTGTAGGCATGCCTACTTTTCCAATCCATTTGTGCTCAGATTTTTTAAAGATTGTTCCTAAGGCACTTCCTTTTGTTTTTTCTGCTACAGCGACGAAAAGAAGCGGTTTGTCGTTTTTTCCCGTATAGATGCGGAAAATCTGTCTTTGGTGGGTTTTGATCCCTAGAACCGTGATCGGTTCTAGATTCACGAAAAAAGGCTTGCGTTCGATCGTCATAACTGACTCCCTGTTAAAAAGGTGCAAAAACTAGCCTAAGAGGATATCCGAGAGTTTCTATTGATTAAACTGCTTTTTTTCTGTAGATTCGATATAAGGGCCTGTCAATGGAAAGTTATTTATCCTCAGATCTTTACGACCTCGTCTCCCCCGATGGCAAGATCACAAGCATTGTGAAAAGTAGCGAGGAGAGCAAAGTCGTCCTCGTGAAAATAACTGACATTTCTCCTGCATTTGTTGGGTTTAAGATCGATGCAGAATTTGTCGAGTTCAACCTCAAGAGCACCCTCGCTCAGCTGGGACTAAATGGCCTCGGGGTCGACTATGAGCTCGATCTGAAAAGCTGCTCTGCGCAGGTCCAAGTGAAGCTTGAGGCCCTCGATCCCTTGGGAAAAAAGCTGCTCTGCCTCATCGAGGAGGGAGACTACATCGGCAAACTCTTTGCGGCAGATCCAAGAAGACGGGTGCGCGATCCCGACTACTTGTTTCGGATGCTCGGCCGCTCAGATCGGGAAGGCCATCCCCTTCTCTCTCTGGGAGGTCTGCAAGGCAGTAAAAACCTCATCTTGGAAAAAACAGAGGGGCGCACAGTGGCTTTTCTCTCTCTCAAAGAGGGAGTCCTTGAATATGAACCTTCAATCGAAGGGTTTCTGCCCACCCTTGAAAAGACCTTAAAATTTCCCTACATGAAGATGCGACGGCTTGTCGCTTTGCACCAAAAATGGGTAGCGGGCGCCGAGAGAAAGGTGGTCCCCGGCAAGCTTCTGGTTGTCCGCACGCTTCCCTTGCATGTTCGCACCGTCTTTGCCAAGGTCATCCAAGAGCTTTTGCCCGATGGCTTTTTTCATACGGCAGCAAACGTTTTAGAGCCAGATACCAAAGCCTCGGGAGATATCTATGAGCTATTTGGAAACTCTCCCCATGAACTGCGCGATATCCCTCTCGAATTTTATACGCTAGAGCCGCATAGGGAGCATATCTTTTTTGCCGACCGCGATCAGCTCAAGCAGTCACTCGATGACCCCAAAAAGATCTTCCAAGCCTTTGATACGGCCCCCAAAACCTCGAGTGTCCGCAGCTCCATTTTCATCGTCAAGGGCGAGCAGCTCTCCAATTTGAAAACAGAAGACTGGATCGCTCGCCAGGTGCATACAAGCGAGTTCCCAGGTCTTTTGCATCCCGATCGCCAGTCGCACCTTGTTCAGCAGTACATCGAGCAGCAACCCTCCTACCCCTTTCTCAAAGCGATCGAAAGAGGACTCATTGTCAGCCAAGGGGTGCTCTTTTCCCGTTATCTCCCCTCGCCTCTCATGAAGAAAATGCTCCTTGGAGACCTTGTGCAACTCTGCTTAAAAGGGCTCTACTTTCAATCTCCCTCGCAGGCCTATGGGGACTATTTCTCCCACGAAGATCGCTCTCTTCTCTTCGACCTGGCCAAATTTGCGATCCCTGTCTTTTGGGCCGATCTTTTGAGCGGAAAAATCTTAAAATTTGTTCCTAAGCCAAACAAAGATACGGGGATGTTTGTTCCCCTCGATCAGATCGATGCCTTCATTCAGGCCACCTCTTTTGGCATCTACGGATCCAATCTTCTCGAGCTCCCCTTTGAAGAGGAGCTGGTCCATCTTCTCGAGGGCTTGCAGACTTTGAAACAAAAGACAAGCCATCCTCTGCTCAATCCAGAAACTCCCCTAGCTCTTATCACAGGAGGCGGGCCTGGGGTGATGGAGATGGGAAACAAAGCGGCAAAAAGAGCAGGAGTGCTCTCCTGTGCCAACATCGTCGATTTTAGAGCCCCACCTGGCCATATCGTCCGCGAGCAGACCCAAAATCCCTACATTGACATCAAGATGACCTATCGTCTCGATAAACTGGTCGAGCGCCAGGGCGAGTTCAACCTCGACTTTCCCATTTTCCTCATGGGAGGAATCGGGACAGACTTTGAATTGGGTCTTGAGGAGATCCGCCATAAAATCGGCATCTCTCCCGATGCTCCTGTCCTCCTTTTTGGCTCTCCCGATTACTGGAGACAGAAAATCTCCCCCCGTTTCCAGTGCAATTTAGAGAGCGGCACCATTGAGGGCTCGCAGTGGATCAGCAACTGCTTCTACTGCATCCAAAATGCGCGTGAAGGTCTTAAAGTCTACGAGCGCTACTTCACCGGCACGCTGCCGATTGGCAAGCAAGGGCCCGTTTACAAAGAGGGATTTATCTTGGCAGAAAAAATTTAAGAGTTTGGGGCCTTGGGTAGCTGTGAGAGTGTCGTAATTAAAAATATTCTTGGTTTACTTATTTAAGAGCACTTTTTCTTTAGCTTCTTCGTAAATGTTCACCACCCCTCTCGCCCTCGGCTAACGCCTCGGTCGGTTCCATCGCTTTGTAACGGCCTAATCTTATTCCTTTTCAGGCGTTCTCTTGGCCGTTACGAAACGACGGCTTTTTACCTTTCAGAGTTAGATTCCCAGGGATTCTTGGATAAACGGAGCTGGCTCTTTGCGGTAATAAGACCTTACCGCTTCTTCTAAGAACCTTATCCACTCCATAGAGGTCTTTAACTAGGGTAATGGCTTCTCGTTTGGCAAGGTGGAAGCGTCCTGTTAGACAAGCTACAAAGGCCATGAGTTTAGGCCCAAATGCAGAGAGAGGAACGCCTTGGGGGAGCTCTGCTACGCTGCGCTCCCCACAGCTCTTACACAGATACTTGAAGCAGTTAAATTGGGTAATGATGGCCTTGACAACGGGAAGCTCCGCTTGTTGCCAGATGAAGGGCTTGTCAAGTCGCTCTAAGTTTTTTGAGTTGGAATGGGGGCAATATTGCCTTTCGCACTGGATGTGCTGATCGATTTGTTCTGGAGGATAAGGAGCTCGAGCTTTACCTGCATGGGCTGGTCTCTTTTTTCCCTCTTTGTCATTGGGGGTATTGCCTTTCTGATCAGAGGAGGGAGGCTTAGAGCTGTTGCTCGAATTTTTGCTCAGCTTACTTTCAAGTTCGGCAATGCGCTCGAGGGCTTTTCTCAAAAGCTCTTCGAGCATCTTGTTTCTCTGTTCGAGTATCTTGATCTCTGGTCGGGTAAGAAAGTCGCGTTGCCGCGACTCCCTCCCCTAAGAACCGGACGGGCGAGTTTCCCCGCATCCGGCTCAGGCACTTTTAAGACCCCTTTAGGGTCCGGCGCTTAAATGCTTTTGCTTTAAGAGCCTTCACGATACGTGCCTGTATTCTTTTGCACAGTCTTCTCTGCTTGTTTCCAGTTTGCTAGAAACAGCCATTCGATTGTCCTGCAAGGATTCGCGTCGACAGCTTGCGCTGTCATCATACACTTTGCCTGTTTTGCATAAGTTTTACAGGTTTCTCCTGATAAAGCACCAGATGGAAGTGGGCTCGCTTTCGCGTGGGAAATAATCCCTATCCCTACTGTTACCGCAGGGCATTAGCTTTCTCCATCATCCTTTACCCCTACTCTTATCGTCTCTTCTTACGAAGAGATTTCCCTTGCAGGAAGAGTCTGGGCTTACCACGTTCCGCACAGATTCTATTTGAAAGGTTAGGCCTCATCCCTACACCGGCAGCGCGTCATCTGCGGATTCGGACTAGAAACTCGAATCTCTTGGCTGCATACCATTTTGGTCAAAGCCTATCAGCACTTTTGGCTTTTTTGAAGTAACGATGCTTATGGTGATTTACTTATATTGGCCCTACTTTCTCTCTAGCTCCTCTCGCCCATAGTGCTTAGGGCAGAGGCTACATTGTCCCAAGAGCTCGGCACCTCCGAATTACTTCAGACGCACCTCCTGGTAGCTTCACAAAGCAGAATTTGTGGTTGTTGTTTTGCAGCAACAAGAATCTGTGCGACCTCGTGTCGCACTTCTAGTTCTTCATAGGAAGGCTTCATGGAATGGTGATTATAGATCAAAATAAAAAAATACGCTCGAGAAATTTTACTTGAGGGATTAAAAAGCCGTCGTTTTGTAACGGCGAGGAAAACGCCTGAAAAGGAATGAGATTAGGCCGTTATAAAGCGACGGAACCGACCGAGGCGTTCCACAATGGTACGCCATGTCCAAACATCATCTAACCCTTCCCGTACCCCGTGACCGATTAAGGAACCGCTGGCTCCAAGAGGTTAAACTTGACAAATTAAATTTCTGGGATTACGCTGGGCGATGTTAATTTAACAGGAAGGTCAATATGGCGACTTCAGTGGGTATTTTTGCTAATAAATTTATAACCAACTTCTTTCAAAGGTCTCGTCATCAAATGGTCGGGGCCCAGTCAAGAAATTTTTTTCTCTCTCGAATTCATGAACGAAATCCTTTTGTAGGACCTCCTGAACTTCCTTTTCCTGGAACAACTCTCTACAATGAAAATCTCTCGCGACTGAACAACCCTGAGTTTTTAAAGCAAGCATCTGGTCGATCACAACTAAGTACCTACAATACTGCTGCAACACAAAAATTTCTACTTGAAGCAATAGAGAAGATTAAGGATCAAAACTCTCAGCTCCTTAATGAAATGCACAGACTCAATCAAAGAGTTCAGCAACTCGAAAGTAGGCTAGAAAGACCATGATTCTTGTAGCAAGAGCTGCAGGGGAAAGATATTTTCCCCTGCAGCTCTTACTACAATAAACCTTCCCTTCGTCATGAGAGCTTGATCTATGCGCTCTGTGTCCTTTTGCAGTGCTCCTTGAATACGATACTTCTGATTCAGGGGTTTCATTAAGACGGGGCCTTCCTCAGTCTATGCAATCAGCCTATGTGTTAATGAGAACTCACATCTACAATAAAGCGATGGGGCTTTGCCTTTTGTTCTTGGGTACTCTCAGGGAGTTTTTTCAATATACGGTCTAATCTTCCCCCGAATTCATTGTATGAATTAAATTTTCTCTCGGCTTCACTGATTACTACTCCAGCAACATATTCTTCTGTCGTTGATGGTTTGGCGCTTTCTGGATAAGCAAGCACGATTTTTTTCCGCAAAAGATGAATCCCTGCTTTAGCAAGATCTTGATAACTTTTTATTTGACTCGAAACGGATTCCGATAATTGTTTAGCTTTATTGATGAGCTCCTGTTCAACTTCTCTCTCCATTTGTTTGTACTCATCAAACAAAAAATCTATCCTACTATTTGTAGAGATATTCGCATTGTTATACAAATAACCGCTCATTTTTACCTCTTTTTTCCTAATTCACCGCCTCTTCCTACATAAAAAAGATCAAATTCCTTCTGTGCATCCTTGGCAACAGAATAGATGATCT
>Ga0207087_1150_pt1 | contig 15154 bp, 14 predicted proteins | sample Alteio_BWMinHeat_51_FD_153544 | JGI IMG/M metagenome (GOLD analysis project Ga0207087, IMG submission 153544) | Enriched cells from forest soil in Barre Woods Harvard Forest LTER site, Petersham, Massachusetts, United States -... | ecosystem: Environmental > Terrestrial > Soil > Temperate forest >... | reverse complement strand
CCAAGCAGGAGGGGTGCTGGCGCGTGTTACGGAGAGTTTAATGGTTTGTTTACAGCAAGATACAATAGCGCCGCGCTGCGTAGGCGGGTACAAGGGAACTACAGGAGCAAGTAGAAGGTCTGCCGCTTCCAGATAGTGGCAAGTATTTAGCCCGGTCAGCGATACCCACCCAGTATCAAAATGGGAAATGGGCGACCCACTAAGGCGATCTCTGAAGGTGGTAGGGGGACGAAACGGTAAAAATGCGCTCGTTTCCCCGTACCAAAAGCGTCCACTCAAGTAGGCGCGCGCGTTGATTGTGCAGGAAGTATTCATACCAGCGATCCTCGACGAGTTCAGGAATAACCACCACGATCTGGCGGTTGGGATGTTTCTCGCTGAGGTCTAGGACGAACTGAACGATCGGGACGACCACGAAGCGATATGGCGATGGCACGATGGCAAGGGTGGGCGGCTGAGTGCCTGCGACGCGGAACGGCGCCTCCACGTAGCGTTCCCAATCGTCGCGGAGCAATTCGGAATGTTCTGCTAACTCGACATGGACGGCGATCACGTCGGTCGATACGCGGCAGGCAAACTCGAGGCCCCGCTTGGTGAGAACGCTCCAACGATCGATGGGAATCACCGCGATAGGCGGTGTCGCAGTGGCCCGCGGCTCGACCGGACAAGGACACGCGGTAGCCATGGCGATATTGTGGTAGTGACGGCGGACCTGGCGAAACAGCAGGATCACCAACGGGACGAATAAGAGAGTGATCCACGCTCCCTCGGTAAATTTCGCCACCAGCACGACCATGGTAGTGACGCCGGTGACCAATGCTCCGAAGCCGTTGATGAACGCAGATTTGCGCCAGTGGGGTCCGCGGACCTTGCGCCAATGCTGCACCATGCCGGCTTGCGACAACGTGAAGGCCAGGAAAGCGCCAACCGCGTATAGGGGGATGAGCCGGTCGGTTACGCCGCCGAAAACGGCCAGCAGAAAACCGGAGAGCAGAGCCAGGACGACGATACCTTGCGTGTACACCAGGCGGCGGCCACGTTGGGCGAATAGATGAGGAAGATAATTGTTCTGAGCGATGGCTCGGCAGAGGCGCGGAAAGTCCGCGAACGCGGTGTTGGCAGAGAGCGAGAGCACGACAAGGATGGATGCGATGGCAACGTAGTAGAAAATGCCTTTGCCGAAGACCGCGGCAATCAACATCGCCAGAATGCTTTGGTAGCCGGGCTGGCCGGGATCGGTGGCAGTGATACCGTAGATTTTGACGAGATAGGAAATTCCGGCAAGAAGAATTGCCAGGATCAAGATAATTATGGTGAGCGTGCGTTGGGCGTTTTTGACCGCAGGCTCGCGGAAAGCCTTGACGCCGTTGCTCACCGCTTCGACACCGGTCAGTGCGGTGCAACCGCTGGCGAAGACGCGCAGCAACAACCAGTAGGTGACGGCTTGTGTGACCGGCGGTGCAGGCGGGGGCGAGGTGATAGGAACGGGATGGCCTGCGCTGGCGGCTGCGCGAATCAGTCCGGCGGCGATAGTGATGATGAGGGCTCCCACAAACAGATACGTCGGCACCATGAAAGCCACGCCCGCCTCGCGCACGCCGCGCAGGTTAATGATGGTGACCACGGCGAGGATTCCAACGCAGATTTCTACTGTGTGCGGTTGCAGACGGGGAAGCGCCGAAATGAGCGCTCCCACACCGGCGGACACGCCAACCGAAGCCGTAAGGATGTAGTCGGCAAGCAGCGCGGCGGCCGCGAGAAGGCCGGCGGAAGTGCCCAGATTGAAGCGCGCTACGGTGTAAGAGCCGCCGCCAGACGGGTAAGCAGCGATGGTCTGGCGATAAGAGAAAAAGACGATGATCAGCAATGCGATGATCGCGAAACTGATGGGCATGATGTACCGCAAGCCCAGAAGGCTGAGCGGCATCAAGAGGCTCAAGGCGGCTTCCGGGCCGTACGCGGCCGAGCTTAGCGCGTCCAAACCGAAGATGGGCACACCGGCGGCAGCCCCGATCTGCTCAGCGCGTTCGTCGGAAGTCTTGAGGGGCTTGCCGACGATGAGGTCGAGAATGTTCATGGCAGGGGACGCTTGTCCGCTCAATGCAGCAGCCAGCGAGAATTTGAACGTTCTAATTGTGCTCAGCGCCCCGGCAAAGTCAAATCTCGCCTCAACAACCGAAAGCAGGGCTGGCGCATCAGATGTGGCCTGTGGATGGCGGCGGATCCTTGACAGTCTGAATGGGGCAGCCTACACTACGGAGTTTTTAGATGGCCCCGGAGAGGTCGTAGAGGGGCGGGACCTATGGACAAGAAAAGATTGGACTACTACAAAAAGAAGTTGAGCACCCGGCGCGAAGAGCTGATGAAAACCATCGCGCGAACTCAGGAAGAAGGGCGAGCGGCGGACGAAGATCCGACCGTGGACCTGGCGGACAAAGCCGCTAACTCGTACACCAAGGAATTTCTCTTTGGGATGACGAACACGGACCGCACCATCCTGAATATGATTGACGAGGCGCTGCGCCGGATTTCGAGCAATACCTACGGGACCTGCGCAACGTGCGAGGAAGAACTGCAACAGAAGCGCCTCGAAGCGGTGCCCTGGGCGAAGAACTGCATCAGCTGCCAGGAAAAGCTCGAGCAAGGCCTGCTGTAACCTGCGTAAATTACTGGCGCGTTACTTCTATCCTTTCTTATAAAATGAGATGGAGTAGGCTTCTTTCGCTAGTGGCGAGAGAAGTCCAGGCGCGATCGGGTGCCGGAGGATGGCTGGCGCAGGTCAGCAGTGCACTGGCGAGTGTCTTGCTGCCAGCGGCGTGCCGGATTTGCTAGCAGCTGCTGACGCACGCGACCGCGACCCGACAAACGGGTACTGAGCCTCGAGGAGGGCTGGGAGTCGGATCGTGGCGCTTTTGCCACACGCCCGGGCACCCAAGTTGACAACCGACGCGTCTTACTGGTAGATGATGTAATGACCACTGGAGCGACGCTTGATGCTTGTTCTCGGGCGCTGCTGGAGGCAGGAGCGAAATCGGTGATCGGGCTGACGGTGGCCCGGGAGGTTCGCAATCCTGTGGCAGGCTTTGGTGAGGAAGACCCGAGGAACGCGCAATGAGCGCCATGCGGCCAAACGCGGGCGATTCCCGGGGGCGCCATACCCCCGATGCGGCTGCCGCAGCTGTGCCTGGCTCCGAAAGTCCTGCCGGTAGTAGAATCCACAATCCGATCGTGCCGCGACGTGCCTCGCTGATGCAGGAGCCCGTCTTGGTGCTCAACGCGACCTACGAGCCGATCAACGTGACCGCGGTGCGACGCGCCATGGTGTTGCTGCTCAAGGGTGTAGCGCAAGCCGAGGAAATGCACAGTTCTGAAGTGCATTCTGCAGCGCACGCGCACAAAGTTCCCTCCGTGATTCGCTTGTTGGCGTATCGTCATATTCCGCAGCAGAGCCGGGCACTGTCCCGGAAAAACATTCTTTTGCGCGACCGCAATACCTGCCAGTTCTGTGGGAGAATTTTCCCCAGTTCGGAGTTGACCCTGGACCACGTGGTGCCCCGTTCGCGGGGTGGCAGGTCTTCCTGGGAAAACCTGGTGGCTTGCTGCTACCGCTGCAATAACAACAAGGGCGACCGCACTCCGGAGGAAGCCGGGCTGAAACTGGCCCGCAAACCGCGTCCCTTTACGCTGCATACCTCGCGGCAACTCATGCGGCTTATCGGACATCGCGATGAGCGGTGGCGTAAGTATTTGTTTTACTGACGTTTAGCTGCGGTCTTGAAGTTTCTGGAAGAAATCTGCGAGCGCATGAAACCTTTTCCGCGGTGGCGCATCTAAATTATCAAAACCACTTCGAGGACACACCCCGGGAAGCAGTTAGGGCAACCCCCTAGCTGCTTCTCTCCTTTTAGGACCGAAAAAGTCCGCACCTTGCCGTGGCTTTCTAGAAGAAGCAACCTGTTCCAGAACAACGGGGAGGGTTAGCCGGATTTGCGCGGCTCGTTGTCAACCAAGCTGCGTAGCGCCGCTTCTTCGTCCTGGCATTCCGCCAGAACCTGAGAGAGTTTGGTGATTTTCAGAATTTCTTCGACGCGGGACGTCAGTCCCACGACCTTCATTTCGCCGCCGGCCTTAATCACCGTCATATAGTTGCGGACCAGCAAGCCGATCCCGGAACTATCCAAATATTCCAGGCCGCTCAGGTTCAAGATGATGCGTCTGCGTCCCTGACGAACCAGGTTGCTGATGGTATCGTGCAAACCAACGCTTTCGAAAGAAGTTAAGTGACCGGTCAGGTCCACTATGGTGACCTTTCCGTTCTGTCGAATCGAGGCAGTAAAGTGCACGCGCATGGCTCCGTTGTAGCAAGCCATCATCTTAACCTGAATAAAAGTTGCGGTCACAGCGGATTGGCCGCTGGCGAAAAATGTTGCTTCATTGCCGCAGCACCACGCGAAAACCGCGGCGCCAGCTTTCCCCCAGCTGCGAACTCGCGCAGGCTGGCTTCCACCTCGGCGGCAAGCTCCATGCCTGAGAGTATAAACTTATTAGTTATAAGGTATATTATCTTATCGTGTTAATTGCAAACCGGTAACGCGTATCACCGGGCTGTGCATGTTCCAGGCGGACGGCACATGCTCGAAGGAAACTTCGAACGCGCGGGAACCTTGGGGTGCCAGCGACTGTGGCGCCGAGCTAATGAGCGACTGCCGCAGCACGACCTGGTTCATTTCGTCCAGAAAGTCGATGGTAAGCTCGACGCTCTCTAACGAGCGGTCTCCGGAATTGACCAGGTCGCCTTGCAGCGTGGTGACTTCTTGATGGAGATAATTCTCCGCGCGGCTCAGCGCCACATTTTCAACACGGAGGTTGCGCGTGTAGGACTGCTCGACAGCGCCGAAAGCCAGATGCGCCGGAGCCGAAGGCGCTGGACGTCGCGCGGTGCCCAGCCATACTAAAAGCAACAGCGCCGCAGCGGCCAGCGAGACGCCGACGAGCAGCAGGACGCGCCGGGAGCCGCCGCTCTCCTCCGGAGGTGATGGAGTCCCAGGTAGTAACTCAGACATGATGCGTTCCTCAGGCGCCGCGTCAGCGTCCGACAACCAGGCGCTGCACCAGCGTGTCGGGCAGGTGTGCCCGCCGCATGCGTTCCTGGACCACGGGAATATCGTATTGCACGCGCCAGAATTCGACCGTTTTGTTTTCCAGATCGGCGATCGCAAAAGCCGCGCGGGGATCCCCGTCGCGCGGCTGGCCGATGGAACCTGGATTCAACAAATACCGCCGGCCCGGATCGATGCGCAGCGCGGCGAAGGATTCCGCCGCTCGCGGCCGGATTTGCAGCACTTCCAGATTCGAGTCTTGATACGAAAATCCGCCCTGGTGATGCGTGTGTCCGAAGAAGGTGATGGCCGCCGTCGAATCGAGCAGGCCATCCAGCGCTTGTTCCGGCGTAAAGACGTATTCATCTTCATCCTGGAACGCCCCATGCACGAGCACGACCCCTGCCGCTTCCAACGGGCCCGGTGGCAACGCCGCAAGCCAAGCGAGATTGTCTGGAAGCAACTGGCTGCGGGTCCAGTCGACGGCTGCCTTCGCCACCGGATTGAAGTCGCTGGTGTCCATCAATCCCGCTGCTGCCTTGTCATGATTGCCACGAATCGTCTCCGCGTGAATTTCGCGCAAGCGGGACGTCACTTCGTTTGGATCAGGACCGTAGCCCACTACATCGCCGAGACATACACACGAATCCCAGCGCCCCTTGACCGCTTCCAGCACCGCGTCAAGGGCGCTTTTGTTCGCGTGAAGATCGCTAAGTACGAGGGTCCGCATCCCTGGTATCCGAAAAGAGCACCTGAGTATAGATGAACCTGCAAACCGATGCACGGGCCGCTTGGCGCCAAATCCGCGCGATAACGCCGCAGACGCCAGCCAGCACAATCTGTTACCAGAAAGCCGAAGAATATTTACAAAACTTTAAGACTCTGGGCCGCTAAATTTGGCGGAAATCGCTCTATTTCCATAAGATGGCGCGGCCTTAGTCACTGAGAAAGCACAACAATCTTCGTCACCCCGCGAAACATTCGCTAGGGCACATTCGTCTATACCAGTGCAGCTGGTGACTTGAGCTGTTCGGGGTTTACAGCAAAAACCCCGCGGTGGCAGCCGCGGGGCGTTGACACGCAGTCTTTCCGGCCGTTAGTCCAGGAAGAGCGATGTGTCTTGCAGGCGAGCCTACTCGTCCCTGCGGAGCGTGTCAATACTCTCTCGTGGATCGTTCTGGTTCCAGCTGACTCGATCCTTACCGAAAGGCAGATGACACGCATGAAAACCAATTCTCTCGTCCGCTGTTTCGCTTTGCTGGCTTCTCTCGCACTAACCGTGCCGGCGTTCGCCAAGCCCTTTACAAAGACCATCAATCTCGCGCAGAACGCTAAGGTCGGCAAAGCCGATCTGAAAGCCGGCGAGTACCGCCTGATGATCGACGGCAGTAAAGCTACCGTTCAGAAGGGCAAAGACGTCGTCGCCGAATCCGACGGCCGCTGGGAAGATCGCAGCAACAAAGCGGCATACGACTCCGTGCTTTTGAGTGAGAATGGCCAGGTTAAGGAAGTTCGCTTTGCCGGCCAAACCCGCGTGTTTGTATTCAGTGAGTAGGCGAGGAGTCTCCGTGGCTCCTTCGGAAGGGACGAGAGGGAGGCTCCGCGTTGCGGCCGCCTCCCTGCTTGTCCACGTTGTCAACGCACCCTTCTTGGCGTCCTAACGAATCCACATACAATCGCCATAGCTGTAGAAGCGATAGCCCGTGGCAACCGCGTGCCGATACGCCGCCAGCACATGGTCACGTCCGGCAAACGCGCAAACCAACCCGAGTAATGTTGAGCGCGGAAGATGGAAGTTTGTCAGTAACGCATCCACCACGCGAAATGGAAATCCTGGTGTGATGAACACGCGCGCGTCGGCTCTGCCCGCGAGGATAAAATCGCCGATACCGGTTTCCGCGGCACGCAAGGCGCTGTCCTCCAGTGCGCGGACCGACGTCGTCCCGATAGCCACGATGAACCTGCCGGCCGCTTTCGCCAGGCAAATGCGCTCTGCCGTCTCGCGCGGGATTTCGTATGACTCTGAGTGGATGGCGTGTTCCTCAAGCGTTTCCGTATGTACCGGCCGGAAAGTGCCCAGGCCGACGTCCAGAGTCAGTTCGCAAATCTCCGCGCCGCGGTCGCGAATCGCCTGAAGGATTTCCGGCGTGAAGTGTAAACCCGCCGTCGGCGCAGCGACAGCTCCCGGTTGGGTGGCGAAGATCGTTTGATAACGCTCGCGATCGCTTGCCTCGTCAGCGCGATCGATGTACGGCGGCAGCGGAACGTGTCCCAGCTTTTCGAGATGATCGGTAACGCTGACCGCACTGTGCGAGCAAAAGCGAATGGTCCGCTCGCCCAGCTCTCCGCGAGCGATCACTTCGCCTTCCAACTCACCTTCCCCGAATAACACGCGCTCGCCGATTTGCATTTTGCGGCCCGGACGAACCAGAGCTTTCCAGGTGTCGAGGCCGGCTCGGCGCAACAAAAAAACCTCGACACGCCCAGGCGAGATTCTGTTTTGGACCTCGCCGGGAACCTCATCCAAGGCAAACCCCGCCCGCTTGCCGAAAAGTCGGGCCGGAATTACCCGCGCATTGTTGAGCACTAGCAGCTCATCGCCGCGCAGCAGCGCCGGGAAGTCCCTGAACCGTCCATCCTCAACAGCACCGGTCGCCCGATGCAGCTCCAAAAGCCGCGAGTCCTGTCGATGGACCAGAGGCCGCTGCGCGATCTGGTCCCGCGGAAGATCGAATTCGAGCTCGTCCATGCGCATAGCCGCACAGTCTAGCAGTTCCATTCCCACAGGAAGGCCGGGAACCAGTTAGTGACGGAGCAGCACCAGGATTCGCTAGCTCCGCAGCAAATCCTGCGAGCATCTTGCGGGACCGCACAAAGCCGAAGCGCATCGCCGGCAAAAATGTGGTAACACTGAGGTGCCCGCGAAGGGGCTTCCCTCGAATCCGGTGAAGGTGTGAGGACGACATGCTGCAGTTTGAAAAAATGACCGTGAAAGCGCAGGAAGCCCTGCGCACCGCTCAGGATGTGGCCGCCAAGCACGAGAATCAGCAAATCGAGCCGGTGCACCTGCTCGCCGCTCTGATCTCACAGGCCGACGGCGTGGTGCCGCCGCTTCTCGCTCGCCTGGGCATCCGCAGCGAGGCGGTGCAGCAGGATATCGAGCGTGAAATCGCCAAGCTTCCCAAAGTCTCGGGATTTGCACAGCAGAATATGGGACGCCCGCTGAACGATCTTCTCGAGCGCGCCTTCCAGGAAGCCACCAAGTTCAAAGACGAATACGTTTCCACGGAGCATATGTTTCTCGCGATTGCCGCGCGCGATCGCGACTCTGCCGGACAAATCTTGAAGCGCCAAGGCGCTTCCTACGAAGCAATCTTGCAAGCTCTCACCAGCGTGCGCGGCAGCCAGCGCGTTACTTCGCAGAATCCGGAAGCCACCTACGCTTCCCTCGAAAAGTACGCCCGGGACCTCACCGACCTTGCCCGGCGCTCCAAGCTCGATCCCGTGATTGGCCGCGATGAAGAGATTCGCCGCGTTATGCAGATTCTCGCCCGGCGCACCAAGAATAATCCGGTGTTGATCGGCGAACCCGGCGTCGGCAAGACCGCCATCGCCGAAGGACTCGCGCAACGCATCATTTCCGGCGACGTACCAGACGTGCTGAAAACAAAACGCCTCGTAGCGCTGGACCTGGCAGCGCTCGTGGCCGGAGCAAAGTATCGCGGAGAATTTGAAGACCGCCTCAAAGCCGTATTAAAAGAGATTACCGATGCGCAAGGGCAAATCATCCTGTTCATTGACGAACTGCACACCCTAGTCGGCGCTGGCGCAGCCGAAGGCGCGATGGATGCTTCCAATATGCTCAAGCCCGCGCTGGCACGCGGCGAACTGCGCGCCATCGGCGCCACCACGCTCAACGAATATAAGAAGTACATCGAGAAAGATCCCGCTCTCGAACGCCGCTTCCAACCAGTGTTGGTCAACGAGCCCACCGTCGAGGACACCATCGCCATTCTCCGCGGCCTGAAAGAGCGCTACGAAGTGCATCACGGTGTGCGCATCAAAGATGCCGCGATTCTCGCCGCCGCTACGCTTTCGCATCGCTACATTTCCGACCGCTTTCTCCCCGACAAAGCCATCGATTTGATCGACGAATCCGCGGCCAGCCTGCGCATGCAGATCGATTCGCTTCCCGTGGAAATCGATGCCATCGAGCGGCGCATCATGCAACTCGAAATCGAGCGCCAGGCACTGCTTAAAGAGACCGACGCACACTCCAAGGAACGCCGCGAGCAGATCGAAAAGGAACTCGCGAAGCTGAAAGAACAATCAAGCGTCCAGAAAGCCCGCTGGCAGGCCGAGAAAGGGGCCATCGGCAGAATTCGCAAGCTCAAGGAGCAGATCGAGCAGCTCAAGGCGGAAGCGGAGCGCTTCGAGCGCTCCGGCGAACTCGCCAAAGTCGCGGAAATCCGCTACGGCAAGATCGCCGCGGCGGAACGCGATCTAGAAAAAGCGCAAGAGGCCTTTGCGGCCATGCAGAAGCAAGCCCCGATGCTCAAGGAAGAAGTCGATGAAGAAGACATCGCCAAGCTAGTGAGCAAGTGGACCGGCATTCCCGTGGGCCGCTTGCTGGAAGGCGAAGCCGCCAAGCTCGTGCGTATGGAAGAGCGGCTGCGGCAACGCGTAGTCGGCCAGGAAGATGCTCTCAAGCGCGTCTCCAACGCCGTGCGCCGCAGCCGCGCCGGACTCTCCGACGGCAAACGCCCCATCGGTTCCTTCATTTTCCTCGGACCAACCGGCGTCGGAAAAACCGAGCTGGCGCGCGCGCTCGCCGAGTTTCTCTTCGACGACGAAAAACTCATGATTCGCATCGACATGAGCGAATACATGGAGAAGCACACCGTTTCGCGGCTCATCGGCGCGCCGCCGGGCTATGTGGGATACGAAGAAGGCGGCCAGCTCACCGAACAGGTCCGCCGTCATCCGTACTCGGTGGTCTTGTTTGATGAAATTGAAAAGGCCCATCCGGACGTTTTCAACGTGCTGTTGCAGATCCTCGAAGACGGCCGCCTGACCGACGGCCAGGGCCGCACCGTGGATTTCCGCAACACCGTGCTCATTATGACCAGTAATGTCGGCTCCACGGCCATTTTCGAGCTCGCCGGCAAGGATCCGGAAAAAGCGCGCAAGGAAGCCATGGAAGCGCTGCGCCAGTCGTTCCGGCCGGAATTCATCAACCGCATCGACGAAATCGTAATCTTCAATCCGCTGGACAAAGAACAGTTGATGAGCATCGTTGATCTGCTGCTCAGGAGCGTCGAAAATTTGCTGGCGGAGCGTAAGATCACCCTAACCCTTACTCCGGCCGCCAAGGAACTGGTCCTGCGCGAAGGCTTCGATCCTGCTTACGGCGCGAGGCCCCTGCGTCGGGCTATCCAACGGTTGATCCAGGATCGGCTCGCGATGGATATTCTCGAAGGCAAAGTATTGCCCGGCGACCATCTCGTCGTCGATCGCGATGGTCAGAAAGAAGCGCTGCGCTTCGAGCGCGCCAAAACAAAACAACCCGCTTCCGCCGCGCGCATGTAAACGAACAGAGGTTTCTCGCGACGGTTACGGAGATCGGTAAAAGAGGAACGCAGATGAGAATTTTGCGAACGACCTTTGTGCTGGTGGCTCTTACGCTTACCTTGATGTTGGTGGGCCAATATTTCGGCGGGCGCAACGGACTGACCATCGGGCTCGCCTTCGCGATTTGCACCAACGCGTTTGCCTATTTCTTCTCGGACAAGATCGCTCTTTGGTCCAGCGGCGCTCGCCCGGTCACGCAAGAGGAAGTGCCGCGGCTCTACGCCGTCATGGAGCGACTGGCGGCAAAGGCCAATCTGCCGGTGCCCAAGTTGTACGTCGTTCCCGAAGCCGCTCCGAATGCCTTCGCCACCGGAAGAAATCCGCGCCATGCCTCCGTAGCCGTCACCGAGGGCTTGCTGCAACTAATGAACGACGAAGAACTCGAGGGCGTGATCGCCCATGAGCTCTCCCACGTCCGCAACTACGACATCCTGATCAGTTCCATCGCCGCAACCATGGCCGGTGCCATCACCTGGATCGCGCACTGGGGACCTTGGCTCGGATATGGAAGCCGTGATGACGACCGCGAGCGCGGCGGCGGTGGCCTGATGGCCTTGTTGCTCATGATTCTGGCGCCCCTCGCGGCTGTGCTTCTGCAATTCGCGCTCTCTCGCCAACGGGAATATTCCGCTGACGAAACCGGCGTCCGCATGGTCGGTAACCCTTATGGCTTGATTCGCGCACTCGAGAAGCTGGGAGCCTACAACAACCGCATCCCCACGACCGCCATCCCACCGGCAACCGCCGCTCTTTGCATCGTAAAGCCGCTTTTTGGAATGGGGGCTATGTCATCGCTCTTCAGCACGCACCCGCCCCTTGGAGATCGCATCGCCGCCTTGCGCCAAATGACCGTGACGCCACTCCGCTAGCAGCTATCGGGCGCTTGCGCCAGTCCCCTGCATAGTTTCGCCACCTGACATGTAATCTGTGCGCTTTCCGGCTATTCGGGACTATTGCGCTTTTTAGCTAAACCCTTTTTCTTCAGATAATTAGACATTGAGGCACTCCCATGAACGTTTGGTGAACGAAGTGCAGTCTGGTAGTGGGGCACGGTTCAGCGTAAGGCGTTAGAGGGGATGGCTGTAAATGACTTGTCGGGACACTATCCATTTGATTTGTTGGTACTTAGAGGGGCGTCTCTCGAAACCTGTCGAGGGCGAGATTCAAACACATCTCGGCGGTTGCGCCGATTGTCGGCTGGTACTTGACGCCGCCATGAACACGCTGGATCGCTATTTTAGTTCTCCGCGCGAACTGGATCCCGGAGCCGCCTCCCGCGCCGCTTAGTTGACTCGCTCTAACCATAATCTTTACAATCAGTTGCAGGCATCTGGATGTTCTCCGTTGGTTTGCACTGGTTCTTTCTGCTCACCCGCCCTAGCTTTGTCCAAGAACCAGCAAAATTTACAAACCAGCCCCCAAGCACGTAAAATTTACTGCTGCTCTCCTAGGCACTGGACTCGCCTTTAGGCAGTCTAGGGGAGTGTAAACTCAAGTAAAATCTGGATTTAGGTACTAGCACCAACCTAGGGCCCACGTTTGGATTGGCAGATGCACTCTGCCTTCCCGCAGGGCGGAAACGCCTAAAGGAGAAATTGTACATGAGCGAATTTCAGGAACCCATCCACCACACCTCGACCGGAACCCCTCGCTGGGTCGGCTTGGCTGTTGGCATTTTGGGCGGCATCTCGCTGATCGGGATTGGCTTGGGCTGGACCGCCATCAACCAGGCGAAGAGCGCAGAGCAGACCACGCAGGCCTCGCTCAAGCAATCCAACGACGCTTTGAGTCAACGGCTAGCCAAAACGGAAGAACAGAATCAACAGCTGCTAAGTGATGTGAAAGTGGTCACTGACAAACTCAACGTCACGCAAGATCAGCTCATTTCTGCCCGCAAGCAGACCAAAAAGACGGCCGTGGCTTACGACCAGAAGTTGACCGGAGTTCAGAAGGATTTGACGGGACAAATCGCTACGAAAGCAAACATTGAAGACGTCAACAAGCTCAACGGCGACGTCTCCGGCGTAAAGAGCGACCTCGACGCCACCAAAAACAACTTGCAGATGGCTCGCAGCGAAATGGGCACGCTCATCGCGCGCAACCACGATGAGATCGACCAGCTTCGCCGCATGGGCACGCGCGACTACTTCGAGTTCACCGTGCAGCGCAAGGCCGGTGCTACCAAGGTCGGCACTATCCAGGTCGAACTGAAAGACACCAACCCCAAGAAGAACCAGTACACCATCAACGTTCTCGCCGATGACAAGAGCTTCGAGAAGAAGAATCGCTCCGTCAACGAACCGATCTTCTTCTACACCGGCGGCACTCGTGCGGCTCTCGAACTCGTCGTCAACAAAGTGACCAAGGGTTCGGCTTCCGGCTACCTCAGCGTGCCCAAGGCAGCAGGCACAGCTAGCGCCAGCGCCAGCAACTCCGGCCAGTAAGCGGTTTCTTTCCGAGCAAAGTCAAACGGCTTTACTCCTTGAGAGCACGGCAGGGGGAGGATTCCAGAGAATCCTCCCTTTTGCTTTTAGGGGCGTTTGAGGCGCCGCCTCATTTCCGCTACGATGTTTCTCTGCCTATGAGCGCCACGTTGCTTCATGTCGCCCGCGCTTTCGCTCCCACCGCCGAGATCGCAGACGCCGGTATCTTGCTTCGTGATGGAGTGATCGAATCCATCGGGCCCCGCGAAGCAGTGACGCTCCCCGCTGGCGCCCAAGAAATTTCCGCGCCCGGCCAAACCGCCATCCCCGGGTTTCTCGATGTACACATCCACGGTGCAGGCGGCCACGACGTCATGGAAGCCAGCCCCGAAGCCCTCACCGCCGTCACGAAAATGGCGGCTCGCCACGGCACCACCTCCATGGTCGCCACTACCGTCACCGCCAGTCCCGACGACACTCTGCGCAGCATCGCAGGCATCGCCAACTACATCTGCGTCCAGCACGAGATCGCCGACGCGCGCGCCGAAATTCTCGGCCTGCATTTCGAAGGCCCTTTCATCAGCCCGCTCCGCCGCGGCGTCCATCCGCCGGAATGGATCAAGCTCCCGTCCGCGGACCTCCTCGAAAAATTTCTGCATGCCGCGGCCGGCCACGCGCAAATCCTCACCATCGCGCCCGAGCTCCTGGGAGCAACGCCATGCATCGAGGCGGCTCGCAAAGCCGGCATGGTTGTCGCCATAGGCCACACCGACGCCACCTACGAACAAGCTCGCGCCGCGATCGCTCGCGGTGCGCACCACGCGGTCCACGTCTACAACGCCATGCGGCCCTTCTCTCATCGCGACAGTGGCGTCATCGGTGCCGTGCTCACCTCCCCGGAAATTTCCGCGGAGCTCATCGCCGACGGTGTTCACGTCGATGAAGCCGCGATGAAACTCCTGGTGCAAGCAAAAGGCGCCGGCGGCGTCATTCTGATTAGCGACGGCATTTCCGCCACCGGCATGCCCGATGGCAACTACATGCTGGGTCATTTGGAAGTTACGGTGAGTGGCGGTGTCTGCCGCAATTCCGAGGGCAAGCTCGCTGGCAGCACGCTCACGCTCGATCGCGCCCTGCGCAATATCGTGAATCTCGGCGCTTCCCTGGCTGACGCCGTGCGCATGCTCACGCTAAATCCGGCGACCTTGCTTGGATTGGAATTCAAGAAAGGCGTGTTACGCTCCGGCGCAGACGCCGACCTGGTCCTGCTCGACGAAGCTTTGCAAATCACATCCGTCTTCGCCCGCGGCGAAGCCGTAGCCTAATTCGGCGCCGCACGCAGCAACCTTCAGCGATTCACCGGCACGCCCAACTCTTCGGCTAGCTGCGCCGCATCAAACGGGCTGGACGCAAAATACCGATCGCCAATTTGGAAGGTGGGCACTTTGCGTTTACCCTGGTTCGCCTTGATCACAATTGCTTCAGCGGATGCATCCTGCTCAATATTCACTTCGCGAAAAACAACGCCGCGTTCTTTCAAAAACGCTTTCGCCCGCCGGCAGTCCGGGCACCACGCGGTCGTGTACATCGTGATCAGCTCTGTGGCCATACCCATTCATTGTATTGGATGCGCGGGCGAGCGCGCGGCTTCAACGCGCGCGAGTAGCGTAAACGCCTACGCTTGCTGCACCGGCGCGCCGCGATACTTGCGCGCCACCTGAACGCGAATCAGCGCCCGCTGCAGCGCAATCGTTACGCGGTCCCAATCCAGGTTCGGATCGCCGGAAGAAACTCGCTCCTGCGCACGCTTGAGCGCCCGTTCCGCGCGTGCCAGATCAATCTCCACCGCGCGCTCCGCCGTTTCCGCCAGCACGGTCACCCGGTCCGGCAGTACTTCCGCAAAGCCCCGCATAATCGCCAGCACCGTCGGCTCCGCATTCCCCACCGGCTTATAACTCAGCTCGCCAATTCCCAGCTCGGTGATCAACGGCGCATGCCCTG
>Ga0207087_1147_pt1 | contig 15266 bp, 13 predicted proteins | sample Alteio_BWMinHeat_51_FD_153544 | JGI IMG/M metagenome (GOLD analysis project Ga0207087, IMG submission 153544) | Enriched cells from forest soil in Barre Woods Harvard Forest LTER site, Petersham, Massachusetts, United States -... | ecosystem: Environmental > Terrestrial > Soil > Temperate forest >... | reverse complement strand
TCGTGCTTTTATCCATGGATGCCGCCAGGTCTCCGATAACATTCACGTCGTTACTCCGATTGCGATTCCATTTCACGGGAGCGCGGTTTCACGCTGGATCAACAAGCGGCTGTTGGTATGGCACTTGCGTCGGGAGATGCTGCAGCTTGGTTTTCGCAATCCGATCACCTGGACGTTTCTGCCAACCTCTGTCGATGTGGTAGGGAATCTTGGCGAGGCGATGGTGGTGTATCACTGCACGGACGAGTTCTCGGAATTTACCGCGTCTTCCCGTGACCTCATTCTCGGGATGGAGCGGCGGCTGATTGCCAAAGCCGACCGTGTCATTGTTTCGGCCGAACGCCTTTATGACAGCAAGGTGGCGCTCAATCCGGAAACGTATCTTGTCCGCCACGGAGTGGACATCGAACACTTTCGAAAGGCCTGCGATCCGCGAACCAGTATCCCCTCTGCTATCTCGGGACTCGCACATCCGGTTGTTGGTTTTTTTGGTCTGATTGCGGATTGGGTGGACTTGCGGCTGATTGCGAATCTTGCTCGCGCCCGCCCACACATGTCGTTTGTGCTCATTGGGAAAATCGATACCGACGTCTCTCCGGTGTCAGGACTCTCCAACGTCCATCTGCTGGGGCAGGTGCCTTATGCGGATCTTCCCGGCTATTGCCGTGGTTTCGATATCGCCATTCTTCCTTTTGTCGTCAATGAACTCACGTTGAACGCGAATCCGCTGAAGTTGCGCGAATACCTTGCGGCGGGTTTGCCCGTGATTTCGACAGCGCTTCCGGAGGTCGAATTATTCGGTCCACTCGTTCAGATCGGAAAGGACGTTCCTGAATTCCTGCATCATCTCGACGCGCTGGTTGCGTCGAAAGAAATCGGTCCCAGGCAGACACTGTCCAGAGAAATGGATGGAGAATCCTGGGATATGAAAGTCGAAGAGATGAGTCGGGTTGTCACGGGCGGTGTGCAACATAAGCGGGTGATGGCGGAAACAACATGCGTTTCGAATTAAGCTTTCTGATCCTTCTACAGCTTGTGATTCCGGCGTCCGCAAGCGCGGCGAGCCCTTTAAGGTGGTGGGTTGATAGCGTGACCGTTAAGGTTCGGCCTTCAGACCTGCCGCCTGCAGTTATGGCCCATGCCGCCGAAATCCATGCCGCCCGAAACGAGTTCGAGCCGTTTCAGATTGTGATTCGTTCGCCAGCCGATGTGACCGGGCTGGACTTCGAAGTCTCGGACCTGACGAATTCTTCCCACAACGTGATTCCCGGCGCTGTCATACCGATTTATTTTGTAGGCGATATCAACTTAAAGCGGCCCTCTCGTGAACATGGTGAAACTGGGGATTGGCCCGATCCTTTGATACCTCGAGTGGACACTTACTTTCACGAGCGGCGAAACGCTTTCCCATTCACGCTGCATCGAAACCAAAATCAGGCGGTGTGGATTGATCTATACGTTCCGGTAAATGCGCGGGCGGGATCGTACACCGGCACGGTACGGGTTACGAGCAAAGGGCAACCTCTGTTTACAGTTCCCGTGCGTCTAACAGTGTGGAATTTCGTCCTTCCGTCGACTTCGTCTCTAAGGACATCGTTTGGTTTCAATGGCGTTGCTGCTCTCAAGCAACACGCTGGGAAGTATACGTCCAATGATGACTTGAGAAGTCTGACCGCACTGTATACAAGAGCGGCACTGCTGGACCGCATCAGCTTCTACGGTGGTACGGGGACGCCGCCGCCGTTCGCATTCAATGGCACAAAAGTGACAATCGACTGGAAAGACTACGATCGGGATGCCGGCCAATTTCTCGACGGCACGGTATTGGGACAGGCCGACCCCTTGCCTGGCGCCCGTACAACTTCTACGGATCTTCTGACCCACGGGGATGCGGATACCGACCTTAAAAAGATGTTGTACTGGCGGGAATGGGCAACACATTTTCGAGAACATGGCTGGCTCGATCGATTGTTTTACTACCTGAAGGATGAACCCCGCGTCCAGGACTATCCCCAAATTGTGCAGCGCGCCGCTCTTGTACACCGCGCGGATCCCGCGATCCGGACTCTGGTGACACTTCAACGGACGGCGTCACTGGATGATGGTATCGACATCTGGACACCTCTGATCAATTGTTTCGAATTGAAACCCCATTTTGACAGCTTCTGCAGTTCGACGGTACCCCGCAAGGCGTACGACGAAGCGATTCAAAGCGGCAAACAGTTGTGGTGGTATCAATCCTGCAGTAGTCATGGTTGCAACATCGAGGGCGGCTCATATTTTAGCGGATGGCCCAGCTATATGATTGACGATACGGCAGTGTCGAATCGCATGATGCCATGGCTCGCCTGGAAATATGGAATTGGGGGTGAACTATATTTCAATACAGTAGAAGCATATAACCACCCGATTGATCCCTGGTCGGATGTCTATCTCTTCGGCGGCAATGGAGATGGGACGCTTTTCTATCCCGGACGTCGAGCGAATATTGGCGGCTCCAGGGATATTCCCATCGACAGCATCCGCTTGAAACTGATCCGGGAAGGCCTCGAGGATTATGAATATTTTATTTTGCTCGACAAGGTTACTTCGCCCGGTACGGCCGAAACATATATCGACCGCATCGTACATAACACCAATTCGTTCGAAAGCGATTCGGGAACGTTCGATGGGGTGCGCTTGCAGATCGGCAAACAGATTGAGAAGAATTCGTTCCGGGTCGATCCGAAAGATGCGTCTGAAGGATTCCGGTAAACATTCATGAGTCAAATAGTCAAAGAACCATTGATGCCGGAGCCGCCGTTGACGATACCCCGTTTGTTTTCCGGCATCGAACGATGCGCATCGACTGTGGTCGACGCTCTTCTTCCGCATATTGACGGTATTCACAGGTCATGGAAGAAACTGCTGAAGGAAAAGTTGCATCTGGATCCGCCAGCGGTGCGCGCGCTCCTGGGACTCAATATAGAAGCTCAGTACAAGAATCTCCAATCGGGAGACATCGAAGCATTTTCCGAAGCCCTGGAAGCGCAGGGTAAATTGCTCCAGCGCCGCGGAATACCGATGGATCGTACGGTTGCGGCATTCACTCTTTATGTCGAAGCCTGTGTTCCTTTTCTGAGCCTAAGCCCGCATCAACTTCTGCTGGATGCGCTAATTCAGATGGTTTCCGCCAGCCAGTATTTCCTCGTCATGGGTTATTCCCGACAGAGCGAAGAACACTGGAACGAATTGGAGCAGCGGTTGATCGAAAGCGAGAAACGAGTTCGCCATTATTCTGTTCATCTCGTCAGTATTTACGAGCAGACGGCCCGGAGCATTGCAAGGGATCTCCATGACGATATCGGACATAACCTTCTGGTGTTGAAGTTGTATCTTGAGTTGATCAACGTGGACCTCAAGGAGGGGCATCGCGAGCACGTGAGCCAGAAGCTGGATGAGGCGGTCAACCTCATTGGGCATGCGATCGACGGCGTGCGGCGTCTGGCATTCAATCTTGGGCCGGCCATTCTCGAGGAGGCAGGCTTCGTCCCGACATTACGCCGTTACGGCGAGCAGTTTGCTGAAAGAACCGGTATCAAAACCAGGTTCGATATCCAGTTATCGGTTAAGCTGCCATCCATTTTTGAAGTCACGCTCTACCGGGTGATGCAAGGTGCGTTGTCCAACGTCGTGGAGCATTCCGGCGCCAAAAACGTGCGGATTGGATTGCACACGCGGCGCGGCAAACAAGTGATTCCGATTGTCACTATGTCGATAGAGGATGATGGCAAGGGTTTCGACCTCCAGAAAACTCTGCGGTATCCCAATCAGGCATTCGGATTGATGACCATGCGGCAAAGAGTAGAGATGCTTGGTGGAAAATTTCGGACGGAATCGCGCTCCCGCAGCGTTGGCGCCGAGGGCCCCGGGACGACAATCGAGGTGGAGATTCCAGTCGAGGCTATCGAAACACCATGACCGCAAGAGTCAAAGTTCTAATATGCGACGATCATACCCTGTTTCGCGCAGGCCTCAAGGCGCTTTTGGGCAACGTACCTGCGATCGAAGTCATAGGCGAAGCCGAAAACGGCAGGGAAGGTGTCGAGAAGGTGAAGCAGCTTCATCCGGACGTGGTGCTGATGGATATCTCCATGCCGGACTTGAATGGATTTGAAGCAACGCAGCGCATTATTCAATTCGATAAGAAAGCCCGGGTTCTGATTCTCACCATGTACGATGAGGACGATATGATCATCCGTTGTCTGGATGCCGGAGCCTCAGGCTACATCCTGAAAGATGCGCCTGCCGACCAGCTCATTTATGCCATCCAGGAAGCATCGAAGGGCGGGAAGTACCTGAGCCCTCGCATCGTTACCAAAGTGGTCGGACAGTACTTGAAAACGTCGGTACGCCCGGTCGATACCTACGAACTCCTGAGCAGCCGCGAGCGCGAGACTCTGAACATGCTGGCGGAAGGTCTTACGGTTAAGGAAATTGCCTTCCGCCTCAAGCTAAGTGTCAAGACCGTCGAAGTTCACAAGTACAATCTCATGAAGAAAATCGACATTCATGACCGGACCGAACTGATCAAATACGCGCTGCAAAAAAATCTGATTCGCCTCGCACGCTAGTCGTAAAAGACATCATTCTAGTTCACCGTAATTGTGGAGTTAACTGCAATAAACGCGCCATTGGTATCCAGCGAATTCCGGACTCCATAAACATTGTAGTTTCCTTTCGGTTGAGCCGGGCTTGTGCACAAAAGGGGCGACCGGCCGTTTCCATCTAGGGTTACCCAGGAAGTGATGATGCCTGCGCCGCCGGGGTAGATAAGACCGATGTCGATTGTCATGTTCGCGCCATTTCCCGCCATAACGGTATAGCATCCACCCTGAGACACGACGCCTGGGTTGAAGGACAGGGATACCGGCTTTCGCGGCGTTACATGGATCGTGGCATCCCCAACAGGCACCCAACTTCCGTTATTCGTATTCCGTATACTGTGAATCACGTAGGCTCCTACCGGCTGTTCCGGACTTGTACATAGCAGCCCCGATGCGCCGTTACCGTTCAGAGTGGTCCAGGGTGAAACCACGGCCGAACCTCCGGGAAAGTCGAGTTGGATGTCAATGGTCATGTTGGCTCCGTTCCCGGCCAGCACGGTATAGCAATCGCCTTGTGCGATTGTGCTGGAACTGAACGTCAGCGAGGTTGGCTGCGGACTCGCCGCGGAAACCGGGGTCGAGACAGGTATTGCGACCGGCGCCGGTGTGGGGGCAGGTGCGGGTGCGGGCGAAACAGCGGGCACAGCAGCCGTTGCGCTTGTTGCTTCGAACGCATCGACCCACACCCAGGATCCGCCCGACGCAGCGCTTTTGGTCCCGGTTACTTGAACCGTGAGAGTATGGGAGCCCGCCGCAAGTCCAGCCACGCTATAGGCCGTCGCTTGTGCAGCAGACGGAGTGGAGTAGGTGTCGACGGAGCCAGCCAGTGTGCCATCGACATAGACCTTGGCAATGCCCGACCATTCGTCGCGATAGGCGATCCAGTTTGCACCGGTTCCGTTGAATGAGAATGTGGCGCTGTCGCCGGCATTCATGGAGAGTACGGCGCTGCCACCGCTGTGGGCTGCAAGCTTGTTGGTTGTCCACGATCCCGTCAACACGACGGCAGTACTGGTCTGCTCAAAACGAGTGATTGTTGCGGGCGGATCCGGAACGGTCACCGTCGTGGCCGGGGGGGCGGACGTGACTGGCGCTGGCGTGGGGGCTGGTGCAGGCGTGGCTACAGGTACGGCAGCAGATGCGGCTATTGCTGCGAACGCATCGACCCACACCCAGGATCCGCCCGACGCGGCGCTTTTGGTCCCGGTCACCTGAACCGTGAGAGTATGGGAGCCCGCCGCAAGTCCGGCCACGCTATAGGCCGTCGCTTGTGCGGCAGACGGAGTGGAGTAAGTGTCGACGGAGCCAGCCAGTGTGCCATCGACATAGACCTTGGCAATGCCCGACCATTCGTCGCGATAGGCGATCCAGTTTGCACCGGTTCCATTGAATGAGAATGTGGCGCTGTCGCCGGCATTCATGGAGAGTACGGCACTGCCACCGCTGTTTGCCGCAAGGTTGTTTGTCGTCCACGATCCCGTCAACACGACGGCAGTGCTGGTCTGCTCAAAGCGAGTGGCTGTTGCCGACGGATCCGGCACGTTCACCGTCGGGGCCGGAGTAGTAACCGCAACTGGCGCCGGTGTGGTAACCGGAGCCGGAGTGGGGGTCGCGACTGGCGTCTGCACCGGCGACTGTGTGTTGTTGGAGGTAGCCGGATCCAGCACGATCATATAGGTGTCGGTGTATTGAGCCGGATATCCTCCGACGATCACTTGCAGGTCAAAGTTGCTGCTGTAAACAATCCGGGAGCCATCGCGGCTGGCTGAAGTTCGCGGCATGTAGTAATAACTGTCAAGTGGCCGGCTGCGATGCTGGACCAGCCGGATCACCTCAGAGCCATCCAGTTTGATCTGGAGAATTTCGTTGGTGTATTTGGGCCAGTTCGTTGGATCGGGATTGCTTGGCGCATAGGTTTCCACGAATGCCCAACCGCTGTCGGATGCCGAAATGTGGACGGCCAGGCTCCAGTCCAAACTCACCAGACAAGTCTGCGAAGCGTCGGCCAACCGGATTTTCACGATTCCGTTGTTGCAGATCGGGTTCGGATCCGCCGAATTGGCCCAGACCAGGACTTCGTCGCCATTGAGGTCGCGCGCCATGTGCATATGGCCTTCGACATGGGCCTCCTGCCGCAGGAAGTTCATATTGCGGTCGAACATTTCAATGCCATTGAAGCGGGCCGTTCCGTTCTGGTACCACGAAACGGTGACGTGTCCGTCCGGGGTGTTGTAGAGACTGTCGAAGCCACGGCCTCCCGAGTCCAGAACGCTGCCCTTGGTGTCGGTGCTTATTTCATAAACGAAAATGTATCGGGTGTCGCCGGCCAGCACAAAATGATCTCCGTCATAACTGATGTCGGACTCTCCCATGCCGCTGATGGCGCTATATTCGGAAAACGTGTGGAGAACGGTCATGACCTGGGTTCCCACGTTGTACTTCTTGAGTTGGTTGCTGTTGACGAAATACAGCACGTTGGGATCGGTTCGAGACCACCGCGGTTCGGACCCGGCATTGATGGCGAACGGCAGGTCGCGGAGGTAAGTTCCACCACCGTCGTAGAGAGCGAAGTAGCTGTCGTGCTGGAGAATCAAGCGAGAGTTGTCGCTATTGAACGGCGCTTCGGTGGAATATTCATTGGTGATCATCGTCAGTTTCCCACCCTGGGCCGCGTCATTTATGGACCGCGCATCGGACACCCGTTTTACCGTGGAACCAAACGCCGGATCCACATAGCTGCCTCCCACAGGCGGCGGAACGAATGTGTTGTAGTTTACTGGCGCGTAGCTGGCCGTGTCGGTCACAGAGGCGAAGCCCACTGCGGCCATGACGAACAATGCAATTGCTGCGCCGAGCCCGATTTTCACGATGGATTGGTGTTTAAAGAAAACTTTCATTGGTACTCCTGTCGATTGATTTCTTGCGAAACTACCTGTCTTCGAGGCGTGCAGAGCTTGAGCAGGACGGGGGCGAGTTGTTTTGTGAGCGAAGCCTCATCGATGCGCGCGTCGGCATTGCAATGTGGGAAATCGCTGTACTGACTGGCAGCCCAGAAAGTCAGGACGACCTTCGCTCCTGGGCTGGCGTTCTTCAGTGCTTCGATGGTTCCTGGCGCATCGGGTCCGATTGCGCGGTCGTTAACGATGATCAGATGCGGCAGGATTCTTTCGGCATGCCGAACGACTTGTCTGGCGTCATTGACACAGGACAGAATCGCGATGCCGGAAACATTGCCAATCAGATACGAAATGACACGTGAGAGAGATTCGGGTTTTACTGCGATGAGAATTCTGAGGCTGTCTCCACAAAAGCCGCCGTTTTGTTTTTCCATGAGACAAGCTTGGCGGCGGAGCAGAATTATCGAAATTGGGAGAGCTACTTACGGTGGGAGCTAAAACGCCTTAACTGGCGCGTAACGCACTAGGTGAAGTGCGCGAGGAGCACCTTAGCGGGAGTGAGAAAAGCTGTTAATTATGAGCAGTTTACGGCGAGTGCGGTGAGAAATCCCACCGTGTGCGGTTGTGCACAGTTCCAGCCTTGCACTGCGAGCACACTCGTGACTGGAGGCGAAAATTATGGACTTATCGGCGCTGAACGGTTCGGAACTGGAAAGGAATTGTATCGATTCCCGGAATTGTGGCCTCTGGTTCGAACGAAGGCGTTACACAATCCCGAGCATATTGTTGGCGGGTATTACTGGATGGGCGCTGGGTGTGGCACAACTTGCCATTCTTGGCGGGCAGAATTTCGGCAATTGGGATTCAATTCCCCTGCTTCCGCTTTTTAGTGCGTTGGCGTGGTCGTCGATGGGAATGGTGCTTGGTGGAAGCGGACTCTTTGCGAAGACGAGGGTTTTGTCAGCGTAGAAGAAACGCCCCTGGGGAACTCCATACGAAGCTCCTCAGGGGCATCCCCTTTTTTACTGACCTGCGGCCAGGGCCGTATTGTCGTCCAACTCTCCCGGAGGCAGGGAAGACACACTCGGCGCCAACTCCGCATTTATCGATAAGCTGATGAAAGGTACGGTCGAGGTCAACTCGATCAAACCGCTGAAGCTGCTCAGACCCAGCAGATTATTGAGGTTCGCGGCTCCATGCTGTCCGGCCTGCAGCGTGACAGTCTGACTGGCCAGACGCACTCCCGTCTGGCTCAACAGCGTCAACGTAATCACGCACGCCTGAGTCGTGGAAGGGTTCGCATAGGCGACTCCGGTTGATGTTTCCGCAAAAGTCACAAACTTGAGGGCAGGCCACGGCATCGCGTTAACTGCAGCTTCACTTCTGGCCGCACCTTGCTGGTACAAACGGAACAACATGCTTGCTGTCACTGGCCCTGTGCATTGGCCCTGCGCCCAGCCTCCAATAACGGCAGCATTCACGTCTGCCGTGGTTTGAACATGCAGCGATCCGCCCCCGGGCAGGACATCGGTACGGGTGGTCACTGTGCCTCTATCCGGAAACGGAACTGCCAGTGGAGCGCCGGAATCGGCAAAGAACGAAGTCTGACAAGCAACAGCCTGTGGCGAATAATTGATGTAGGTCAGCGACGATTGCCAGCCTGCCGCTAGAGCGAGGTGGGCAAAGTCGTAGGTATTTGTGAACCCCAGGGTTACCGAGGATGAACCGGAACCAGTAGCCAAAAGTACTGAACTGTTCAGTTCTCCCGGAGGCAGCGACGATATGCTTGGGGACGCTTCGGCATTCAGCGACAAGCTGATGACTGGGACTGTTGAAGTAATCTGTACGGATCCAGTGAAACTGTTCAATCCGAACAAAGGCGCAAAATTAGCAGACGTGTGTGCACCGGGTTGCAGTGTGAACCCCGTGGTGGCTACCAGCTGTCCCGACGTGTTAAAGGCTTTGAATGTTACCTGTGCCGCAGTCGCAGAAGGATTCGCGACGGCAAATCCAGTACTTACTTCTGCGAACGTGACGAACTTGGTTGCTGGTGCGGTCATCGCATTCACTCCTGCTTCAGCTATGGCCACCCCATTTTGGCGCGAGCGAAACAGCACGCTGGCCTTGACGGCTCCAGTGCACTGAGCTTTAGCCCAGCCGACGACAGTTGAACCGGTGGCTGCGGCATTCGTTTCTGTGTGAACCGTTCCCCCTGGCGGGAGTGTATCCGACCGGCTGGAGGCTGATCCTGACGGAAACGACACGAGCAATGCCCCCCCATTCTCCGCGAAAAATGAAGTCTGGCAGGTGACCGCTTGCGTTGAGTAATTGTTGAAGGTCAGCGTGGTCTGCCAAACCCCTCCAAATGCCAGATGGGCGAAATAATAGGTTGGTGATCCTGACGAAGCTGAAATGAAGGTAACTTCCCGGATGCGGTTGTTCTGGAGATCTCCTATGTAGATATTCCCGGAAGCATCGGTTGCAATCGTCCAGGGCAGATTCAGCAGGGCCTGGACCGCAGGTCCGCTATCGCCTGAGAAGCCGTCTGTTCCCGTTCCAGCCACTGTAGTGATGATGTTGGTGGTGACGTTTAGCTTACGTATTCGATAGTTTTCTAAATCGGCGATATAAACATCGCCTGCCGCGTTGACGGCAACGCCTTCCGGAGTATTCAGGCCAGCCTGAGTGGCCAATCCGTTGTCACCTGAAAAGCTCCCGGTGTCGGTACCGGCGCCAACGCCATTTCCGGCTACTGTAAAGATGACGCTATCGCTGGGCCGGACTTTTCGGATTCTGTGATTACGCGCATCCGCTATATAGAGGTTGCCGGTGCTGTCGATCGCTATTCCATCTGGAGTATTCAGGGTGGCTGTTGTCGCCACGCCGAAGTCGCCGGAAAACCCTGCGACTCCGGTACCGGCAACCGTACTGATCGTACCGTCCGTCGCAATCCTTCGAATCTTGTTGCCCACACTATCCGCGAAATAGACATTGCCCGAGCCATCGACGGCCAGATCCACGGCGCGGTGCAACTGCGCGGAAGTACCTGGGCCATTATCGCCGGTATCGCCTTCAACGCCTGTGCCGGCGATGGTTGTAATGATTCCCGATGAGTTGACCTTACGAACTCGCCGGTTTTGAGAGTCCGCAATAAACATATTGCCCGATGTATCGAAAGCGACTGCCCCCGGTTGGTTCAGCATGGCAGAAGTGGCAAGGCCCCCATCTCCGGAAAAGCCGGCAACGCCAGTGCCTGCAACGGTGGAAACTGTGCCGCTCGTGGTGATTCGGCGAATTCTATTGTTTCCGTTATCGGCGAAGTACATGTTTCCGAAGCTATCGAAAGCCATACCCTTGGGAAAATTCAGGGCCGTCTTGGTGGCGGCCATTCCTTCGCCGTTATACCCCAGAGTCCCATTTCCTGCGACCGTGGTTATATTCTGTGCGTGGATGGAGGGGGCGGCCATCAAGATAGCCAGGCCCACAATGCCAATGTTGGACACCATGGCAGCTTTCTTAACAATGGTATGAAGTGCCTGGCGGCCGACTTTCTTTAGTCCGTTTGGAATAGTCATCAACTTTCTCCTTACCGATCCGATTGTTGCTTCGCGGGTGGCGCTGCCACTACTGCTAACGCAACTCGTCCGCCAAACCTTAAGATGATGAAAGAATGGGGTTATCGCAGGTCAAAGTGGGCAGGGATGGCAGGCGCCGACCACATGGTGGCAACGCAATTCAAGGGGTGATCCTCGATCTCAACTCCGGTTTTCCTTCCTCGCGCGTTTTGGCTTAAGGTACACCGCAGCGGCGTGTTCCAGGACGCGGAAGGTGAACGACTCGGTAAGGTACAGGTAAACCTTGTCGCGGTCGTGCCCCGAATAGCCAATCGACATATCCTGCCCCACGCTGAGCTGATAATCTCCGCCTCTTGTCGAGAGAACCACCGCCCCATCGATCCGCGGAGCCAGCACCAGGGGCCCGTTGAGAACGTGTGCGACGCGTTCACGTATCGGGTAGCCATCTTCTGAGGCCTGCGCAAGATTCGCAAAGCATTCCGGGCCCAGAGCCATGGCATAGGGTCCATTGATGCCGCCACGCCGGAGTGTCTCGATAGCGTCTACAACGATGGAGGGATACTGCGTATGGTCGTCGGGTATGGAAATTGGAGTATAGGGGCTGCTGGGAATGATGCCCGCAATTCCTCCGGATTTGAAGCCGTTGAAGATGGCATTGTCTTCGGACTGCCCGGTTTTCTCCGCAGCGCTGACCACTGGGGCGAGCTCCAGAATCGCGCCGCGCGATGCGTTATCGAGATCCATGATCGGCAATTCGAAAGGGACGCGCACTTCGATCAACGGAACGACACCGCGCACTCCCCACGGCACACCGAGGCTGCCTTCAGACCGGATGCTAAGTTGACCGGTATTCACCGCAGCATATTGCCAGCCGTGCGGACCGTCGAAATCCACCAGTTGACGTCCCGCCATGTTGAGCCGCAATACGCGTTTGGCTTCGTCGTCAATTTGTGTCCATGCTTCGGGTGTAATGGGGGCAAGTTGCCGTTTCAATAAGTCCACTTTTCCTATCCTTTCAAACTGCCGATGCCGAGGGTTTTTGCGGCTGTACCTTCGGAACTTTCCAGTTTGGCGGCAGCCTCCACGCCAGCTATCGGCAACTCGGTAAACAGATACTTCCGCATCATGTCGTTGAAGTGCAGGTTGTGGCGGCGTATCCACTCCATGACCATCGCCGCATGCTCAATCTCTTCGTTCTTGTTGTGCATCAGCACTGCCTTCAACGCCGGATCGGTGCAGGCGTCGGCGCGCTGCTGATACCAATCGATGGCTTCCATCTCCTCCATCAGGCTGACGATCGCGCGATGCATGTCGAGTGTGTCTCCTGACAGGAGTTCCAGTGGTTCGTGGTAGGTGTTGCTCGCCATTCAGCCTCCCGTTGCATTTTCAGGTCCGATGCGATAGTACTGGTTTTGCTCCTGATATGATGTGCGTTACTGCACACGGATGGCATTTGTGCCGCGAATTGCTTTTTGGGAAACGCCAACTCGAGAGTGCCAGTCACTTCAGGCTGATTGTCTATGAAAAGAATGGTGCGAGGACTCCGCCTGGACAAAGCCTATTAGTCCCTTCAGGGGAGTAAAACCCTTAGTCTTAGTTTGCGTGCCGGATGAGGATTCGTCCACTTTCATGAATCCTCATCCGGCGTAGACTTGGCTTGCGGGTTATCAGCGGCGATCACGGCCTTTATCATCCCTGAAGTCGCGGCCCCTGTCTCTGTCGGTCCCGTGGTCGTGTTCCTGCCGTCCGTGGTCACCATCCCAATATCCGTTGAAAAACATTTCGCCGTCATGACGTGGCGCTACCCAGCGGGCCCCTTCGTACGGGGGACGTGTCCAGTAGCCGGCGTGCCATCTGTAGCGGCCCGCTTCCGGATACCAATACCCGTCGATCCATACATATCCCTCGGCTGGTCTTCGCGGAATGACTCGGAGCACTCGAGGAGCCGGCGGCGGTCCAATGCGGATTCCTATGGAAATCTGGGCGCCGAATGCAGCGCCTCCGGACAAAAGCATGGCAGTCAGGAATGTGATTCCAAGAAGTCTTTTCATGGTTGTCCTCCGGTAATGAATGGGCAACTCGAATTCCAAAATGAAAGTGCCAGTATCGGATGCATGTTTTCAATATGATAGGGAATTCATTCCTATTTCGAGAGGTGGAACGGCGGTAGTCAGGGTAAAAAATCCATTATCGTTGTGGAAAGTGGTTGCCCCGAGATCGGCACTTGTTCGGGATTTCTGGGGAGGCTGCTCGGTGTCCACCACTCCAATTCAATGGTAAAGGCCTGCCACAAAGTGCCTTTTGGCTTCCACAAGAAACCAGCTCACTGGATATGTTCAGCAGATTGAAGCGATTCGCGCGTCGTTGAACGCGAATATCGTGGCTCTCACGGTCACCGTGACGACAGCGAATAATGACGGCGCCAAAATTCCGGTGCCTCCGGCAATCCAACAGATACTTGCGCCGACCCTGGCTTCTCCAAGCGCACCTTAAGTGCAAGATTGAGCAGAGGTAACGAACGCTGGAAAGAAACCTTTCCAGCGTTCGTTACTGCAGGGCATTTTGCCCCAGCTATGAAAGTGCGGGTTCCTCCATGTTCACCCACGATGTACCGTTCCCTCCCATTGTTGGCGGAGTGGCGGTAATAGCGGGCGTCGTACTGCTCGTATCGGGCAAGAAGTAGTTTCGTTTTCTCTGGCGGCTCCCTTAGGTAAGGGCCCTGCTTCGATTTTTGAACCTTGTGTATTTTCAGGGATACTGCGCTGAAGCACCGAAGCCAGATCAATGACTTTTGCCGGGCGCGAACTCTTCCTGGGAGCAGGGAGAGTTTCCCCTCCACTTCTGATCCACTCTGGACTCCAAAGTATCCCCGGATTTCCACGCGGTTCCCTGGCGCAAGATCCGCAAAAGGAAAGCCGCGTGCTGCGAACTTCTTGTGGCAATTGCGGGATTCGCATTGCCTGGAATTCCGCAGAGAGGAGCAGTTAACTGTTATTACTCCTGATACTTCTAATACTTATTTTTGGCGGCGGTGGAGGATACTACGGCCACCGATGCTGGGGGCCTCGAGGCGGCGCAGGTATAGGGCTGGGAACTGTCCTGGCCATCGTCCTGATCTTATATTTGATCGGCGCGCTCCCGTTACAATGACTCCAATCGCACGCTTCGAAACGTCCATGCGCGCTAGTGGAAGCTCTGTTCATAATTGAACAGATTTGCAATGCAACTGCTGCGATTATTGCAACAGAACCGATAAAGGAGAACACAACCATGATACGGATAACGTATAAGATCCTCTTGTTCGCCGCGGCGATTGTTATTTTTTCAAGCGCAGGCTTCGCACAGACGGACCTCCAAATCCGGCCGCGCCAAATGGCGGGGTGGGATGTTCGGCAGCGCGAGGGCCATTGCCAGCTGAAAATCTGGGTGGATAACCGCGCCGAGATACAGATGCGCGGAGACAAAATCTGGGTAACGACGCTGCAGGGCGCCCCATCCTACGATCAGGGGAGTGAGTGCAGCCAGCCGTTTCCATACAACCGTGTCGGCAATTTTCAGGTACACCAGGTTGCTGGACGCGACCCCGTCAAAGTGGTGCAACCACCCAGCCGGGCGAATAACTACACCGCGGCGATCTCGATCGAGGATCGTGGGGCCGGCGGCGACACTTACGCTTTCGATGTCAGTTGGGTTGCTGAAGGCAACGTCGAAACTGCTCCGGCGCCATTTTTCGACGATGTCCGCGCCTGTCAGGAAGTCGTGCGTCAAACCTTCCAAAGCAAAAACGGCCGTGGGACCTACATTGATTTCGACACTTTCGCTAAGCGCGAAAGCATGAGCGGAGGCCGGCGTGGGGGACCGGAGCAGGAAAGAATAACGGGCGGTGGCAACGCCAAGAATCCAAGCGTGTCAAGGGATCTCACCTACTACTGCATCGTCGATATCCAGCGCAATGAAGTGATTTCCGGCGATTATCAGTATTCTGGCGAGGGTGTGCGGATGAATGACCGAAACTTATTGCACTAACTAAGGCTCGGGGCTGCGCTATCACACCGCAGTTCCGCAGAAATCACAATACCGATCCTTCTAAGTTATCAGGAGGTGACTATGGCAACCGAGAAATGCGCGCATCCGGCATGTAACTGCAC
>Ga0207087_1146_pt1 | contig 15320 bp, 4 predicted proteins | sample Alteio_BWMinHeat_51_FD_153544 | JGI IMG/M metagenome (GOLD analysis project Ga0207087, IMG submission 153544) | Enriched cells from forest soil in Barre Woods Harvard Forest LTER site, Petersham, Massachusetts, United States -... | ecosystem: Environmental > Terrestrial > Soil > Temperate forest >... | reverse complement strand
GGGCCGTAGGAGGAGGGAATCTGCTCGGTATAGAGCGTCTCTTGCTCGGAAACGATACCGGTGAGCTGTCCCAAGGCATTGTGCACGAGGAAAACAGAGGAATCTGTTTCATCGCTAACGGCATCACATGTGTTCGGGCCATAGATTTTCCAGTAGGTTTTGGCTCCTTGTTGGACACCAATCTCTTGAAACTCGCTTTCGGGGTCATAGAAAGAAGTAGTGACAAGTGGTTGGCTTTGATCAGGCGTATAGCGAGTTTGCAGCCGCCTTCCGAGCGCGTCATAGGAGGCTTCCCAGGCAAATTGTGGATCGGCAACCTTAACAAGTCTTCCCCAAGAGTCCCATTCAAACTGTCTCTGGTTTTGGGCAATGACCTGACCCATTTGGTCGTAGGAGGTTTCGAGTAGGGTTTGATCTGCGATTTCCTTAGTGATTTTACCAAAAGCATCTAGTCCCTCTTGCGGCACTTGTCTAGAGGGGCCGTTTGTGCGTACGCCTGTGCCGATGAGGCCAAAATCAAATTCATAATTCTCCTCACCCGCGGATTGTAAATATCCAAGAGAGTTGTAGCTAAACGTTTTTTGCTGCCTACTCGAGGAGTAGAGGGCCAATTTGCCAGTGGGGTACCAGCTTAAGGTTTCTGGGATAGAGCTGCCCGGTAAGGTGGTGTAGACTGTTTCGGGTAGGCCGGAGGGAGTGTAGTCTGTAACTGTCTCAGTCAGTGGGCTGGTTTTGCAGATGAGGGCCCCGCTCTGATCATAGAGATAGGAAAGATTGCAGTTTGGCGCTTGCATTTGGATGAGGCGGCCATTTTCGTAGGTAAACTGGCGCTCATGCTCGCCAATTTGGAGCGAACGAGAAGAGTGGGTCCAAGTTTGCTGGGTTTGTGAGAGGAGGGAAGAATTGAGATAAATCGCTTCTGAAATCAGTCGACCCTCTGCATCATAAGCGCGCTCGATTTTAGAGTGTTCTTGGCGAGGGCTATATACCCAGCTGGAAAGCCACGATAGGTTTTCTGTTGTAACTTGCTCTGCAGAGGCAAGGAGTCCGCGCGGATCATAGACGAAAGTGCGTTTCGATTTGTCGATGGTTTCTTCAATGAGCTGGCCTTTTGAGTCGTAGAGGTAAGAGCGGACGCGCTCTAAGGGGTCTTTTGCTGCTGAGAGGTATCCGTCTGTGTAAGTATATTCCCAGTGCTGGGAGGTTTGTCCTTGGGCTTGAAGCTGCTCGGACCATTTTCTGCCCATAGCGTCGTAGGAGGCTTGCCAGATGACGTTGTTTGGAAGTTGATACTCCGTTAGGTTTGAGTCTAGGTCATAGCTGTATCTGATGACACTGCCATCGGGCAGCTCTTTTTGCGTGAGACGTCTGAGTCCATCGAAGGTCTGCTGTGTTGTTTTACCCTCGCCATCGATGAGTGCGATGCAATTTCCCAAAACATCATATTCATAAATTGTCGTTATATCGCCCACTTGCACTTTGATCGGAAGCCCAAGGCCATTTTTCCAGGTGGTGGTGACAATTTCTCCTTGAACGATTTCTTCGACGTCTGTTTTAGGGTCATAGCGATAGGAAGCGCTCTCACTGAGCTGACCCTTTGCATCAAAGGTTTCTGATTCGACGACCCGTCCCGCTTCAAAGCATTGCGCTCTTATTTCTTTACTGGGGAGGGTGCAGATGATGAGGTTGTCCCTGTAACAATAGGTCGTTTGCTCACCGCTTGGAGAGGTTTCTATTTTGAGGCGATTTAAGCCGTCATAGGTTTTTTCTGTGGTATAGCCTGCTGCGTCGGTGAAGCGGATGAGGTTGCCGCGCGCATCGAACTGCTGAATTTCTTTGGTTTGTGTCTCTAGATGGGTGCGAATGACAGAATGGTTCTCGTCGTCGTAGTGAATGTCCCAGCTAATGTTATTTTTAGTTTCTCGAATCGGGCGGCCAAAAAAATCGTAGATCAGAGAACTTTGCGTCCCGTCGGGGTAACTCTCTTCCTTGAGCAAACCATTCGTAGTGTATAAGCGCGTGGTTTTAGCTCCAGAGGGTGAGGTGACAGAGGCGACAAGACCACCTGGCTCATAGGTGAAAAGAGTCGAGAGTCCTTCTTTGGTCTCTCGCACCACTTTTCCTACAGCATCAAAATCCCTATAGGTGGTGTAGCCGAGGGGATTCACTTCTTCAATCAAGTACCCACGAGAGTCATATTCGTACAGAGTATAGGCAGTAGCCTCATTGAACGTGTACCCAGAAGCTTTGAGCTGTCCAGAGCCATTGTAGTCGAGAAAAACGCTGTTTTGGGGATTAGCTGTTTGTTTCCATATAGGCTGGCCACTGAGGTTGTAGCGGAAGTATTGGGCAGAGAGTAGGGTTTTCGAGCGAGACAAAACCTCTGCTTGCAGGGGGTTGCCCATGATGTCGTAATCGGTGAGCTCTATGCGATCAGAGGTGACAAGCTCCGTGCATTGTCCTTGTGGGCTATAGGCGTAGAAAGTAACGACCTCTGGGTCATCTGTGCCGGTCAACTGGCTTTTTTTAATCGGTAGTCCACGCGCATTATACTCCCAGAGCGTAATCGATCCGGAGTTGTCTTCTTTTGTGAGTTGACCCAGCTCATTGTATTCTAGATCCAGGTAGGAGACGAGGGTGCCTTTGCAGGTTTTCTCGATTCTTTTGGGTAAATAGGGGAAGCGAGAATCGTAGATCGTAACTGTCTTTTGGTCTAAAACCTCTTGCTGTGTGCAGAGATTCTCTCCATTGTAGGTGAGTTTTTTAAGAGCAGAAGACTCCCCCTTTCCTGTTAAATCGGCTCCCTGAAACCTAATCTCCACAGGGTTGCCTCTTGGGTCATAGAGGGTATAGGTGGTCAGGCCCCGCTTATCCGTTATAGCTTTTAAACTTCTGGGAGCGCTGCCAGCCCCTTGCCACTCTTCAATTTGCCCCGTTTTGGCATTGAACCAGCTCTTGTCGTCTATGAACCAGGACTGGAGCGTTTCGTAACCCAAGGGATCGGTGATTTTATAGATCTGTTTATCAAAGAGCTGATAGATGGTTTTACCGCCTCCTGCATCAGTGACCGTTGTCACGCCCTCGGCATAGTCAAAAATGGCGGTAGGAATGAGGGCTTGCTGCAAACCCGTAGGAGAGCGTTGCTCCTTGACTTTACCCTCTTTGTAGACATTTTCTAAGAGTCTTCCATCAGGTTTAGTTTCTGCAATGATGCGATGGGCTCTGTCATATTCGTAGGTCACAGTAGCTGTGTTTGGCAAAGTGACCTTAACCAGATCCCCTTGAGCATTGTACTGGTAAGATATTCGTCTTCCGTCTTTGGCGTAAATTTCGGAGATTTTGCCTTCGTGGTTGTACAATAAATTGCAAAAATCCCCACTGGAACTCTCGATTTGGGAGAGGCGGTTTTCTCTATAAACAAAGGTCAGGGTGTTGCCACTGGCGTTGACCCATTTTCTGAGGAGCCCCTTTTCAAAAAAGCGTTTCGATCCCTCTGGCCCATACAAAACATCGTTTTCGATGTAGGCGTGGAAGGGATTGTTCTTTGAGTTAAAATTCCAAAGATCGGGATTGTCTTCGAGAGAGACTTCCCACCTAGAACGATTCGGATTGTAAGAGTAGACAATAACGGTGCCGTCTGCTTCGGCAGCATAGAGCTTGCCCTCTTGTTCGATTAAAAAGGGATTTAGGCTGAGCTTCCACCCGCAGCCAAAGTCTCCAACGAGGGGGTTTTGGCTATTGTAATTGCGTCGTATCTCTAAAGGGAAAGACCCTGGCAGGACAAGATCCACTTCATCGACATAAAAAGCCCCTGTCACGACATCGACAGGGTCGCCTACTTTATTTAAAAGGGGTTTGTGATCGGGGCGAACATCGGAGCTCCAGGTGGTGATGCCAGGCTGGGATTCTAGAGCTCCTGTGCTGGGGAAGAGGGAAGGGACTTGCAACTTATAGCTATTTTGTCCTGGGACAAGCTGCCACTGCTGGATGGCAAGGGGAGTAAAATAGCTGCTCGGCAAGGGGGCGCCCAAGCCGCCGTGCAGAATGAGGTTGTCGTCCGAGATGAGGGCCATTAATTCTAGGGGATGAAAGAGAAGGGTCCCCATTTCTTGATAGGAGTGATCTTGGCCAAAGATGGGGCCTGGGGTCATGTAGGCATAACTATTGTAAAAACTGTTTGGCTCCAGCAGTCTTTTTGCAGTCCTCCACTGTGGGCTTAAGATCACTTTGCGCAGATTGAGCTCTTTTAGGGTGGAAAAATAAAGCTCTTGAACGGCTTCTGGCCTCTCTTCTGCTTCTTGGATTCTGGAGGGGGTAAGGGTCAGGAACCCTTGCCTGCTGGAGGCCAATTGGAGCAGCTTTACCGTTGAAAGAGCCGAGAGGTCATTAAAGACATCACGCAGGATCTGATGTTCATTTGCAGAGGTATCGACGATGGAAAGAGTTCTGAACTCTCTAAGAGCCGGTGAGGACCTCTGTTCATCGGAAAAATGAGAATACCAGATCATATCGACTTGGGGGGTTTTCAGCTCTGATCCCTTTACAGGAGAGAATTTGGAGAGGCCAAAGCCAAAATTAGTCGGCAGGAGAACTTTATGAAGGTGAGCGAGCCGCTCTTTGGCTTTGCCACACTTTTCAAAATAGGCAGCTCCTACAAAGGCAAGGAGGTTATGTAGCCGTTTTGTCTCTTCCTGCTCTTTAGAAAATTGCTGGTAGAAAAAAGAAGAGGTTTGACCAGTTTTACCCCCGACATAGAAACAAAGAGCTGCTGTTGCGCCCCTTTCCATAGAAAGAGTTTTCTCTAGCTCAAAGCCACAGAATCGAATATCGATGATTTGGTCAGCTGGACCTAGATCGAGCCATTGCTCTTCTTTCTGACTAGGGAAGCCTACGCAGAGTCTCTCCTGCGCATTGCCTGTAAAGCGCAAGGCAATGAACTGAAAGTTCAGGTCGATTACGGGAAGTTGCAAAGAGAGAATTTTCTGGGGATTGGCACGAGAGAAAATCTCGATTTTACACTCCGCAAAAGGGAAGGAATGTTTGTCTAAGGAGCCTATAAAGGAGCCTTTTTCTTCGATTGATAAAGGTGCGGGGAAGGCAGACCAAGAGGTGATCTGTTTTTTGAGCTGCGTTTGTCTGATCCCGACATCTGCTAAAGAAAGACCCTGCTTTCTCAGCTGCTCTGTGACAAAGCGAGGAAAAAGCGCTCCAGGTGTATCGTCTCCATCGGGACCGATCTGTTTGAGAATGGTTTCGTCGCCTTGTAAATAGCGCAACACCCATCTGTCTACACTCGCATATTCCTCTGGCATTAGGCTATAGAGGTCATACCCTTCTTGAGTCTGCATCTCCTTCAGCCAGGGAAAAAGAGGGATTCGATTCTTTCCATCAAAAAACAGAACCCAAGGATACTGAAATACTCCCTCGGTTTGCCCTTGAGGCAATTGGGTGAAGAGCAATTTTTCTGTAAAATCTTTGGAAAAACGCGTCGTATTTACAACATAAGAGGCTTCATATCCCGCTTGTCGCAAGAGATAGACGAGCAGCTGGCACTGTTCCCAAGGAGAGCCCTCTTTCTCTAAAAAAGTCATAAGAGGATTCTTTTGAATCTCAGGCGCTTGAAAAACCCCATCTTCTTGGCAGTCGAGGGTATTGCTTAAGGCAATTTCGTTGTAGACATGCGCTGCTAAAGCCAGGGGCTCTTTTTCCATTTGCAGGACAAACTGATCGAGCAGAGGAAAAGATTCTTCTGGGCACTGGAGTTGCTCGAGCGAAATAGGGTTAAAAAGCCAATGGCTCTTGTCGAAGATTTCCATTGAAGAGGCCCGAGTCGGCTTTTTCAAGAAGTTCAGCTGCCAAGGAGGAGGTTCTAAGAGATTGCATGTATAGAGCTCTTTCTCCTCTAAAGAGAAAGAAAATTCATAATCTGTAGAGGCACATTGCTGCGTAAGGATCATCGAGAACGCACATCGAGGATCGTAGAAAAAATGCAAACGCAGGTCTAATCCAAACGAGCCCTTTAATTTTGTCTCAGGAATGAAGAGCATCCCATCCGTTGTGAGATATCTCTCCCAAGAAGAGCTGCCTTTGAGGGGGAGAACAATCGTTTCTTGATGTAGACATTCCCCTTTTTTGTAGACCTTGACGCGTATCTCAGAGACAGCCTCATCGCTTTGGACTAAAAAGCGATAAAAGGGCTCGGCATAGAGCTTAAAATTGTTTCCCCTTTGGCCGACCTGCCCATCTAGAGGGACAACTGTAGAACCAGACTCAGAATGTAGGATTTTTTGCAAAAACAGATCGGGATTGAAGGGCAAGGGGTTTTGAAAAAAAAGCGCTCTTCGCTTGTTTTCCCTTTCTTTAACCTCTTCTAGCGAAAGAGAGACAGGACTCGCTGCTGATCTTTCACGATCGACCTCTTCTTCAAAAACCGCGATGGACTGTTTTAGCTCTTCGAGCTCCTGGTTTGAACTTCCCTCTAAAAGCTTCTTCAAAAGAGACTGGATCTGTTTTTGCACCTCATAAGAGCTCCGTTTTAAGCCTCTTTCTTCAAAACAGCGCCGCTCCTCTTTTAAGCTCAAAAGACGGGTTTGTAGCGCCGCTACTTGGCTTAAGCAACTCTCTTTCCACTGCTCTGCTTCTTTCTTGTATCTCTTGGCAGCCTCCTCATAGAAAGTGATGCTTTGCTTTAAAAGGTTTTTGTCCTTTTCATCCGCAAAGGGGGCAAAGAGCTGCCAGGTTTCATTGGCAAGACCAAGCGCTTCTTCATAGAGCTTACTTGTCTCGGTTAAGGCAGAGACCACTTCATCGACATTATTCAGCCGGCGAGGGCAATTTTGGATCTTGGCCTCTGCAAGTACTGTCTTTTCTAGGCTTTTTTCGTAGAGCGGAACCGCTTTTTTGAAAGCAGAACCCTTAAGCGCACTATTAATGGTATCTTGGAGCTTATTGATCTGGAGGATGAGCTCATCTCTCACCTCTTCACATTGCTCCCTTGCCTGGGACCAGAAGCGTGTTTTATTAGATTTTTTTCCGATTCGTTCTAAGGTCTCTTCGCAGTAGCCAAGCGCCTTTTGACAGCACGCAATAGCTTCTCTTAGGAGACCCAGTTTCTGCTCAGCAATTCCCGCTGATTTTCCTAGGAAGATCCCCGAAAAGTTTGCGAAAGAATGGCCCATCTTCTCGAAAGCAGTGGGAACGGCTGGTTTCTGCTGCTCTTCATTTGCTTCAAGACAATTAAACCTCTGAATGAGCTCGCTCTGATGCTCGAGCTCTGTTTTGATCTTTTTCTGGAGCCTGTGGTAATCCTTTTCATCGAAGCTATAAAGCAGGCTCGGGATCAAAAATAGTAAAAAGAAACAGCGCGACCATCTCATGATCCATAGATCATAGTCAAAGAACTCTTTCTGGGAGAAGAAAAATTTGGGAGCAGGCCTTTAGCGTGAGGAGCCACGAGTGTATCGCCACTAAAGGCAGATCAAGAAAGCTTGAGAAAATATCTCTCGTCCTACAGAATCCTAGTCAAAAGTTTCACGTTTCTTTAAACCGAGAGGAAAAAATGGCCATCCAACCTAAACCCTTCTTTGTAAACTTAGAGCCCATCACTGTTTTGGGCATCAGAGCTGTAGAGCAAATGTTCTGCATCTACACGGGGAAAAAAGGAAAACTGCTCCAGTTTGAGGCTATAGCAGAAAAAGCAGGCGGCACTGCACTGGGAACAATCTTTAAAAAATCCGAGCACAAATGGATTGGAAAAGTAGGCATGCCTACAGGCATTTTGCGCAACGATCCGCTTACTATTCGAAGACGCACCCGCAAAGAGATCAACCTGGATACGATCCGTGAAAAACTAGCCTACGATCTTTATCAAGAGCTGGGAAGAGGCCTTTTCTCTGTCCCCAAAACTCGCTTATCTCAGCAGCGCATCATGGATCAGTTTACTACTACTCATTTCCTTGCCATGGAATGGGTTTCCCAGGGGATTCAAGACTCTTTGAGAATCATGTCTCGTTTCGTAGAGGGCTACCAAGACTTTGAAAAAGCCAAAACGGAAGATGGTGGTGAGGCAATTGCTTTTATGGAGTACATCAAGCGCCATCACCGTCCTCCTGAAACTCTCCTGACTCCGGAAGGGCGCTCGGTCCCTTTAAAAGGTGTAATGAGCTTACTGACTGTCGGTAGATGCCTTGCCGATACGGATGTCTTGGGAGGATCGGGAGGAAATGCCGGCTTCATTTGGAAAGAAGATGCCCAGGGGATTCAATCTGCACAGGCCGTTAAAATAGATCCGGGAGAGTCTTTTAAATTCATCCGAAATCCTAAACTAGAAAAAGTCTCGATAAACTGGGTGATCAATACCAAAGAAAAGGTTGGGCATCCAGATTCTCACCTACAAGATCTGCGCGATCTTCAAACCTCCAATAGCAACACAGAAACGTTGATCGTTTGGTCAGAGCTTGCGGCTTCTCAACAGGAGGAGTTCTTAGCCACTCTCTTTAACTCCAGTCGCTACCTGCAATCTAAAGAAGTGCTGCACTTCCTCTTTTACCGCGAAGGCGCCTTCAATCGCAGTGAAACAGAGTGTATTTCAGAGAAAATTGCTCTCGACTTCCAATCCGAGATGGAAGAGTGGATGAGGCTGCAGCTAAAGATTTACGCAAATGACCTTAAAGAGTTTAAACAATCCCATCCCGAGCAGCTCATCCGAGTCCACTATATCGATAAATGGGGAGAGCTTTCTTTGCCCATGACAGAGGAGACTTTCCCAATTCGAGAGCTCTTCACACATCTGCGTATTGCCAAGGAAGAAAAAGTCGATCCAGACAAAGAAAATCCTTCGATGGGCAGTTGGCTCTCCCTTGGGCCTAAAGTGAGCTTCTTAAAACTAGAAGAGCTCTTTCATCCCAATCAAACTACTGAGAAAATCCTCTTTACAGGACAAGCGGGGACGGGCAAAAGCACGATCTGCCAAAAAATCGCTCATGATTGGGCATCGGGAAGACTCTGGAATGATCAGTTTGATGCTGTTTACTGGCTCCCTTTGAGACAATTAAACTCTAAAGAGTTGTCTGCAGATGATTTAGACCTATTCCTGGCAAGCACTCTTTCAGCGCTGATTTTTCAAGAGGAGCTAATTCCTGTTCAGGCTTTAGATCTGATTAAAAACAATCGATCTAAAAGCTTGATCCTACTCGACGGCTATGATGAAGCCTCTGCATCACTCAAAAAGGTCATCGCTGGACTGATCCAAGAAAAAGGGTACAAGATCTTTTTAACCTCTCGTCCAGGAACGACAGATGATCTAAACCCCCATTTTACTCTCAGAGTTGAGAATATGGGATTCTCAGATGATCACATTGAAGAATATGCCAAGCTATTTTTCTCGCTGGGCAAAGAGAACAAACATCCCCTGCCTTTTCTGCAACTGATGCGAAAAAATAAGAATCTATTTGATCTAGCTCATATTCCCCTTCAGCTCCAGATGCTCTGCTCTCTCTGGAAACAAAAAAGTGAAGGATTTGCCTCGAACTTGACAGGCCTTTATAAGCAGATGGTCGATCAGCTGCTTCTTTGGAATAGTAGAAAATTCAAACTCTCTAGTCCACAGGAAATCTTGTTACTCCTCGGGCAAATTGCCCATCGCAGTCTTTCTACAAACCAGTTGATTCTCTCCAAGCAAGAGTTAGAAAAAAGCTTAAAGAATACTGCCTATACAAAAGAAGATCTTCTGGCAACAGGTCTGCTCAAAGAATTGGAGGAGGGCAATAGTTCTGCTTTTCTCCACTTGGGCTTTCAGGAGTACTTGATTGCTTGCGCTTTTGCAAACAGACCTTTGGAACAACAAAGAGAGTTTATTTTGGCTCATAGAGATAACCCTCAGTATCATCAGACTTTGACCTTTTTATGCGGGATCATCTTTCAAAGCACGCTTCAAGAGATTCCCTCTTTTTTTGAAGCTCTTTATGAGTCTACAACTACCTCTTCAGCAAAAGAAAGACTCAGACTCGGGTTTCAATGCCTAAATGAGACAAGCAATTTACAGACTCTTCCAGCTTTTGACTCTTATTTAGCCAAAAATCTCTTGCTCATGCTCGAAGAGGATAGTTCTTTTTATCAACAAACAAACGCACTTAAATACTTGTATACAAAACACCCAGAGCTGCTTGGGATGGAAGTTGATGAACTTGGCTCAACCCCATTTATTTTGATATGTTACATGGGAAACTTAGATTTAGCAAAATGGCTCTGCGAAAAAAACCCCTCTCTAATCGGAAAGTTTACAAAAGATGGACGGACTCCGCTTCATGAAGCTGCTCGTGAGGGTCATGTTGAGATGGCGAGATGGCTCTGTGAAAAAGACCTTTCTTTGCTCGAAAAGTTTGACAGCGGTGGCTGGACTCCGCTTCATTCAGCTGCTCAACAAGGTCATATGGAGATGGCGAAGTGGCTCTGCGAAAAAGACCCCTCTTTGCTCGGGAAGTTTACAAATGATGGCTGGACCCCGCTTCATGCAGCTGCTCGTGAGGGTCATGTTGAGATGGCGAGATGGCTCTGTGAAAAAGACCTTTCTTTGCTCGAAAAGTTTGACAGCTGTGGCTGGACTCCGCTTCATTTAGCTGCTGAAGGTGGGCATGTGGGCATGGCGAAGTGGCTCTGCAAAAAAGACCCTTCTTTGCTCGGAAAGTTTAAAAACGATGGCTTGACTCCGCTTCATTTAGCTGCTCAACAAGGTCATATGGAGATGGTGAAATGGCTCTGTGAAAAAGACCCCTCTCTGATCGGGAAATTTAAAAACAATGGCACGACTCCGCTTCATGCAGCTGCTTATGGTGGTCATGTTGAGATGGCGAGATGGCTCTATAAAAAAGACCCCTCTCTGATCGGAAAGTTTAATAACAATGGCACGACTCCGCTTCATTTAGCTGCTCAACAAGATCATGTGGAGATGGCGAGGTGGCTCTGTGAAAAAGATCCCACTTTACTTGGAAAGTTCCGAGACACTGGCGCGACTCCGCTTCATTCAGCTGCTGTAGAAGGTCATATGGACACAGTGAAATGGCTCTCTGAAAAAGACCCCTCTTTGCTCAGGAAGCTTATGAGCGATGGCCGGACTCCGCTTCATTGGGCTGCTCTAAGAGGTGATGTGGAGATGGCGAAGTGGCTCTGCGAAAAAGACCCCTCTCTGATCCAGAAGTTTAGAAACGATGACACGACTCCGCTTCATTGGGCTGCTCTAAGAGGTCATGTGGAGATGGCGAGGTGGCTCTGTGAAAAAGACCCCTCTTTGATCGGAAAGTTTACAAAAAATGGAGGGACTCCTCTTCATTCAGCTGCTAAAGAAGGTCATGTGCAGATGGCAAAGTGGCTCTGCGAAAAAGATCCCTCTCTGATCGGAAAGTTTACAAAAAATGGAGGGACTCCTCTTCATTCAGCTGCTAAAGAAGGTCATGTGCAGATGGCAAAGTGGCTCTGCGAAAAAGATCCCTCTCTGATCGGAAAGTTTACAAAAAATGGAGGGACTCCTCTTCATTCAGCTGCTAAAGAAGGTCATGTGCAGATGGCAAAGTGGCTCTGCGAAAAAGATCCCTCTCTGATCGGAAAGTTTACAAAAAATGGAGGGACTCCGCTTCATGCAGCTGCTCAACAAGGTCATATGGAGATGGCGAAGTGGCTCTATGAAAAAGACCCCTCTCTGCTCGAGAAGTTTGGTAACAATGGCACGACTCCGCTTTATTCAGCTGTTCAACGTGGTCATATGAAGATGGCGAAGTGGCTCTGCGAAAAAGACCCCTCTTTGCTCGGGAAGTTTACAAATGATGGCTGGACTCCGCTTCATTTAGCTGCTGACGGTGGGCATGTGGGCATGGCGAAGTGGCTCTGTGAAAAAGATCCCTCTCTGATCGGAAAGTTTACAAATGATGGCTGGACTCCGCTTCATTTAGCTGCTGACGGTGGGCATGTGGGCATGGCGGAGTGGCTCTGCAAAAAAGACCCTTCTTTGCTCGGAAAGTTTAAAAACGATGGCTTGACTCCGCTTCATTTAGCTGCTCAACAAGGTCATATGGAGATGGCGAAGTGGCTCTGCGAAAAAGACCCCTCTCTGATGGGGAAGTTTACAAATGATGGCGAGACTCCTCTTCATTTAGCCGCTGAAAAAGGTCACATGGAGATGGTTCAGTGGCTATATTTTAAAAACCCTAAGCAGTGTTTAGTTAAATGGTTTGGTGACACTCCATATAGAAGAGCTGTTAAATTTTCTCACACTGAAGTTGCAAATTGGTTAAAGGTAGAAGAACATAAGCAAGAAGCGAAAGAAAAATGTGTTCTTTCTTGAACAGTAAAAATAAACACTTTGTTTTTCATCTTGACTGAGCTACCTGTTGATTTTTTTATTTGTAAGGCAAGGAGCAGATCATGACTATTGAGCGCAGATCCGTGAGCAAGGAGCTAGAGAAGAAAACAGGGGCTGCTGTATAACGAAGATTTTATCCCCAGGACCTTCGTGATTAAGATTTATTGGAAAGAGACAGAAACTTCTCCCCTACAGGAGCTTTCTCAGCCGCGCCCAGGCTGCTGGATCCATATCGATGAAGCAAGCCAAAGTGAGCTCTCCGTTGTCAAAACCTGGACGGGTATCGATGAAGCGGCCCTGAGCGATTGTCTAGATAAGTATGAGATTCCGCGCTCTGAGAAAAATAAAAACAGCCTGCTGATCTACACGCGCTACCCCTCTGACCAAGAGACCGGTCTTTACACCTCGACCTTCACCCTCATCATAGGCGGCGAGTCTTTCATCACGATTTCCCCTCACCGCTCTCTGCTCATCCAAAACTTCTTCGACCAGAATATTGCCTTTAGCACGACGCAGAGCAGCCACCTGCTCATGCAGCTTCTCCTGCGCACTCACCAGGAATTTACAGGGCAGATTCGCAAAGTGCGCCACAATGTGCTCAGTGCAGAAAAAGAGATGATCAATGTGGAGAGCGAAGACATTGCCTCGCTGACAAAAAACGAAGAAATCCTCAACCAGTATCTGGCCAGTCTCACCCCGATTCGCAGCATGCTACAGAATATGGTAACCGCCCGCTTCATCAGCTTTTACGAGAAAGAAAAGGAGAGCCTCGACGACCTGATCAACGCTTTTTTACAATCGGAAGATATTTGCAATAGCGTGATCAAAAGCATTCGGAGTTTGCGCAATGCCTACCAGATCATCTTCACCAACAATTTGCACAAAACGATCAAGCTATTGACTGCTCTTACGATCATTTTGAGCATCCCCACGATGACCGCCAGCGTCTATGGCATGAACATCAAGCTGCCCTTTGAGACAAGCGCCTTTGCCTTTATCATTGTCCTTGGCTTTACAGGAGCGCTTTCCGCAGTCGCTCTCTGGATCTTTAAGCGACGCGGGTGGCTGTAGTTAGATTTTAATCTGTAGATTGACGATTTTGCCTTGCCGGTAGAGCTCTTCTAGCTTGTATTTGTCGCGAAGACCGGGCATGAACAGGTGCACGATGTAGCCTCCAAAATCTAAGACCACCCAATCCCCATGCTGCAGCCCCTCGGTATTTAAGGGACGCTCTCCCTTTTCTTTGAGCACATGGAGAATCTCGTGAGCTAAGGCAATGACATGACGGTCGACCATCCCTTCGGCTATGAGCACATAGTCGGTCAGCGAAGAGATCCCCCTCACATCGAGAGCGAGGGTATTGACCCCTTTTTTGTCAAAAATAGCTTGAGCAATCGTTTCTAGCATACTGGGCGTAGTAGACATGGAAGATCATGAGTATAGACGATGCTGGGCAATGTAGTCTAGGACTTTAGCAGGAAGAAGATAGCCGCAGTATTGATCTTTTTCAATACGGTCTCGGACCTGTGTACTGCTAATGTCGAGAAGAGGGATCTGGGTCAGCCCTGTGGCTACGCTCTTTAGTGGAGGAAAACTTTTAAGTTTTCGCGTACCGACAAGCGGTGGGGCTAGTTTTAAAAGATTTTCTATCTCTTTCCAATGAGAAAGTCCTACGAGCAGGTCCTCACCGAGAAGCAGATGAAACTGTGCTAGGGGAAGCTGTTTTTGAAGGGCGCGCAGGGTATCGATTGTATAGGAGGGACCTCCCCGTTTGAGTTCGATATCCGTGACAGAAAAGGCTGGAAGGGGTTCTATAGCGAGCTTGACCATCTCTAAACGATCAGCCGCACCCGCCCTTGGAGGAGCTTCTTCCTTGCCAGGAGAGAGCCCCGCTGGGCAAAAGAGTACTTTGTCTAGCTTGTGCCTTTCCATGAGCTCAATGGCTAAATTCAGATGGCCAAAGTGGATCGGGTCAAAAGTTCCACCTAAAAACCCCATTTTCATGAAGGGACTTTTTCCTGGAGCTTGAACATGAGCTCCTCGAGCTTGTCTAAGGCGCTGCGGTCTTTGTCGATAAGCTCGCTGTAGCGCATCGATTCTTCAAAAGAGAGCCCCGATCTCCCGGTCACTACCCGGTACTGCTCAAGGGCTTTTTTGATCTCTTTACGCTTTTCCGCTAATTTTTCTAGCTGGGACTGGATCTGTCCCTCTTCCCCGCTTTGCAGAGCTTGTTTCGTCTCTTCTTCTAGAGCGCTTTGTGGGTTTTTGCGTTTTTTCCACTGCTTTTCCAGGTCGCGTACCCTATCCCAGCAGCGACTTAGCTCTAGCCGCATCTCTTGGAAAAGAGCGGGGCTTAAGATGAGTTCTTTAGCCAGTGCTTGGAAAGAGCGAATCTCTTCTTTCAAAACATAGAAAGGAGTTTTTACCCTCTCTCCTACAAAGCGGCTACTGATAAAGGTTAAAACATCACTTTTATACTGCGAGGAGAGCTGCTCTACTGCCTCCTTTCTCTGTGGAAAGATCTGGTCGCCTAAGGGGGAAAGAAGAGCTAAGAGCTCATTTTTGCTTTTTGCGGGCAAAGAGCTGCTTACGATCTCTTTGCGCAGATCTTGGAAGCGCCTCGCTCTTTGGCTTAAAGCTGCGGCTTTGTGCTGCAAAACCCTGTAGCCCTCTTCTTTGCCCTTCAATTCCACGCTACTTTCAGGCCATTTTAGAGGCTCTTGAGGCGGCTCATCTTTGAGCGCCTCAATTGCCTGCTTGATCTGCTCAGTCATAGAAGCGGCTTGCTCTATTGCTGTAGCGCGCAAATTGCGCACCTTGGTAGACAATTCTGTGTAACCAGTCCAAAGGAAGGTGCGCTCGGCCGCTGTGAGCATCTGTTTAAAAAGAGGCAGACAAAGTCTCTGCGCCTGCCAAAAATTGCGAAAATGGGGGGGCTCTAAGCTTACAGCTTCCCTCATGAAGCTCA
>Ga0207087_1145_pt1 | contig 15384 bp, 7 predicted proteins | sample Alteio_BWMinHeat_51_FD_153544 | JGI IMG/M metagenome (GOLD analysis project Ga0207087, IMG submission 153544) | Enriched cells from forest soil in Barre Woods Harvard Forest LTER site, Petersham, Massachusetts, United States -... | ecosystem: Environmental > Terrestrial > Soil > Temperate forest >... | reverse complement strand
CCCTTGAGGATACCGAAAGCTGTCTCTGACGCCTTTACATTTAAATCGTGGAAATCCAGGCTTTTTGCCCGTCTTGACATTCTGAAAAAAATTCTGAAATCCTCTGTCTAAATTCTTGAGCGCTTGCTGTAAAACTTGTGAATGAACCTCTTTTAGCCAAGTAGTCTTCTCTTCCTTCTTGAGCGACACAAGCTCATTATTCTGCTCAAAATAGCTCGGGCTTTTCCCCTCTTTTTCATAAGCGGTTTTTCTCTGCTGAAGGCCTCGGTTATACAAAAAACGCGAGGCTCCAGCAAACTGAGCAAACAGCTGCTTTTGGCCCTCTGTTGGATTAAGACGAAATCGGAGTCCCTTTCTCAAAAGCATGCGTTTTATGTTAAGCTTGGTCTGTGCATAAGTCAACTGCGCTGGCGCGATTCATCTCGGCCCTAAAGGACCTGAGTTTTCTCGCGTCCTGGGGATAAAAGCTTCGTATTGTCCCTGTGGATTGAAACCATATTTAATAGCAAAATCAAAACATTTCTTTGCGACAAAATAGGCCGATTCATTCAGAGTCTCTTGAAAATTTTTCTTTGCACAACAGAAAAAAGAGATAACAGAGTCCCATAGGGAACAAAACCAATTCATCACTTTTTGACCCAAGCTAGAGAAACAGTTCTGAGATTGAATAGAATTAGCACTGGATGCATCAGCTCTTTGAGTGTACTGTACTGACAATTCTTTTTTTAAACATGGACAGGGAAGCCCTGCGGGAGTTTTATTAGAATTTAAAACCGGAAACATTTTAAAAACCTCCCTCTGCAGATTCAAGAAGATTTTACCATATTCACTCTATATTGATCAAATTAAAAAAATCTATTATTAAAGAGATTAAAAAGTGAACCCAAGTGCCGCTCCTGCCTTGATCGGCTTTGTTACGTAATTGGTTTTTTTAGCATGCAACTTGCTAAAAATAAGATATTTAACCACAGAGATCGCAGAGAACACCGAGATTAAAAAATTAAGACGGATACTCCACAGATGCTTGTAAAGTATTTCTCTTGTTTTTTTAATCTCTGTGTTCTCTGCGATCTCTGTGGTTAAATATTTCGTTTTAAGAGCATTAAATCGAAAAGTGAATTACGCAACAAAGCCGCCTTGATCGCACTTAAATTGAGGTTTCTTCTTGGCACATGAGGGCGATGAGAGCCGTGGACAAAATTAAATTTTTGATACAGCATCTGATACAAAATCCTAAAAAACAAAAAACCATTTTTTAGTGAGAATCAAGCTCTGCCCACTTGGGATCAAGCCTTCTTCCAATATGAATGAAATCCTGCACCGCAGTCCCCAAAATCGTCTCCATTCCTTCTGCATTTGAGCAGACAAGTCCCACGCTCTTTAAATGAGCGAGGAGTCCGTCGCGAACATTTTGATCTGGCACGATGAGGCCAGTCACCATCGAAGGATCAATCCGTTCTTTGAGCATCACCTCATTGTCGGAGTTAAAGTCCTGACTTTCTCCTTGTGCAAATGAAAAAATATCGGGACGGTGGAGATAAGAGAGAATCCCCCACCTCATCTGGCGTGTGCCAAAGTTATCGAAGTGGTACTGGTAGCTGCCCGTTTCAAGCGCCTTTAAAGAGAAGAGAATCTTCACATCGCCCCAGTAGAGCTCTCGAAGATTCAATCTGTTTTCGAAATTGTTTTTGGTTAAAAACTGTGTGAAGACACTATCAGAGCTTCCCAGATAAAAATCGGCACCGGAACTTAAGCCCGAGGTCATGATCCCATGACGATAGCGCATCTCTGTGGAGAGCATTCCCATCTTCAAAATCGAGGCTGTTCTCTCAAAAGCCCCTCCTTCCCAAACACCTGTGACCGTAGCGATGAGCGCACGACCACCGAGCTTATGCACTTCATCTGCAAGACCTGGAATCCCATAGCGCAGGCGGCCTGGCAAAATTTCTCTTAGCTCCATCTGCGGCAGGTGGGTTTTAAAAGCCTCCTCCATGAGAGGCGCTTTTTGGATCATCTCGGCTCTTAGCTCCTCAAGGGAAAGAGTGAAAAAGCGCTCCTGCCGCTCCAAAAGTGTCGCCTCTTTTGGGTAAAAGATGCGAAAGAGATGGCCCATTTTTAGCCTTTCGATATCTTCGAGCCGAGCTTGGCAAAGCGTTTCATCGAGATTGAAGAAAGAGAGGAGTTCATGCAGACGATAGAGATTTTTTTCCTCTGGAATTTCTACCTTTACTAGATCGTATAAACCAGAACAATCGGGGCTGGCCCCTACAAAAATCGTGCCAAGTCCCTCAAAGGAGATTTTCCATGCGCTGTTAAAGCTTATGCTCTGCTTTTCATCAGAAAAAAGAGGCATGGGGACGAGAGAAAACTCCACATTTTTCGCATGAGAGCCGAGAAGTTGTAAACACTCTTGCACCTGCTGCTGATTTAGGTCTTTCATTTCACTCATCAGCAACTCAAGACGGTCTCGAAAGAGATGGTTCACCTTAAAAATAAGCTGCGTGGTTTCTCCCTGCTTATGAAATTCGAGGTTGAGCCCCTTGACAACTCCCCTACCTGTCCCATGAAAATGAGCTCCAAAGACAAAGGGCTTTCCTTCTGCGTCGAAAAGTTGCACTTCCGCCTTTTCTTGAGAGAGCGGAGAATCGATCAGATGGTCGACCTGTTGCCCTTTCTGAATCCTTTGGATCAAAGAGGCAAAGGTCTCCATCTTGAGAAAAAAATCGCGCCGTAAGATCTGTGTATACAGATCATGAGCCTGGTAGAGACGCAGAAGAGAAAGAACCATTTTTGCGATCATCTCTGGCCATCTCCCCTTCTCGTGCTCTCTATAGACCTCATAGAGATGGATCAGCGCTTGGACAAGCAGAGAAAAGAAGATCACCTCTAAAGCACCTGTCGTGAGAATAGAGAGGTAGAGGAGAGAGGAAAGTGTGTGGAGAAAAGCCTCAACCCCTTGGGCATACCCCCCTCCCCACAAAAAATAGACGCAGCTGGCTGCACTGACCGCTGCATCAGAGAGGGTAGTCACAAGAAGACCAAGTTCAAAACGGACAAAGGTACAGGTAAAAGCCAAGAGAGCAAGAGTGAGCTGCGCAAGATGGCTCATTGTCCACGTGCGCCAGCATAGGACAAGATGGGTGACGACACGCGAGGCCCCAAGTGTTGCGGAGATGACAAATCCAAATGGCTTGTAGAAGCTTAAGAAGGGAAGCGCGATGAGGGTGATTCTTTTGACCGTTTCCGCCCAGCTTGTTTGCTCGACCTGTGGCAAATCCAGCTCATAATCGCGCTGGTAATAAGATGGATCATGTAAAATATGTGAATAATAATTGGATACATTATTTGTCATATTGTTTATTAACATTATAAATAATGCAAAAATCTAAATCAATTAATTGCAAAAAAAATAAAATTTATTATTAATAATTAAAGATTGATATTTTTGTGAAGTGTATTAGATACTGATGCTTGTTATGTCTTCTTATATAGAAATTTTAACAGAGGCCACCCTACACCCCCCACCCAGAAACTCCTCTCCGAGCCTGGCGACGATGCAAAAGCTCTGTGCCTTTTACGGCCACCCCCAAAAAACATTTCCCATGATCCATGTCGCTGGGACCAACGGCAAAGGCTCTGTTTGTACCAAAATCGCAAAAGCCTTCGAGCTCCAAGGCCTTCGCTGTGGCCTCTACACCTCCCCGCACATCACGACCTTTCGCGAGAGAATCCAGATGAGCGGCGCGATGATCCCAGGAGAAGAGCTCACCTCTCTTTTACAATCGATCCAAAAAAGCGCAGCCGCGCTCTCTCTTACCACCAATTTCTTTGAGCTGACCACACTTGCTGCCTTTCTCTACTTTCAGCAAAAACAGGTCGATCTTGCCGTCATTGAGACAGGCATTGGTGGCACATGGGATCCGACAAATGTCATCACACCCCTTCTCTCCATCATCACCTCTATCGGCTACGACCACATGGAAATACTCGGCTATAGTCTAGAAGAAATTGCCGCCCAAAAAGCGGGGATCATCAAGGACAAGATCCCTGTCATCATCGGACCAGACGTTTCAAAAGCCTTTATGCAAAAAGTTGCAGAAATAAGAGGCAGTCCTCTCTACCAAAGCTCCTTCCAAGACAGCGACTACGACAGAGAAAATGGCGAAGTGGCTAGGCTTGGACTCACCCTCCTCCACCCCTACTTTCCCCTTTCTAGCCAGGCACTCTCTCAAGGACTTATGGCCAAACCTCCCTGTCGCTTTGAGGAGCATGAAAGAGAGAAAAAAATCGTGTTAGATGGAGCGCACAATCCTCACGGACTGAGAAGACTTCTCAAAAAACTGCGCTCTTGCTACCCCGATCATCGCTACCGTTTTCTCGTTAACTTTTCAAAAAACAAGGAGCTCTCCTCTTGTGCCAAACTGATCGAAGAGGCAGCAGAAGCTGTTCACCTCGTAGCGCATCCTCATCCCCGCTTAACTCCTAGAGAAGAAGCGGTGAAATACTTTAATGCAAAAAAGGTGCTTTTAGAAAACTCCGTAGAAGAGGGGCTGTTGCATGCTCTGGCAGCTCCAACCACGGGCTTGGAAATTGTGGTCGTTACCGGCTCCTTTTTTCTCATGCACCCCGCGCGGAAGGTTCTATAGTTTTTATGGCCATGTCACCTATCCAATCTTCTATGTCTCCTATGGATGTAGATTGTTTTTTCTTGAGCTCTGAGGATGTAGAAAAAACAGTTAGCGCCAACACAGGTCAAGAGTCTACCGAGCAGGTTCCATTAGAAATAAAGCTCATCGCTACCCGTATCGAAAATCTAAAGACTCTAGAGAATACAAGTAGCATTATCCTCGAGCTGCTCAGCTCTCTTCTCTCTTTTAGGCAACCTCGAAAACAATTCGAAGAATTGCTCGAGGCGCTCATTGTAAAACTCCCCTTTCTCGCTCTTGGAAATGAAAAAGAGCTGGCTGCGGCAGAGCTCCTTAGACTCTTATCACTGCCGCTGCTTAAGCCCTCTACCACGGCCGCCTGCATCAAGGGTCTAACCACTCTTTATTCCTACCTCCCCCAAGAGCACGTGGTAAAAATCCTCATCCAAACTTCTTCTCTTCTCGGCTATGAAGATCGAGGAAATAGTGAAGAATTGCTCCAAACCCTCGTGACAAGGGACCCCTCCTTTTGTTTACCTTTTCTCCTGCTAAGACTGCATAAAATCTCTAACAATAACTTAGCATTAAATGAATGGAACATCCATCCAAACGCCTCCGATTGTTTACTCCGTTTAATCATCAAAGGCATCGAACAAAGCCAAAAAAAATATCGAGCCGGAGAAACTAGAGGGAGGCTGATTGTTGAACAATCCTATTACCAGAAACTCTTTAGCGTTTGGAAAAATGAAAAAGAAAAATCTCATGATTTTGCTCAATCGAGAAATTCCCAACTGCTTGCTGCTACATTCAAGGCTTTAGCTGTTTATCAGAATTTTCCCGGACTTTGCGACTTTCTCTTCCAAGAAGCTGTAGAGGCAGGCGACTCCATAGATTCTACTAGTTGCACCATTGCTCCCATCTATGAGGCCGCAGCTCAAAGCTTTACAAAAGCTCCTACCGAGAGCCAACTGCAAATATTCTACAATGCGCGAACATACAGCATCATCTGGCTCTCTGGTGAGCTCGCTATGAAATGGCCAGAAAAAAGTGTCCCGGCCCTGGCCCCCAGACTCCAAGAAATTTTTCGCTCAAAAAGCGCATCCTGGCAGTTTTTTTTACACGCAGCACAGGTTCTTGGGAAAATCTGGAGCCATCTCGATCCAGAGAAAAACAGGAGCTTGCAGGATTCCATTCTTGCCATACTTCAAAAAAATTTTTCCGGATCTCATCCCATTCATTCTAATTCTAGAGTACAAGAGGCTGTGGCTACAGCACTCGCAGAGATTTGGCCATTTGCTCCCCTTGATAAAAAGGAGAAGATTTTAGCCATTTTTGAAGAGAGAGCTTATGATCCCGATTCTGAAATTCGCTTTGCGGTACTAAACGCAATTTCGAATATATGGAAAAACAGAATATTTTATCATGAACAGGCTCTGCAATTTTACTTAGAAACAAAGATCTTATCGATATGGCTAGAATCTTTAAAAGATATCGATATCCGCATCCGAGAAACCGCTTGTAGCTGTTTACATACTTTCATCCATCAGCATCAGTCTGACTATTTTTCGAACAAGCTGCTCCAAGTCATCACCAAAACCGCTCTAAAAGCTCTTAACCCTAGCTCTTTCAAAACAGAGAAAATCGCAGAAGTTCGGGCACAAATGGTTTGGCTCATTGCTGATATCGCGCAAAAATGTGCCCCGGAAACACGCCAGGAGATCGCAGAAGCCCTTTACTCTTTTACCAAAGACCCCACCTCTCAGGTTCGACTCGCTGCATGTAATGCAAGATTACATATTCTCTGCTAGACTGGGCTTATGCCCCTTTGTTTTGTCCTCTTTTTTCTGCTTACTTGCAGTACATGCCTAGCATCTACACCCTCTTTGCGCACTCTGCGCGCTAGTTTAGATCCTCATTCTCTTGCGCAGCATATGGCCTTCTACGGGCTCTATCCCGAGACAAAAGAGGGCAAAGAGGCCCTCTCTCACGCTTGGAAGATCCTCTCGGCCGGAAAAGAGGAACCTGCTCAGTATCTCTCTCTGTCTGACCTGAGCTTAGGAGCGATTGTCTCTCTTGTCACGCGAAGATCCTCCGACCCCCCCATAGAGCTCAAACAGGAAGAGCTCTCTCTTGTGAGAAAACTCTCTTCCCATTTGGGAAATAGACGCCTCAAGGGGAGCCTAGTCTTTTCACAGGAAGAGGTTTTAGCTCTTCCTCCCGAGGAAATTGATCTCGGCAGAGGACTGCTCATCGAACAATTTGAGGGAGAAGAAAACAGGGAAAACGCCATTTTGCAATATGAGGCAGGTCTTGATCTGATGGCTCTACAGGTAGCTGCCCGTCTTCCCAAGCAGGCAAGTTCCGAAGAAAAAATCCGCTGCTTAAACCATTTTGTCTTCCAAGAGATGCATTTTCGCTTCCCTCCCCATTCTCTCTATGCAAAGGATATCGACCTCTACACCTTTCTCCCCTCTGTTCTCGACAGCAGACAAGGGGTCTGCTTGGGCGTCTCCATTCTCTACCTTTGCCTCGCGCAAAGACTCGATCTGCCCCTTGAGATCATCACCCCGCCAGGCCACATTTATCTGCGCTATAACAGCGGAGAGGAGCTGATCAATATTGAGACAACAGCACGTGGCATCCACCTGCCAAATGCCATCTATCTCGGAATCAATACGCGCAAACTGCAGCTGCGTTCGATCAAAGAAGTGATCGGGATGGCATTTGTCAACCAGGCCTCTGTCTTCTGGGCGGGACAAGAGTTTAAAAAAAGCCTCGCCTTATATGAAAAGGCCCTTCCCTACATGCCAGAGGATCAACTCGTCCAACTCTTTCTCGGTTTAAATCAGCTCTTCAATGGATATAAACAGAAAGGGCGCAAGACCTTAGAACCGTTAAAAGAGTTCCGCTTCGATTACGCCGTTGCCAAAGAGACACTTGCCTCTGACTATTTGAGTGGCGCCATCGACGAGGAGGGTTTAAAAGCGATTTTTATGCCAGTTGATGAAAACCGAGCTTCGATTGTGCAAAAGCAAGCAGAGCTCCTTGCGCTATTAAAACGCTTTCCCAAATTCCGAGCAGGGCTCATGCAGCTCTCTGTCACCTATTTGCAGCTCGGGCGCCTCGCAGAGGCAAGGCCTTGGCTCGAGCACTACCATGCCATTGATCCTGAAGATCCCACCGTCGCCTACTACCTAGCAGCAGTCTGTTTTGAAAGACTCGACTATGGAAACGCTTGGCGCTATCTGGAAAAGGCAGAGTCGCTGACCAAAGCCCAAGACCACTTCCCAAAAGCTCTTAAGACATTGCGGCATGAACTACGCGCCGTCTGCCCGAAGGGATGCTCAAAAAGAGCAGTAAGTTGCAGTTAATGATTTTTTTCTTTATAGAGAAAACATGATCCTAGCTGCCTATTTTCTGCTTTTCCTCGGTCAGATTCAGATGAGCCCTACAGAGGGAGACCAAGAATCCTACTCCTATGAGCAGCAAGAGGAGGCTCCTCTCTTGCTTTCTCTCAATCTTTTCGGAGGCTCCAATCTGCAGCTCTCCAATGGAGATATGTACCTCATCAACCCCGACCATCGCATCTACTCCTCTCTCTGGATCACTCCTTCAGAGGTCGAGCTTGGCAAGAGCAATGATCCCAAGTATCCGGTCAGGATCATCAACCTCGGGACAGGGACCGCGGTCAATGGACGGCTAATGACCCTTCAAAAGATGAAAAGGCTAGAACAAATGCAAGGGCCCGCAGAGCAAAATCCAGGACCGCTGAGAGCTCAGCCCACTCAGCCACAGCAACCGGGACCACTGCCGCAACCCGCTCAGCCACAAAGACCAAGGATCGGCCCTTCAGCTCCCCAAACCCCTGCAAGGCCTATCATCCCCCCAGAACCCAACAGAGGGCCAAACAGGCCAAGTCCCTACACGCAAAATACGGCACAACCCGCTCCGCAAAAAGTTCCGCAGTTCATCGACACCCCGACCAATCAGGCTGCTCCCTCTCCTGAGGTGCAAACCCCACCGCCACCGCCTCAGATTACCCGTCCTCCGCAAAGGACTCTTCCTTCGACAAGGACGCCTATAGGCCCTCATCAGCCTCCTCCAAATAGTCCTCTTCCTCCCTCTTCACAAACAGGAGAACAAAAATGAAACAATATGGTCTGCATTTTGCTTGGGTCGTCGCTCTTGTCGCTACCTTGGGTAGCATTTTTTTCGGAGAGTTAAGCGCCAAAGAGCCCTGTTCCCTCTGCTGGATCCAGCGCATTTTGATGTTCCCTCTAGCAGTCATTTTGGGAATTGCCGCTTTTCGCCATGCCCCCAAAATCATCATTTATGTTCTTCCTCTTTCTCTTTTGGGACTGACCGTAGCTCTGTACCACACTCTCACCATCGGGCTCTTTCCCACTCCACTGGGATGCGCCGTCTGTAAAATCAGCGAACTTTCTCCTCGTCCCTACTCCTTCCCCCTTCTTTCTCTGATCGCTTTTGGCCTCATCAATCTTCTCCTGATCTGGACAGCTCTTCTCAACCGCAACTCTAGAAAGTTTTAGTTCGCTTAAGTTAGACTGCTTCTGTGAACCTATCCGCAAATTGGAAGGTGCTCCTTTTCGAGTCTTTTTTCGTCGTTTTTAAAGCCGCTTCTTGGTCTACTTATCTAAGTATATTCTGCGAAGTGGCTTTAAAAATGACAAAAAAATCTTTCAAAAATCAGCACCTTCGAATTTGCGGATAGGTTCATGCAGTTTACAGAACCACTCCTTACAGCTTTTGAAAAGGCTACCCACTTAGCCCAAGACAATAAACATACCCAGCTCACTGAGCACCATCTCCTTTTGCCGCTCATCGAAGATCAGGCAGGTTATTTTCAAACCTTTGCTTCTGCCTTTCACCTCGATTTAAATCCTTTAAAACAGGCGCTTGGAGCTAAGCTCAAAACCCTTTCCACCTTCGCGGGCGAGGCAGGAGAGCCGCTGCCCTCTCAAGAACTGAAAAAAATCCTGCAAAAAGCGAGCGATTTGGCTGGGAAGTGGCAAGATTCTTATGTTGGAAGCGATCACCTGCTTTGCGCCTATTGGGAAAATGCAGGAGATCCTTTTCAAGCGTGGAAAAAAGCCTCTAAAGTGAGTCTCAAACAGGTCGAAGAGTGGGTACAAAAAATCCGAGGAGGAGAGAAAATGGACAGTCCAACAGCAGAAACGCGGCTACAGTCTCTGGAAAAATTTTGCAAAAATCTCACGGCCCTTGGAAAAAATGGCAAGCTCGATCCCGTCATCGGGCGCGATGAGGAGATTAGGCGCACGATGCAGGTGCTCTCACGTCGCACCAAGAATAACCCTCTGCTCATTGGCGAGCCAGGAGTGGGAAAAACGGCCATTGCAGAGGGACTTGCCATTCGCATTGTGCAAGGAGATGTTCCCGACACGCTTAAAGAGAAGGAGATCTTCTCTTTAGACATGGGAAGTTTAATTGCTGGGACAAAATACCGAGGAGAGTTTGAGGAGAGGCTCAAGGCAATTGTCCAGGAAGTGGAAAAAAGCGAGGGAAAGTTTATCCTCTTCATCGACGAGATCCACACACTTGTCGGGGCGGGAGGAGCAGAAGGTGCCATGGATGCGGCCAATCTCCTCAAGCCTGCCCTTGCCCGGGGGACCATCCATTGCATTGGTGCAACGACGCTTGGAGAATACAAAAAGCACATTGAAAAAGATCCAGCCCTTGAGCGCCGCTTCCAGCCGATTCTTATCCAAGAGCCCTCTGTCGAAGATGCCATTGCCATTTTGCGCGGTCTGCGCGAGCGCTACGAAATTTTCCATGGGGTACGGATCACAGAAAATGCGATTCACGCGGCAGTCGTGCTCTCTCACCGCTACATCTCCGATCGCTTTTTGCCCGATAAGGCAATCGATCTGATCGATGAGGCGGCAAGTCTCATCCGCATGCAGATCGGCAGTCGCCCCTTGCCGATCGACCTGAAAGAGCGCGCTTTGAGCCACCTCATTGTCAAGCTAGAGTCCCTCAAAGCAGAGACCACTCCCGTTGCCAAAGCGGAAATGGCGCGCCTGCAGACAGAGATTACCGAGACGAAAAAAGAGCTTGCCCAGCTCACCGAAAGGTGGAACCGCGAAAAGGCCATTTTGCAAGCGGTAAAGGAGAAAAAAAATCGTCTCGAATCCCTGCGCTTCCAAGAGGAGGAGGCAGAGCGGCGCGCCGATTACAACAAAGTGGCCGAGCTCCGCTACAGTGCCCTACCCGCTCTGCAGAAGCAAATCGAGGAAGAGGAGAAGAAATATGGCGATCAGCAGGGGCGATTACTTAAGGAAGAGGTCGATGAATCGCTGATTGCGCAGATTGTCTCCAAGTGGACAGGGATTCCTGTGCAGAAAATGCTCTCTGCAGAAACAGAAAAGCTCCTCCATCTCGAATCCTTTCTTGAAAAACGCGTGGTGGGCCAAAGCTTTGCTGTAGAGGCGGTGAGTGAAGCGATTCGTCGCTCCCGCTCAGGCTTAAGTGATCCAAAACGTCCGATTGGGGTTTTTCTCTTTGTGGGACCCACAGGGGTTGGGAAAACAGAGCTGGCAAGAGCGCTTGCCGATGCTCTTTTTAATAGCGAAGAGGCCATACTGCGCCTCGACATGTCCGAGTACATGGAAAAGCATAGCATCTCCAAACTCATTGGCTCTCCTCCTGGCTATGTCGGCTTTGAGGAGGGGGGACAGCTGACAGAGGCCATACGCCGCCGTCCCTACAGTGTCGTGCTCTTTGACGAGATCGAAAAAGCGCATCCCGATCTCTTCAATATCCTCTTGCAGATCTTCGATGATGGAAGACTCACCGACTCTAAAGGCAGAACGGTTAACTGCAAAAATGCTCTTTTCATCATGACCTCGAACCTAGGCTCAGCAGAGATCCTACAGAAGATCCAAGGAAAAGACCTGCAGATCAGCAAAGAAGAGATTTTGAAACTCTTAGAGCCAATCATCCGGGCCCATTTCCGTCCCGAATTCATCAACCGAGTCGATGAGATCCTGCCCTTCCTGCCTCTGCAAGAAAAAGACATGGAAAAGATTGTGCAGATTCAGCTGAAACAGCTGGAGCAGCGGCTGCAAGAAAAAGAGATTTCTCTCCATGTCTCCAAGCAAGCAATCCAAGCTCTTGCCACCGAGGGCTACGATCCCCTCTTTGGCGCACGCCCCTTAAAAAGGCTCATCCAGCACAAGATCGTCCGCCTCCTTTCAAACGCTCTGCTCCAAGGAGAGATCAAAAGCCCCTCAAAGGTCGAGATTGTGTTGCAAAAGAAAGGGGAGGGAGGAGAAGCTACGTTTGCTCTAAAGCTTTAATCTCGACGTTGCAACTTTTTAGACCCGACAGCCTCGAAATATTTGCTCTCAGAGGAGTTTATTTCTCTAGAAGGGGTTAAAAAACCCTTCCGGTAGAAATAAATCGACTAGCTCTATGTAGAGACAGGCTCTTCTTGACAACCCCCAGGAAAATTTTCCTTTAGCCAATTCGCAACTTCAATTTGAGAGACCCAGATAGCTATCTTGTAGGGGGTATGACCAAACCATTTGGCTAAACATATCTCAGGATTTTTAAAACTTAGCCATTTTACCATCTCTAAATGACCTTTTTTCACAGCTAAATGAAGCGGAGTGTAGCCACTGCTCATAAACTTCCCGATCAGAGAGGGATCTTTTTCGCAGAGCCACCTCGCCATCTCCACATGACCAGCCTCAGCAGCTGAATGAAGCGGTGTCCAGCCATCGTTTTTAAACTTCCCGAGCAAAGAAGAGTCTTTTTCACAGAGCCACCTCGCCATCTCCACATGACCAGCCTCAGCAGCTGAATGAAGCGGAGTCCAGTCATCGTTTCTAAACTTCCCGATCAGAGAGGGGTCTTTTTCGCAGAGCCACCTCGCCATCTCCACATGACCTTTTTGAGCAGCTGCATGAAGCGGAGTCCAGCCAGTGTTTAGAAACTTCCCGGTCAGAGAGGGGTTTTTTTCGCAGAGCCACCTCGCCATCTCCACCTGACCAGCAAAAGCAGCTGAATGAAGCGGGGTCCAGCCAGTGTTTAGAAACTTCCCGATCAGAGAGGGGGCTTTTTCGCAGAACCACCTCGCCATCTCTACATGACCAATATCAGCAGCTGCATGAAGCGGAGTAAAGCCATCGTTTTTTCTAAACGTCCCGATCAGAGCGGGGACTTTTTCGCAGAGCCACCTCGCCATCTCCAAATGACCACCAAAAGCAGCGCAATGAAGCGGAGTAAGGCCATCTTCCCTAAATTTTCCGAGCAAAGAGAATCCTTTTTCGCAGAGCCATTTTGCTAAATCTAAATTCCCCGCGTAACATATCATCAAAAATGGGGTTGAGCCACGTTCATTAACTTTCTTTTCAACAAGTGCTGGATGTTTTGCATATAGGTATTTAAGCGCCTCTGTCTGTTGATAAAAAGAAATATCCTCTTCGCAGGTAGATGAGAGATTTTTATCTAAATAAGCGTCAAAAGCTGGAAGGGCATGTAAGTCACTCGTCTCATTTAGGCATTGAAACCCAAGTCTGAGTCTTCCTTTTGCTGAAGAGGTAGTTGTAGGCTGATAAAGAGCTTCAAAAAAAGAGGGGATCGTCTGATGGCTGTTTTGAAAGATGACCCCGCATAAAAAAGCCAAGGTCTGACGATACTGAGGGTTATCTCTATAAGCTAAAATAAACTCTCTTTGCTCCTCCGAAGGTCTGTTTGCAAAAGCATACGCAATCAAGTACTCCTGAAAGCTCAAATGGAGAAAAGCATAGCTATTGCCCTCCTCTAACTCTTTGAGCAGACCTGTTGCCAAAAGAGCCTCTTTTGTATAGGCAGTGGTTTTTAAGCTTCCTTCTACCTCTTGCTTGGAAAGACTCAACTGGTTTGTAGAAAGGCTGCGATGGGCAATTTGTCCAAGGAGCAACAAGGTTTCCTGTGGATTAGAGAGCTTGAATTTTCTGCTATTCCAAAAAAGCAGCTGATCGACCATCTGTTTATAAAGGCCTGTTAAGCTCGAGGCAAATCCTTCGCTTTTTTGCTTCCAGAGAGAGCAGAGCATTTGGAGCTGAAGGGGAATATGAGCTAGATCAAATAGACTCTTGTTTTTTCGAATCAGTTGCAGAAAAGGCAGAGGATGTTTGTTCTCTTTGCCCAGTGAGAAAAATAGCTTGGCATAATCTTCAATATGATCATCTGAGAATCCCATATTCTCAACCCTTAGACTGAAATGAGGGTTTAGATCATCTGTCGTTCCAGGACGAGAGGTTAAAAGGATCTTGTACCCTTTTTCATTGATCCGTTCAGCGATGATCTTTTTGAGTGATGCAGAGGCCTCATCATAACCGTCGAGTAGGATCAAGCTTTTTGATCGATTGCTTTTGACCAGATCTAAAATCTGAACGGGAGTAAGGTCCTCTTGGAAAATCAGAGCTGAAAGAGCGCTTGCCAGGAATAGATCTAAATCATCCACAGACAACTCTTTAGAGTTTAACTGTCTCAAAGGAAGCCAGTAAACAGCATCAAACTGGTCATTCCAGAGTCTTCCCGAGGCCCAATCATGAGCGATTTTTTGGCAGATCGTGCTTTTGCCCGTCCCAGCTTGTCCTGTAAGGAGGACCTTCTCAGTATTTTGATTGGGATGGAAGAGCTCTTCTAGTTTTAAAAAGCACATTTTAGGACCAAGGGAGAGCCAGCTCCCCATTGAAGGATGTTCCTTATCTGAATCAACTTTTTCTTCCTTGGCAATACGCAGATGTGTGAAGAGCTCTCGAATCGGGAAGGTTTCTTCTGTCATAGGCAGCGACAGCTCTCCCCATTTGTCGATGTAGTGGACTCGGATGAGCTGGTCGGGATGGGACTGCTTAAATTCTTTAAGGTCGTTTGCGTAAATCAGGAGCTGATTCTTTATCCAGTTTGTCATCTCAGCTTGTATGGAACGGGCAATCTCTTCAGGAATCATTTCTGTTTCACTGCGGTTGAACCTCCCGTCTCTGTAAAAAAGCAGATGAAGGACCTCTTTTGACTCTAGGTAGCGATTGGCATTAAATAAGGCAGCTAGAAACTCCTCTTGCTCTGAAGGCGTAAGGTTTGACCAAACGATCACTGTTTCCCTGTTGTTATTGGAGGTTTGAAAGTTGCGCAGATCTTTCAGGTGATAATCGGGGTGTCCGAGATACTCTTGAGTGTTAATCACCCAATTGATTGACACTTTTTCTCGTTCAGGATCTCTCTTAAATCTAAAGGCCTCCCCTGGATCGATTTTAACAACTTGAGCCCCTTTAATTTCTTGTCCCTCATAGATCCAAATAAATCCCGCATTTCCTCCAGATCCTCCTAAAACATCCGTGTCAGCAAGACACCTGCTAATCGCAAGTAAGCTCATCATCCCCAGCAACGGAACAGACTTGCCTTGAGGCATAAGGAGGGTTTCAGGAGGACGGTGGTGGCGCTTGATGTACTCCATGAAAGTGATTGATTCTCCTCCATCCAGGGTTTGTGCCTTCTGAAGGTCTTGGTAGCCATCGATGAAACGACACATGATTCTTAAAGAGTCTTGAATACCTTGCTTGACCCATTCGATGGCAAGAAAGTGGGTCGTATTGAACTTGTCCATGATCGGCTGCTGGGACAAGCGAGTTTTGGGAACAAGAAAAAGTCCCCTCCCTAGTTCTTGATAGAGGTCGTAAGCCAGTTTTTTCGCGAATGGTGTCCAAATTGA
>Ga0207087_1143_pt1 | contig 15565 bp, 18 predicted proteins | sample Alteio_BWMinHeat_51_FD_153544 | JGI IMG/M metagenome (GOLD analysis project Ga0207087, IMG submission 153544) | Enriched cells from forest soil in Barre Woods Harvard Forest LTER site, Petersham, Massachusetts, United States -... | ecosystem: Environmental > Terrestrial > Soil > Temperate forest >... | reverse complement strand
CACCGGTGTCAGTGTGTGCGTTGCCGCCAGACTTGCTGAGTTGCCACTGGGTAAAATTATTTTCTCTGCTTCCATGTTCTCAATCTTCCAAAAATAACTTGATGCTTTCAGCCAGGTGCGAACTCACCACATGGGTATAGCCCTGCGCATCACTGATCCCATGTTCAATGCTGCCGTTGGCGCGCTGAATACCGTAGGCATGGTTTGGAATAGGCTCACCCGTAGCTTCGTCGACCAGTTTTATCTTGTCGCTGAAGTGCACCGGCATCGACGATAACCCACTGAAGGGCGCAGGCACGAAGGTGTCACCGATAATGATAGTGCTCGCGCCTGCCGTCACCGTATTGCCATGAGCGCCAACGCTGCCGACGGTGGCGGCATTGAAGCCATTGATTAATACGGTTGAAGAGACGCCGCCGGTAATCGGGCTTCCGCACGCTGAGGTGTCGTTTAGGCGGGCAGCGCCCAAGCCTTCGAAGATCACATCTGATGAGCCGGTTACCAGCGAATTGGTGCCGTGACCCGAAACTGGGCACGCAGTGGGATCAGTGATGCGCGCAGCAGGTTTGCCACTCATGGGAACGTCCTTTTCAGGTATTCAAAGGGGGTAGTAGAGGTCAATGGGGGCGTCTGAAAATCGCCAGCATTCATCCATGGGGTTGTACATGGCTCGGTGGTTTTCTTGGGGCGCACTGCAGGCCTTGAGTGCTTGCCAGGCGAGCTCAGTGCAGTCATCCATGGCGTGACAGGAATAATCATCAAGCTGGTTGAGCCAGGCGTTGTAATTGGGCATGCCAACGCTGCGGTAGGCATCAAGCAGTGTCTGCGCGACTTCCTCACCCCAATGCAGGAATCGCCCAGGTGTCCACGGGCCGGTCTGGGCATGGACAAACCAGCCAAGGCTGGGCAAACCACCATTTGCCAGGCACAGGGAGCCACGCTGTGAGCTGAGCCCGCAGCACAGAAAGACGCTGAGCCAGCCTTGGTGGGCGTGGATGACATCAGTGGGGTCGAATTGTGCCAAAGGGATGGCGCGGTAGCCGCTGGTTGGCATTGATCGGGCGACCAATTCGGCGTCCAATCGCGACACGAATGCTTGTATGGCATTACCATTGCCGCAGGGTGTGCAAAGAATTTCGACCGGTGCGCGGGCAGGGATATCGCTGCTTCCCAAGATACGAACCAACCCATAAAGGCGAAGCGAAGTCTTCAAGCCGCTTGGGTGAACAGCTGGGGCCAGCGTGCAGCTGCTGGAGGGCGGCACGGTGCTTGGGGATGAGTGCATTAACTATTTACGTCCATGTAAATTTTCGGGGCGCAGGATGCACCAGACGGTGCGTGGCTTCAATCGCTTTTTCGAATTCAAAGCAGCCTCGCACGCATCCGCAAATCAAAGTGCACTAAACCAAGAGGGCGGCCCCCTTCAGCCCTGACCCCAAACCGCTACATAACCTAACTTCCCGCTGCCAGCTTGCTCAGCAACCACTCACTAAAACTCCGAGCCATCGGATTATTCTCACTGTCACGATGGGTCAACAACGCCCAGTTAGGACCGCGAATGGTTCCCTCAACCAACGGCTGCAACAGCCCATTAACGCGCGCTGGCTGACTCAACAACTGGCTGACCAAGGCGATGCCAAGCCCAGCACAAACGGCGTCCAACAGCAGGCCGGGGTCGGAGAAGTTCAGCCCCTGATCCTTCTGGCCTACATCGATGCCAGCTTCCACCGCCCAGTGACTCCAGTCCATTTCCCGCTCGCCATGGAGGGTGGTGCGCTGTGCGCTGGGCACCGCCAACAGGCTTGGGTGGCAAGCCGGGTAAAGGCGGTCGGCGTGCAGCACCTTGAAGCTGCATTCGGCCTGGGAGCTGATGTCGTCTCGCACGGCGAGGTCGATGGTCTGGGTCGTCATGTCCGGGACTTCATCGGTACTGAAGATCCACAGATCAACTTCCGGATGCTGGCGACGGAAGTCTTCCAGGCGTGGCAGTAGCCAGTGACGGGCGAATGCCGGGGTGGTGTTGAGTACCAGTTGGTTGGGTTTTTGGTACTGCCCAAGGCGGCGAATGCCGACGGCGAGTTGTTGCAGCAGCGCCTGGGTGGTGCTGAGCAGGTCGTGACCGGCATCGGTCAGGCTGACGCTGCGTCCACTGCGATAGAACAAGGGTTGTTCAAGGTATGCCTCAAGGCTGCGAATCTGCTGGCTGATCGCCGATTGGGTGAGGTGCAGCTCTTCGGCGGCCTTGTGGAAACTGCCCAGCCGGGCGGCGGCTTCAAAGCCGCGAAGGGTGCCGAGAGGCGGCCAGTGCTTGAGCATGCTGATAAGTTCCTCTAATCATTTATCTACAAAATCCATCGTTTGTTTGCCCGTTTTTGCAGCCGTAGCATGCATGCCAAGACCGCATAGGCAGTTTTCATTGAACACAATGACTTAACTTAAAGGTGCTTGTCATGCAGCAGAATGAAATTCAAAACAATGGTTGGTGGATGCCGGCGGAATGGGTCAGGCACACAGCGACCTGGATGGTTTGGCCGCACAACAAGGCACTCTGGGAGTCGGGTTGGGGCGTCACCTTGGCGCTGGTGCAAGAGGATTTCGCTCGCGTGGCCAACGCCATTGCCCGTTTTGAACCGGTGAAGATGGTCGTTGACCCTTCTGCTGTCGCCAGTGCCAAAGCGTTGTGCGGGCCAAGCATTGAACTGATCGAACTGGCGGTGAACGACAGCTGGTGCCGGGACTCCGGCCCGAGCTTTGTCTGCCACCCGCAACAGGGTCTGGCCGGTGTGAGCTGGCGCTTCAACGCGTGGGGAGGGAAGTCGGCCCATGACCTGGACGAAAGCCTGGCTCGCCGCGCACTCAATCACCTGGGCGTTCAGTGCTTTGCTACCACGCTGAGTAACGAAGGCGGCGCCATTCATGTGGACGGCGAGGGCACGTTGATCACCACTGAGTCGGTATTGCTCAACCCCAACCGCAATCCGGGCATGAACAAGGCCGAGATGGAGGAGATTTTCACTCACCTGCTAGGCGTGAAGAAGACCGTCTGGCTGCCGGGCGATCCAGACTATGTGACCGGCGACATGACCGACGGCCATGTCGATGGCGTGTGCGCTTTCGCCCGTCCTGGCGTGCTGCTGGTGGACGCCACTCACGATAGGAACTCGGTGTATGCCGAAGTTGTACGAGAAAACCGTCGTGCGTTGGAGCTGGCAACCGATGCCCACGGTCGACCGTTCGAGCTGATCGAACTGTATGAAGCCACCGATGCCGTGGACACCGAGGCTGAAGTGTTTTGTGCCTCCTACACCAACTTCTACATCGCCAACAACGCCATCATCATGCCGGCCTATGGCATTGACGCCGACAACGTGGCGGCCGAAGTGTTGGCTCAGGCGTTCCCTGGGCGCGAGGTGGTACCGGTGCGGATCAATCATCTGGCCCATGGCGGCGGCGGTGTGCATTGCATTACCCAGCAACAGCCAGCCTGGCCAGTGGAGGGTTAATGCCATGACGATTTTGACTGTTGCCACAACCCAAATGCCCTGCACCTGGGATCTGAAACACAACCTCGATCAGGCCGAGCAGTTGGTGCGTGATGCGGCCGCTAAAGGCGCCCAGGTCGTCCTGTTGCAGGAGCTGTTTGCCTCGCCCTATTTTTGCATCGAGCAACATCACAAACACCTGGCGCTGGCTGAGGAATATCAGCACAGCGCCGTGCTAAAACGCTTTGCCGCGCTGGCCAGGGAGTTGGGTGTGGTGCTGCCGCTGAGTTGGTTCGAGAAGGCGGGCAATGCCTACTTCAATTCGTTGAGCGTGGCCGATGCTGATGGGCAACTGCTGGGTGTGTATCGCAAGACGCATATACCCAACGCCATCGGTTATCAGGAGAAGGAATACTTCAGCCCTGGCGATACCGGCTTTCGGGTCTGGGACACTGCTTTCGGGCGCATAGGTGTGGGCATCTGTTGGGACCAGTGGTTCCCCGAGACCGCACGCTGCCTGGCGTTGATGGGCGCCGAAGTCTTGCTGTTTCCCACCGCCATTGGCTCTGAACCCGGCTGCGCAACACTGGATTCACGTGACCACTGGCAGATGACCATGCGCGGCCATGCCGCCGCAAACCTTCTGCCGGTGGTGGCAGCCAACCGCATCGGTCAAGAAGTGGCGACCACCGATCCGACCTTGCAGATGAATTTCTACGGCTCGTCCTTTATCTGCAACCACAAGGGCAAGCTCCTCGCCGAAGCGGACCGCGACAGCCTGGGTGTGCTGGTACACAGCCTGGACTTGTCGGCCATGCGCGAAGAGCGCCTGACCTGGGGCATTTACCGCGACCGTCGTCCAGACATGTACGGGGCGCTGTTAAGCCTGGATGGTCGTCACATCAATGCTCGCTGGAATACTCAAGGGGTTTGACATGAAGGTGACCAACAAACTTTTACTCTGCTCCTTGGGATTGGTTCTAAGCGGTGTCTTGTCGTCGGTGCAGGCGGAGGAGAAGACCCTGAGGTTGTACAACTGGGCCGATTACTTCGCCGAGGACACCCTGTCCAAATTCACCGCCGAAACCGGGATCAAAGTGATCTACGACGTCATGGATGGCAGTGAGACACTGGAAGCCAAGATGATGGCCGGCGGCAGTGGTTATGACCTGATCTTCCCGGGCGACACCGTTGGCGAGCGTCTGATGCATGCCGGCAGCCTGCAGCCGCTGGACAAGTCAAAGCTCACCGCGCTGAATGACATCGAGCCGGGTCTGCAGAAACTACGGACGCATTATCTCTACTCGAGCAAGGCCACCGTCCCCTACACGTGGGGCACCATCGGCCTGACCTACAACGCCGAGCAGATCAAAAAGCGCATGCCGGATGCACCGGTGAATAGCCTGGACATGCTGTTCAAGCCAGAGCTGGCCGCCAGGTTTGCGGACTGCGGTATCTCCCTGATCGATTCGCCGGACGAAGTGCTGGCGGTCGCGCTCAACTACCTCGGCCGTGAGCCGCGCAGCGCCAAGCCGGAGGACTTGGCAGCTGCCAGTGAACTCTTGCTGAAACTACGGCCGTACATCCGCAAGTTCCAGTCGCAACCGGTGACCGATCTGGTTAACGGCAACTTGTGCCTGTCGCTCGGTTACAGCGGGGATATGACTCAGGCGCAACGCGCAGCAGATGCCGCAGGCAAGAAAGCGACGTTCCAGTATCACATCCCGCGCGAGGGCACCACGGTGTGGATGGACACCATGGCGATCCCCGTCGACGCCAAACATCCAGAATACGCTTATGCGTTCATCAACTTCGTCATGCGCCCGGAGAACATGGCCGCCATCAGTAACTTCACCGGTTACCCCACCTCCAACGCCAAGGCTCGTCCGAGCGTCGATGCAATGATGCGTAACAACCCGGATATCTACCTTGATGACGCGACTTACGAACGACTGATCCCGGGCAAAGACATCCCGCAGGCTGATATGCGTGCGCGCATGCGGGCGTGGACCAAATTCAAGACAGCTTCCGTTAAATGACGGCAAAAGGGTTTCAGGCTCGGCACATTCTCCGTAGCAGCTGGCGAAGCCTGCGTTCGGCTGCGCAGCGGCCGTAAATCCGGCCTCCACGGTTAACCTGAAAAAACGCGGTGTCTGATTTTACGACTGCTGCGCAGCCGAACGCAGGCTTCGCCAGCTGCTACGGATCGTGTAGCGGCTTAACTTATCGGCATTAAGTCTTGCCTTGGATTGGCAAAATTGGCGGCTGCAGGTGCGGTCCGCCAAGACAAAGCACGACAAGAACAGAGAGGTACGCATGTCGACACGTCGTGAGTTCATCAAGCAGGTATCGGTCGTTACCAGTCTGGGCGCAGCGGCGTCCATGGGACTGGGCCTGAATGCTCCCCGGGTGCAAGCAGCCATCAAGGGTAACTGGCATATGCCGGACGAGGGCGACAAACACCAGCAGGCCTTTATCGCCTTTGGTGCACAGGAGGCCATCCACGAGGACTTCACGCCTTACGTGCAAGAGGCCTTGGGTCGGATCGCCCGCACCATCGCCAACTATGAGCCGGTCACCGTGTTTTGTCGTGAGAGCGAGCGGGATCTGGCTGAAGAAAAATGCGGTACGGGCAACATCACCTTTGTTGTCACGGCGCTGGACGATATCTGGATGCGCGATATCGCAGCCAACTTCGTCATCGATGGAGAAGGTGGGCTTGGCGCCGTGGATTTCAACTTCAACGGCTGGGGCAACAAGCAGCAGCATGCCGATGATGCGCTGCTGGCCGCGTTGGTCGCCCGGACAACTGACGCCAGCTATATCCGCAGCCAGCTGGTGGGCGAGGGCGGCGCTATCGAAGTGGATGGGCACGGCACGGGGATCATGACTGAAAGTAGCTGGATCAATACCAACCGCAATCCCGGCTGGAGCAAGGCAGACGTAGAGGAAGAACTGAAAGCCAGACTGGGTTTGCGCAAAATCATCTGGCTGCCGGGAATCAAAGGCAAGGACATCACCGATGCCCATGTCGATTTCTATGCTCGCTTCGTCAAGCCGGGAGTCGTAATCGCCAACCTCGACAACGGTCCTGAGTCCTATGACCACACAGTGACGCTTGCCCATTTGGACATTCTCAAGAATGCCACTGATGCCGACGGCCGCAAGCTGCAAGTGCACACCGTATCGCCTCCGCTCAATCCACGAAAAAGTATGTTCAGCAAAAATAATCCAGACTTCGCGCCAGGCTATATCAACTACTTCGTGATCAATGGTGCGGTCGTTGCGCCCGAGTTCGGTGACAAGGCGGCAGATACCAAAGCCTTTGACCTGTTGTCCGAGCTCTACCCGGACCGTGAGGTGGTGCAGCTCAATATCGACGCAATCGCCGCCGGTGGTGGCGGCATCCACTGTGTGACCAGTCACCAACCTTTGGCTTAGCCCGGATCAACTCGTTGCCCTCTACAAACGCCAGATCCAGAAACGAATAAGGCGCCAAAGGCGCCTTATAGGGGGGTGTTAATCAGATGCCCTCGGTCATGACCGGCTGGCGTTCGGGCAGAAGGTTGACCGCGAACTGAACGGCCTGCTTCGCTGCCGTTCCATTAATTTTTGCACTCCGCCTTCACCACTCGGCAGGTGCTCGGCGTACCACCGGATTGGCTGGCATAGCGCATGCAATTATCCAGGGATTTTTGGCGAGCCATGTTCAAGGTGGAGCCCCAAGCCAGGCCGCCCTCGCCGGCAGTGGGTAGCGCTTTTGCGTAGCATTTTGAGCCTGTGCTTGAGGCCGAATAGCGATGCGCGGCAGCTTTGCCTGCACATCCCGCTGTCAGCGCCAGGTTGATGGCGAGCAGGGAGAGCAAGACCCATGACGAGCATTGGCGCGCTGTTTTTCCGGTCATCCCGTTTCCCTTGTATCAGGAGGTTAGAGGTGTGTTTGTGATCGTGCTCTACTCAGATTATACGGTGTCTCTGCTTTGTTGGACGAACCGATCAATCAACCACCTTGCGGCGGGTCCTGGCGGCAGATCCGTGCGATAGATGGCGTCGAAGGTATACAGCCCGCTTTTGTATTCCGGCATTTTCAGGTGGACGAGTCGGCCAGAGTCCAGATCTTCCCGGACCATGGTGATCGGCATGTTCCCCCAGCCAATGCCTTCACGTAGCAACATGTGTTTAGCCCCCAGATCGGCCAGCCTCCAGGTACGGGTACTGAGGACTGCAAATTCCTTGTCTTTTGTCAGGAGCGAGCGGTCGGACAGCACAAGCTGGGTGAACTCACGTCCAGCGCCTGGAACATTCGAATCGCTTGAAGCCAGTGGATGATTGGGGGCTGCAACCGGAATCAATTCAACACTGCCGACCGCAATTCTTTCGATACCATCAATCCCCTCATTCATCGGGCCGCTGACGCCGACTGACGCGCCGCCGTTGATCACCAGTTGAGTGACCGCGCCGAGCGCCTCCATATGCAAGTGGAGTGCAACCGTAGGAAATTCCTCTCGAAATGATTTGAGCGCGTCCACCACGCGCTCAGCGGGAAGCATGACATCAAGTACGACATGAACTTCAGCTTCGAGACCCTGAAGCAGACCTTTTACTTTGGCGCGTAACCCATGAATACCATTGGCGATGGTTCTGGCTTCGGCCAGAACGGTGCGGCCGGCATCGGTGAGCTGGGGTTTACGAGTCGTATGTCGGTCAAACAGCGCCACGCCGAGTTGCATCTCGAGATTGGCGATCGAATAGCTGATGACTGAAGTGGCTCGGTGCAGTTTTCGTGCGGCGGCCGCAAAACTGCCGACCTCGACAACCGTCAGGAACACACGCAGTTGATCGAGAGTGGGAGTGCCAGGGTCTGAAATCATTTCTATTTTCTCGAACGTAATCGTCGAAATTAGTCGGCTATTACGATTGTAGAGTGGGTGGCAGACTTTCTTCAACGCGGTGCTCCATGGTGGATGCACCCCACTGATGGAAGAACGACCATGTCCCAATCTACAGCTACTACCTCCCGCGACACTCTTGAACTGTCCAGCTCTGTCGCTACCACCACCGCCACGGCGGCTCTGGCCGGCCGTGTGTTCCTCAGCGCCATCTTCATCCTCTCGGGCATCTCCAAACTGAGCGCCCCGGCGATGATGATCGGCTACATAGGATCGGTTGGTTTGCCGTTCCCGCAACTCGCACTAGCGTTAGCTATCATCATCGAAATCGGTGGCGGTATTGCGCTGATCGCTGGCTACCGCACCCGTACCGTGGCGCTGGTGCTTGCCCTGTTCAGCGTGGTCACCGCGCTGGCATTCCATAACAGCCTGGGCGACCAGAACCAGTTCATCCACTTCTTCAAGAACATCGCCATGGCGGGCGGCCTGTTGCAGGTCGTCGCGTTTGGCGCCGGTCGCTTCAGCCTCGACGCCCGTCGTCGCTGAGCCAATAGCGCCGCAGTGGATGAACGCGTGCGGCGCCTCTCTGGTTTCATCTTTCGAAATAATCCGAGGATTCACCATGAAAGCCATACGTGTGCATGAATACGGCAGCCCAGATGTGCTGCGCCTGGATGACGTCGCCGACCCGCTTGCGGGCGAGGGCGAGGTGTTGATCGATGTGGAGGGGGCAGGGGTCAACCCGATCGATTGGAAGCTTCTTTCGGGCGCCATGAAAGCCTTCATCCCGTTGCCATTGCCCTACACGCCGGGCGTCGAAGTGGCAGGAATGATTTCCGCGATCGGCAAGGGTGTGAGTGGTTTTGCAGTCGGCGACAAGGTCTTTGGTTTTATTGGCCTGGTCGGTGGCTATGCCACAAAGGCCGTCGTCTCGGCAGATCGTCTGGCGCTGAGACCGCGCAGTCTTTCCGCCTTGCAGGCCAGCGGTGTAGCAACGGCCGCACTGACGGCCTGGCAAGCGTTGCATGAGCATGCGGGCATCAAGGCAGGTCAGCGAGTGCTGATTCACGGCGCCGCCGGCGGAGTTGGCAGCCTGGCCGTGCAAATAGCCAGGCATGCCGGCGCCACGGTCATTGCCACAGCGTCGATCGGCAACCATGGTTATCTGAAAACAATCGGCGCGAATCAGCTGATCGACTACCGTAGCCAAGCCTTCGAGGAGGTGGTGGCGGATGTGGACATCGTGCTTGACCTGATTGGCGGCGAAACCCAGCGACGTTCCTGGAAAGTGTTGAAGCAGGGCGGGGTCCTGGTGTCGCCGGTCAGCGCACCGGACGCGGAATTGGCGAAGGCGCACGGCGTTTCAGCGAAAAACTTCGCCACTCGGGCGGATGGCAAACAACTCACGGCCATCGCCGAGTTGTTCGATGCCGGCCAACTCTCCGTAGAGGTCGAAGTGTTTCCGATCTCGCAGGTGAAGCAGGCCGTCGAAAAAAGTATGGCCGGGCATACGCGTGGCAAGATCGTGCTTGATCTTGGCCAATAAAAGTCAGGTTATAAAAGACCGCAAATATGCAGGCGATGGCTTGAAGGCATCGCCTGATTTATTTGTAGGGGGGGCGAGTGACGCTTGCACAGAAATGGCTAACGTTCTTGGTGAAGGTAGTCCATCACCAACGGCAATAACTGACCCGAAGCGGACGATTCGCAGAAAGTGTAAAGCGAATGGTTGCGCGCTTTTACTGGGACTTCAGTTCCGACCACAAAGGACTGCGTCCGATACTCATCATGAGCGTTCCGTAGTCTTCAAACTTACCGACGTTGACTTCCTCTTGGCTTTTCCATGTTGCTTCACACTCCTCGCAGACCCACAGCAAAATGTGTGTAGAACGGATACGCATCGCTCGGACTGAGCCTTGACCGCACCTTTGGCACTGAATCGGCATTCTAATTATCTCTAGTTGTTTTCCGACGCAACACAGGCCGGTGTGTCCGCTATTGGCCCAGAGTGTGTAAAAACGCTTCGCCAAAATTGAAGTGTGCGCGTCTACGTTAAATTTGAAATTTATCGGCACGTCAGCAGATGTGGATTTCGCGTAGAAGCGCGATTTCCAGTCCGGTTTTGAGTACCTGTCGCGCTCAAAACGTTTTTACACAGCCTCGGCCAGAAGTGGACGTTCGTTGAGGACATCTTATAGCCAGAAGCGGACTCACGGCGTCACCACTTAGACACGCATTACACCAATCAGAGTTTGTGGAGATCCAGGCACGCCTTTACGTGCGGTGTCAGTCCATTGAAATCTTTAAATGCCAGATGCAAATAGTCCGGCTCCACTCGTTCGAGGTACTGCCAGACTTGGGGGGGGCATTCTCTGCCTGACGCTGAGTAGGCCGGAGCATTCGAGGCAAACCATCCAGTTGGAGCCTGGTAAGGGAGCTCTGACATGGGCAATCAGCAGCCAAGGCTCAGCGCCTTTATAACTTGAAACAGCCGCCTCCGAGCGTTTCATCGTGGCCTCGTCTTCCTGCGCGAAACAAAAGGCCACCCAAGGTAGCCCGCCAGGAACTTCCACAAATTCGCGACCATTCCAAGTCTGGACTATCCGCGAACCATATCGCCTCCATGCGAGAGCGCCCACCTTTCGATCATCCACACGCTGGGGTTCCGGGATTTGCTCAGGAACGATGCCTTGATCCGCCAACTATATGAGGACTCCAGAGCACTGCCACGGTGCGCGCAACATCACTCCTTCGGCTGCTCTTGAACCCCCAGATCTCGATACCTTTGCTTACCCCACACGGTAGGATCTGGAGTCACCTCAATCACCGTCGTCGGCGGAGTATTGATACGAAACCCAGGCTCCATTTTCGCCCGCATTTCGAGGTACTGGCCGAGGAAGGCGTCGTACGCCAGGCGGGGCGCGTACTGCACGTTTCCTTTCTGGTCCACCGCCTCGCCATGATAGAAAAAGTCCACGCCCTGGGCGAGTGGCAGTGACAGACTGGCGATAGGCTTGTAGTCACCCTCATAAAGCGTGAGTCGCAGCTTGGCCCTGGTCCCGTACAGCAGCCCCATCTGTTCGGCGAACCAGTTGATGTATCTGTCGCCGTTGATCCGTGTCGGTTCGACAGGTGATGTATAAGCACTGTCAAGGTCACGGTTTTTACGCAGGCGGCTGGCCATGCCATTCAGCTCCAACCCTTCACCGAACTTGATGTCGACCTGTTCTCCAGCCTCGATCTTGATTGGCTTGTTCACTGAAAGCGCAGGCCACAGCAAGTTCCTGAAGCCGAATGAGCCGCCGCCCTTGGACAGATTTGTCGCCTGCACTATCTCCCACTTGGCTGCTGTCAAGACAATTGGCGCCGCCGTGATGTTCGTCGCGCGCACGGACAAGAAAACCTGCTCGTTAACAGATTGTTTGTCACCGCCGGGTCGTCCGAACATCGGAGTCGGGCTAAGCCAAGCCTCTGCAACAAAGAGCCTGCGGCCCTGGCTCGCGGCAGTTATGTTGGTCAGGCGTTCCAATGCTTCTTTGGTGATACCGATGCAATAACTTGTCCCCGATGCGCCCGCACCGCTGACGATGGACGAGCATGGGCCCGTGGTCTGCATATCCGGTGACTGCGCCAGGGCCAGCTGAGGTATCACCAGCACCGAAAGCATCATCGCCGCACGGCGAAGTTTAGCCCCCCTCATGGCCGGGTATCGACTGTGGATTTAACCACAGCGCCTTGCCCGGTCACGATCGGCGAGGCCGCTCCGTGGGTAGACATTCCGTCCTTTGCAGGGGTTTGTGAAGGCGCCGATTTAGTTGGCCCGGTGACGTGGACCTCGACCTTCGCGTCAAGTGCGGTAACGATGGGAGAACCGTCGTTGTGGGTGGCAATAGAGGGGGGCGGTTGCTCCGCCGGATTGAGTTTCACGCCGACTCCATTGGGCTTTACATCAATCTGCAGCCCACGATTTTGAACCAGTGCTGCAACGACCAATAGTGCGACCACAACGACCAGCGTGATAGCCACAAACGATCTCTTGCGGCTGGTTCTCCCGCGCGCGCGCGTTCTCTGCGAGAAATTGTTCAACTCCAAACTCCTGTAAATGATGTGCGGTATCCGTACGGCCGCTGCACGTAGCGGCGGTTTCAAACTACTTACGAAGCTCACGAGAGTAGATGAGCACACTCATTGGTGTTCTCGAGGTCGTCATTGCTCAGTTTGCAAGCCTGCGGCCAGGAATTGGGCAGGTACTTGCGCGCCACACGGGAGGTGAATCGGCATCGACCTAAGTATAAAAGTCAGCGAATCCGAAGACCCTCAGTCACCGCTGAAAGTCAATGACGGCTTGATAAAGCGAATCCGCCAATAGGTGAAGACACTTTACTTCATGCTCTGGCGAATCAGAAGCCACCGCTTCACGGGCCCATCGAATGGCCTCAAGCAGTTCGAGGATCTGTAACGGCTGCATCGACCCATTGCGGACACTGACTAACGCCTGAAAGTTGCTCCACGAAGTGGCGTCGGCTTGAGGGATGGGTTCAGGCGTCAATTGGGAGGTGCACCCTTACGGAATATTGCTTGAATCCCCGTAGTGGCAGTATGGTGCTTTTTTTTCAAACGGTGGATCCATAACCCTCTCTTTGACGAGGTAGGCACGATAGATTGGCCACGTCATGTTCGGATCGGCGGGGCGTAGATACTTCTCCGGAACGACGCGAGGCAGCCCGGATGTTCGCTCCTTTGCATTGTCATTCCAAGAACCTTGGCCACCAAGGTTTACGCCTTGATAGACGAGCAACTCATCGAAGCTTCCAACCTCGCTCTCTTTCATTGCAATCAAGAGAAGTCGGTCCGATTGTTCTCGAGTACAAGTCTGAGCCCAATACAGATAGTCGTGAATGACGGCAGCCCTGCCATACTGCCCCTGCGGGCTCAATCCAATCGACCATAGCGCTTGAGGGATTGAAGCGAAATCGGTGACGAACCCCTTCGGAACGACGATTCGATCATTTGTGCTCCCGATGGTGTACTCCAAGGGCTCTACCGTCACCCAGAACTTGTTGTCCCCAAACGGGCGAACAGTCGGGGCCGGAGGTGCTTTACAGCCGGCGACAAGAGCAACTAGGCCAAGTGCCCAAAGAGTGCGAGATATGGCAGTCATGCTGGATCTCCGCGAAAGAATGGTTGAGCTTGTAACACGTAAGGTGTAGCTCACCGGCGGCGCTTTAGCGCCTTTCGGCGGCCGAAGGGAGCGGGGTTGCACCATGTTGTGTATTCGCTACGTCCGCTGTCCGCTTCTGGGCCGATTGCAGCCGTTCACGACTGGCCGCTCTCGACCCTTTGTCGTCTCTCGACCTCACAAGTAGCCAGTTACTGCTTTGATAAGTGAATGTGATCACACCTTTCAGGGTGTCTACTTCTGGTTAGGCCCTGTCTGTACAGAGAGGAGAGCACGATGAGCAACGAACAGGCTGCACCCGAGACGAAAGGTGTTGCGGTGAAGTTACTTGCAACGGTTGACCTTGGCCCCGAGATCGAGGGCATGGCAGGGCGCCAACTTAGAATGCGTATGGTGACTATCGAGCCTGGAGGTGTCTTCGGGCCGGTTCACAACCATAAAGGCAGGCCGGGCACCGTCTACATACTGCAAGGAACGATCACTGACCATCGAAATGGAGTCGCCACGGACTACGGGCCGGGAGTCGGCTGGCCCGAGGATAGAAATACCACACACTGGCTTGAGAACAGAGGAACGATTGCGGCGGTGGAGATCTCGGTCGATATTGTCAGGCAAGAGTAAGCTCAGGCCCGCACTCGACGTGCTGCAAGCCACCGCCGACTACCGTATCCGCACGGTCACTCAGGTGCTGGAAAATATCGCCTTTCGTGCCGACATCGAGAGCGACACGGTGGTGCTGGCCGACTTCGCCAGGCTGCTGGCCATTCCATGGAGATGTCTGCCAGTTAAGCGTTTAGAAGATCGCAGCCTGCGGCAGCTCCTACGGGTGTACACAATCCCGACGTAGGAGCTGCCGAAGGCTGCGATCCTGGCGATCCTGCACCCACCGAAAGTCTCCGGTTTACTACGCCCTGAAGGCGCCCGTTTTACAGGTGTTGGCCAATCATTCACTCATCTAAATCGAAAGGCCAAACCGATAATCGTGCTCCGTCCCTTCTTGCCGAGATACATGTTCGATCAAGAAGCCACACCGTTTGAGTACTTTTGCCGAGCCGATATTTCCAGCGTATACGTTGGCAACCAGTTGTTTAAGGTTCCAATGCAGCTGCGCCTCCTGGATCAGATGCCTCACCGCCAGCGTTGCCAGTCCCTGTCTGCAAGCGCTTTGAGCAATCCGATAGCCGACTTCTGCCGATCGCTCGGATATGTCGATGCCTTTCAGGTTCGCTCGACCGACTATTTTTCCGTCAGGATCTTCGATGACAAATGGGTGCCAGGTTCCGGCGGCAAAATCGGCTAAATAAGCCGCAATGTGGTCGGTGACGCCCTGCACCGAGTAAAAAGCCGAATCGCGCGCGTCTATGTAGCGCTCGAACCATTCGCGATTGTCCACTTCGAATCTCAGCAACGCCTCAGCATCGGTACTTTGCAGGGTACGAATTCTGACGGGCTTCATAAGGTCGCTCCCTGTTCTGGTAGAACTACTTGGATAATTGTGCAGTGGAACAACTGTCTGCGTTTCGAATCAGGCAATCCATTTGGGCAACGCCTTCCGTGTGGTCGCCTGATCGTAAAGGGATGCAGCTTTACTGGCTACCCAAGCGCTTTGAGCAAACGCGGCTAGGCGCGTTCACGCCGGCATAGTCGATCCTGTCGCCTACCGTACTTCCCGGAGCCTTTAGCCAGTGTCTGACATGTCGACCAACGCCGCCTATGCGAAACGCTTCAATGCCGTACTCGCCTACATCGACGCCAACCTCGAAGGTGTCCTTTCGGTGAAGGCGTTGAGCCGTGTGGCGAACTTTTCGGAATTTCACTTCCATCGACAATTCACCGCGTTCGTGGGCGTGCCTGTCTCACGTTATGTGCAACTGATGCGGCTACGACGTGCGGCGCATCGCCTGGCTTCTCTTGCGGATCATTCGGTGCTGGACGCCGCACTCGGTGCAGGCTTTGAAAGTCCCGAGGCATTTTGCAGGGCGTTCAGGCGGGCGTTCGGTATGACGCCGAGTGCG
>Ga0207087_1142_pt1 | contig 15595 bp, 19 predicted proteins | sample Alteio_BWMinHeat_51_FD_153544 | JGI IMG/M metagenome (GOLD analysis project Ga0207087, IMG submission 153544) | Enriched cells from forest soil in Barre Woods Harvard Forest LTER site, Petersham, Massachusetts, United States -... | ecosystem: Environmental > Terrestrial > Soil > Temperate forest >... | reverse complement strand
CATCGGTCTGCGAACGGCGCGCTTGCCGAGGTGGAACGTGTCGCGACAGGGGGCGCCGGCTCTGGGCGCATCAGCCCCATCTACCACATCGCCCGGCCGAACCACTTCGAGGGTGCGGGCAGTGTCCGTCTCGCGCCGGATCGTCGCTTTCTGTTTGCTACCAACGGCGGCGACAATTCCGTCTCCAGCTTCTCTGTAGATAAGGAAGGCGGGCTCACGCTGCTGGACGTGAAGCGGACGGGGAACACACAAGGCGGTGGCGCTAAATCGGTGGCCTATGCCCCATCGAGTCGCACGCTTTACGTGGTGCACACGTTCGGCCCCGACCATCTCCGGCTGCTGTCGGTCGATGACGAAGGCAACTTCACGCCACGCCCAGAGCACTACTCAGTGAGCACGATGGACTGGCCCAATCGGGTGCCCACCATGGCCGTTCTCTCGCCCGACGGGAAATTCCTCGTTCTTGGCACCACGTTTGATGAGTTGCCTAGCAGAAAAAATCCGGATGGCTCACTGATTCTCTGGATCCCGCGAGGCACCAACGGCGATCTACACTCCATCGCTTCGAATGCACCCGACCCCGACGGCATCATCGTATTCCCCGTAGGCGCAAACGGCGCACTCGGCGAACCCTCATTTTACGACGGCGGAGGCGCTTCTCCTTTCTACATCGCCTTCCTGAACAACCGGCCGGATACATTCGTCATCGGGGAAGCCGTTTCAGACGGGCTCGCCATCGGCCGCATCGACGCAGACGGCAAAGTCAAGGTCGGCCCGGTCGTGCCCATCGACACGAGCGCAGGCGTACCCTCTGAACTGTGCTGGCTGGCGGTCTCGCCGGATGACCGATTGGTGTTTGCTACGAACTTCGGTTACAGCAACCTCAGCAGCTTCCGAATCGATGGCAACGTGCTCACCATCGCGAAGGATCCTGCGTGCCCGAGGGTTCCAGGAGATGGCACCTTCCGGGCGATCAACGGAACGGTTAGCAGCGGCCCGAGCGATAACTGGCTGACGCCGGATGGCGAATATCTCTACCAGATCTACGGGAATGCTTCGAAACTGGTGGGCTACGCCACTAAGTCGGACGGTTCGCTTGAGGAGGTTACAAGCGTCACGATCCCCTACAACAGCCCGGAGGGTTTGGCGGGCTTTTGATTTCCCCTAGGCGGATGCAAGGAACGGCCGCTCCGGGATACCATGTGGCTCCGGTGTACCGAGCCCAATCCCGGAAGCGGCCGCACCGCCCCCTATACGCTTCATCGTATTCACAAAAAAGAGCGGCATAGGCAAAGCATGATCACGGACAACTCTGCGTGGACGACCGAAGAGACCGGGAACAACTAATGTGCGATACAGCGTCGCTCTCTTACTTCACTGACGATACGAACGCTTTCGATGCGCCGGCGCCAAGCTCGGACAATTCATCGGATAAAGATCTGCAGAGAGCAGAAGGCTCTTGCCGAATCGTACTCGCGAGCTCCGAGAGAGGCACTCGCGTTATGGACGTTTACCAAAGATCTCCGATTCGCGTTCTCTTCCCAAGAACGGTTGGCACTCAAGTGCAGGAGGCTGTTCTTGTAAATACTTCTGGAGGTATTGCGGGAGGAGACCGCCTTGAATCAAGCGTGACAGCGATGGACGACGCTTCCATCGCAGTCACAACTCAAGCAGCGGAGAAGGTCTATCGCGCGATCAATGAATCCGCGCACATTACGACGACCCTGAGGGCGTGTGACGCGGCGAAACTTGCGTGGCTACCACAGGAAACGATCGTCTTCAATCGCGCGCGTGTCTGCCGTCGTACACAGATCGAGGTTTCGTCGGGGTCGGAACTCCTCGCCCTGGAGTGGTTGGTGCTCGGCCGCGCGGCGCACGGAGAGAAAATCTCCGCCGGAGACATCATGGACAGTTGGCGCGTCAGGAAAGACGGTCGGCTCGTATGGGCCGACAGCTTTCGCGCCACCGATGAGGTTTTTTCACATCTCTCTCGGAAGGCATTGCTGTCGGATTGCACCTCCCTGGCAACATTGCTCTATTTCGGGCCTGACCTCAAGGAGCGTTTGCAGTTCATACGCGACCTGGCCTCTTCGCTCGAGTGTCAATGCGCGGCTACGTTGGTTGGTGGGCTGATGGTTGTTCGGTTTGCTGCAAAGGTCTCCTGCGATTTGAGATCTGCCCTGCGCAACGTGCTCCAGCAGTTCGGCAACCAGATTGCACCTGGGCCTTTCCGAGTGCCGAAGATGTGGTCGTGCTGAGTGCGGCCTTTAGTCGGAGAGAATTATGAATCTTACGCCGCGGGAAAAAGACAAGCTGATGATCGCAGTCGCAGCGCATGTTGCACGCGCGCGGCTCGCGCGCGGCGTCAAGCTCAACTATCCAGAAAGCGTTGCGCTCATCACGGATTTTGTGTTGGAAGGAGCACGCGACGGCAAGACAGTTGCAGCACTAATGTCTGAAAGTGGCAAAGTCCTGACGCGCGATCAAGTCATGGAAGGCATCCCGGAAATGATTCACGAAATGCAAGTGGAGGCTACGTTTCCGGACAACACGAAGCTCGTCAGCATTCACGACCCCATTCGATAGGGAGCACGACGATGGTGCCGGGAGAAATTTATGCCGCGACCGGAGAGATTGTCCTGAACGAGGACAGCAACGCTATTTCTTTGAAGGTCGCGAACACGGGAGATCGACCGATACAAGTCGGCAGTCACTATCACTTTGCGGAGACGAATGCGGCTCTCGGATTCGACCGAAAGGCTGCGCTCGGATACCGGCTGGATATTCCGGCGGGGACGGCAGTGCGATTTGAGCCGGGACAATCGCGTGACGTTTCGCTGGTCCCCTACAGAGGGGCCCGATTGGTTTACGGGTTCAACCAGGCAGTGATGGGAAGCCTGCCACCCGTGCGGTCGAAATGAGTCTTTGCCCAGACAGAGGTCAGTGAGAATGCCCCACAAAATGAGTCGAAGCGCCTACGCGCAGATGTTCGGCCCAACGGTCGGCGACAAAGTGCGCCTCGCGGACACCGACCTTGTGATCGAGGTTGAAAAGGACTTTACGACTTATGGGGAAGAAGTGAAATTTGGAGGCGGAAAAGTCATCCGCGATGGAATGGGGCAATCTCAGCGGACGCGTAGCGAAGGTGCGGTAGATACAGTCATTACCAACGCACTCATTCTCGATCACTGGGGAATTGTAAAGGCCGATATTGCGATCAAGGATGGGCGGATTGCCGCGATTGGAAAAGCCGGCAATCCCGATGTGCAGGCGAACGTGGACATTATTATTGGACCGGGAACCGAGGTGATTGCGGGCGAAGGGAATATCGTGACTGCCGGCGGGATCGACACGCATGTCCACTTCATTTGTCCGCAGCAGATTGAAGAAGCACTGTTCTCCGGGGTGACCACGATGATGGGCGGCGGAACGGGACCCGCGGCGGGGACAACAGCCACGACATGCACACCGGGGCCATGGCACATACGAAGGATGCTCGAGGCTTCGGATTCCTTCCCCGTAAACTTCGGCTTTTTCGGCAAAGGTAACGCAAGCGCACCCGCCGGCCTAGTTGAACAGATTGAGGCTGGGGCTTGCGGCTTGAAGCTTCATGAAGACTGGGGGACGACGCCAGCCGCGATCGATTGTTGTCTTTCTGTTGCGGATGACATGGACATTCAGGTTTTGATCCACACCGATACTCTGAATGAAAGTGGCTATGTGGAAAACACGATCGCGGCGTTCAAGGGCAGGACAATCCACACCTTTCATACCGAAGGCGCTGGCGGAGGCCATGCACCGGACATTATTAAAGTGTGCGGTGCGCCGAACGTGATTCCGTCTTCGACAACCCCGACGCGTCCCTACACGGCGAATACGCTCGAAGAGGCGCTCGACATGGTGATGGTGACGCATCATCTAGACCGCCGTATTCCCGAAGACCTCGCGTTCGCAGAGAGCCGTATCCGCAAGGAAACGATTGCGGCTGAGGATATTCTTCACGACCTTGGTGCACTTTCAATCATGTCGTCCGACAGCCAAGCCATGGGCCGCGCAGGAGAAGTGATTATCCGGACTTGGCAGACCGCCGACAAAATGAAAAAGCAATTCGGGCGGCGCCCCGAGGAAAAAGGCGACAACGATAATTTCAGGGCTCGGCGGTACGTTGCGAAATACACGATTAATCCAGCGATCGCGCAAGGGATTTCAAATTACGTGGGCTCGATAGAAGTTGGAAAACTCGCGGATCTCAGTATTTGGAATCCGGCGTTTTTTGGAGTGAAGCCGGCCCTGGTGCTGAAGAGCGGAATGATTGCCGCTGCAATCATGGGGGACCCCAACGCTTCGATTCCTAATCCGCAACCGGAATACTACCGCCTCATGTTCGGTGCGTTCGGCCGCGCCATGACGGAAAGCTCGGTTACGTTCGTGAGCCAAGCCCTCGTTCAAAAGGGTGAGTCACTGGGCCTCGCGAAGAAGCTCTTCCCCGTCACCAACACCCGCAAGATCGGCAAGCGTTCGATGATGCTCAATGGCGCCACGCCACGCATAGAAGTCGATCCGGAAACGTACGAAGTACGTGCCGACGGCCGTTTACTGACCTGTGAACCCGCGAAAGTGTTAGCGTTGGCGCAACGCTATTTCTTGTATTGAGGATGAACAATGATGCAAAGCGCTTCCATTCATCGCTCCGCTGGCCATTGGCCGAAGGAACAATCCTCAGGGGCTCTCACTCTCGATTTTGATGCGCGTCACCGCCGCCGCATTCGCCTGACTGCTGACCAAGGAGAGGATGTCCTTCTCGACCTGCCGAAAGCCGTCGCGATGGCCGACGGAGACGGTTTGCAACTGGAAGACGGGAGGTGGCTGGAGGTCCGAGCCGCTGCGGAGACCATCGTCGAAGTCCGTCACAAAGATTCTCGCCAGCTAGCGCGCCTTGCTTGGCACCTTGGAAACCGGCATTTGCCGACAGAAATTCGAGACGAGGTTCTTCGCATTCGGCCCGACCATGTGATCGAGGATATGCTCCGCGGTTTCGGAGCGGATCTCGTGAAGGTGCAGGTCCCCTTCCAGCCCGAAGGTGGCGCGTACGGCGGGAGTGGCCACCATCACAACCATGCCGACAGTGCGCATCATCATGAGTAATGACCTGAGCAAGCGGTCCGCATATTGCCCTATTTTCAGACAAACAAACAAGCGTAAGGCAGCAACTTCGAATACTGCACAAGGAGAAGGACCTTGGCATGACGAGAAAATTTGACCTTGTTGTTATTGGAACAGGGGAAGCCGCATCTCCCGTGGCATCGCGGTGCCGGTCTGCTGGATGGCAGGTGGCAGTTATCGATTCCAGGCCGTTCGGCGGCACGTGCGCGCTCAGGGGCTGCGACCCGAAAAAGGTTCTTGTCGGTGCTGCAGAAGCTGTTGACTGGGTCCGCCGAATGAAAGGAAAAGGGATTAGGGCCGAGGAGATTTGCATTGATTGGCAGCAATTGATGCGATTCAAGCGCTCGTTCACAGAGCTGGTTCCCAAAAACCGGGAAGAGGAGTTTGCGAACGCCGGGATCGCGGCATTCCACGGCCGCGCTCGATTCGCTGGCCCATCCTCGGTTCAAGTAAATGATGAGGTGCTGGAAGGGCGCTATTTCGTTATCGCAGCAGGACAAAAACCGGCCGACTTGAAGATTGCGGAGACGGAACACCTAACGACGAGCGAACAGTTCTTGGAGTTGGATGAACTTCCAAAGCGGATTTTATTTGTCGGTGGCGGGTATATCGCGTTTGAATTCGCTCACGTGGCGGTGCGTGCCGGAGCGCAAGTCACTATCGCGCATCGCGGACCGCGCCCCCTCCCGCGCTTCGACCCGGACTTGGTCGATCAGCTTGTGAAGAACAGTCACGAGCTTGGGGTTGACGTTCAGCTAGGCACCGAGGTCATAGGGGTTGAGAAAGGCTCTGGCCAACTGGCTGTTCGAACCTCCGCTTCTGGTCAGCAGCGCACATTCGACGCAGACATGGTGGTCCATGCTGCGGGTCGTATACCTGAAATCGACGATATGAACTTGGACGCAGCAGGAGTTGCATGGGACGGCCGAGGTGTAAAAGTCAATGAGTTCTTGCAAAGCGTGTCGAATCCTGCCGTTTATGCAGCGGGCGACGCCGGTGCAAGCGGAGGCCCGCCTCTTACTCCCGTGGCGAGCTATGAAGGTGTCATAGTGGCCGCGAATTTGCTAAAGGCGAATAGCCGAAAGCCACACTACCTGGGTATTCCGACCGTGGTTTTTGCGATTCCACCTCTAGCGGCCGTGGGGCTCAGGGAAAGCGAGGCACACAAACAAGCTCTGAAATTCAAGGTCAAGAAAGAGGTGACTTCCAATTGGTATTCATCTCGTCGAATCGCGGAGAAGTATTCGGGTTTCAAGGTTCTCGTGGAGGAAGGCACCGATCGCATTCTGGGCGCCCATCTGCTGGGCATCGGGGCCGAAGAAGTAATCAATCTCTTTGGAGTGGCGATGCGCTCAGGGATGCGCGCCGCCGACCTCAAAGACATGCTGTATGCCTATCCGACGCGCGGATCAGATGTGCCTTACATGCCATAGAAGTTTCCGGGAGATTGGAGAAGAGGAAAGGGAATCCATTATGTCAGATTGTTGCTCGATCGGAGAACAGTGTCGTTTGACGTCGGTGTCGCTCTTGAGACTGCAAAGCTGGCTCTCGCCGGCATTCCCTACAGGTTCTTACAGCTATTCCCACAGCCTCGAATGGGCTGTCGAAGCGGGGTATATAAAGGACCGCGAGAGTCTCGTCGATTGGCTGGAGGCCGATCTTTGCCACGGCTCCGTTCGAAACGAAGCGATTTTCTTCTGCGAAGCCTGGTGCAGCGCCCGGGACAACGATTCCGCGAAGCTACTGGAAATAGCGGAACTGGCCGCCGTATTCCGCGGGACATCGGAATTCGCGCTTGAGTCATCGCAGCAGGGGTCCGCGTGCCGCGCGACGCTGCGCCAGGTGTGGCCAAACCGCCTTCTGGATTCACTTTCGCAATTGCTCTCGGAACGCAAGGTTCCGCCCGTTCTTGCTGTCATTCTTGGAGTCCGCTCGGCTAAGGAGGGCATTCCGATCAGCGTCGCCTTGCCCGCTTTTCTCCAAAGTTATGTCGCAAACTTGGTGACCGCCGGAGTGCGACTGATCCCCCTCGGTCAAACGGACGGGCAGCTTGCGATCGCCGCGCTCGAGGAAGCGGTGCTCGCCGCCAGTGCGCAAGCCAGGAATGCCACGATTGACGATCTTGGGTCCGCCGCGTTCATGGTGGATCTCGCCTCCATGGCGCACGAAACTCAATATACGAGGTTATTTCGCTCATGACTCTTCTCGCTGGCAGGGACTCCCAAACTCATCCTTTGCGCGTTGGGGTCGGCGGCCCGGTTGGCTCAGGCAAAACCGCGCTTGTGGAGGCGCTTTGCAAGCGACTCCGAGACAACTACGACATCTACGTCATTACCAACGACATCTACACGAAAGAAGACCAGCTCATTCTCACGCGGGCGGAAGCACTGTCTGCTGAACGCATCATGGGCGTCGAAACAGGCGGCTGTCCCCACACGGCGATTCGGGAGGATGCATCCATGAACCTCGCTGCGATTGACGACATGAACCGGAAATTCCCGCATGCGGAATTGTGCTTCATCGAGTCCGGAGGCGACAACCTTGCCGCAACCTTCAGCCCCGAGCTGGCCGACTTGACTATCTATGTGATCGATGTCGCGGAAGGCGAAAAAATACCACGTAAAGGCGGGCCCGGTATTACGCGCTCCGATCTTCTCATCATCAATAAAATAGACTTGGCCCCTCTTGTAGGCGCCGACCTTGAGGTGATGAAAGCGGATACGCTGAGAATGCGGGTCCAGCGACCTTTCGTTTTTACGAATTTGAAGAGCGGCGAAGGTGTCGATCGAGTCGCAAGCTTTGTCATCGAGAAGGGCGGATTGGCACGGTCAGCTGCGTAGTCGTCTATCAGGGTGCCTTCCCGTAAGGAAGTTTCGTGTTTAGCGCGACGCGTCTTCGAGTACCGTCCCCGCAAGCACGACGGATTCGGCCCTTGCGAATTTTAGCCCGCGAAGCAGTTGCGCGTTTGCGGCAACAATGAGCGTGGATAGGCTCATCGCGATGGCGCCTACGCTCATAGGCAGCTCCACTCCCCAGCGGAGGAATAGTCCCGCAGCGACCGGAATCGCCACTAGATTGTAAGCGGTGGCCCAGACGAGGTTCTCGACCATCTTCCGGTAAGCAGCGCGCGACAGCTCAATGGCACCCACGACATCGCGAGGGTAGTTACGCACAAGTACGATTCCGGCCGATTCCACAGCCACGTCGGTCCCTGCGCCGATTGCGATCCCGACGTCGGCAGTGGCGAGCGCTGGGGCGTCGTTCACGCCGTCGCCAACCATGGCGACGCGTTTGCCTCCTCCTTGAAAACGCTCGATGGCTGCCGCTTTGTCGGCAGGAAGAACTTCCGCTGCGACATCATCGATGCGGATGCGACGCGCGACCGATTCGGCGACTGCCTTGGAGTCTCCAGTGATCATGGCCACGCGCATTCCCAGCCGATGTAGCTCGTCAATCGCTTCTTTCGATTCGGGACGAATTTCATCTTCGACAGCGAACGCGCCAAGTACGCCTCCGTCGGCGATCACAAAGAGCACCGTTTTGCCCTCGCTGCCCCAAGCGGCTGCCGCCTTCGCTATCTCTGGGGAAGGCACTACGCTCCGTGCCGACAGAAGACGCGGCCCGCCAACCGCGACTGTCGCGCCGTCGACAAGGGCCTGGGCGCCACGCCCCGGGAGCGCTTCGAATCCGCTCGCTGCAGGCAGCGTAAGCCCGCGTCGTCTCGCTTCGGCGACGATGACTTTGGCCAGCGAATGTTCCGAATCCGTTTCAACCGCAGCAGCACGAGCGAACAGAACCTCCTCGCTGACGCCCGGCGCAACCACTACGCCCGAAAGTGCCGGCGAGCCGCGCGTGAGCGTTCCGGTCTTGTCGAAAACAATCACATCCAGATTGCGCGCCCGTTCGAGGGCGAGCCTGTCCTTGACGAGGAGGCCGTTCTGGGCGCCGAGCGAAGTCGAGATGGCGATCACGAGTGGAATGGCCAGGCCGAGAGCGTGCGGACAGGCGATGATGAGAACCGTGGCGGCGCGGATCAAACCATGTCCTTTGTCCCCTGCGAGCCACCAATAGATGAATGTCGTCGCGCCTGCAGCGAGTGCCACGTAAAAAAGAAGCGCTGCTGCACGGTCGGCGAGCGCTTGCGGACGCGAGCCGGAAGCTTGGGCCGCGCTTACTAGACGCATGATCCCGGACAGGGCCGTTGCATCTCCGACTGCTGTCACGGATACGCGAAGGCTTCCGCCGCCCGCAACCGTTCCTGCAATCACTTTGGCTCCGGGACCCTTCGCGACCGGTTTGGACTCTCCGGTGATCAAGGACTCGTCGACGTCGGCTGTCCCCTCGACGACTTCTCCATCAGCCGGGATGCGCGCTCCGGGTCGGACGAGCACGAGATCGCCTGCGCGCAACTGGCCGATGGGAACAATTCGGATTTCGGAACCGTCCACGCGCTCAGCGGTGTCGGGCAGCAGAGCGGCAAGGGCGTTCAGCGCACGTGCGCTTGCGTGACGGCGCGCATTTCGAGCCAGTGACCAAGAATCATGATGGTGATCAGCGTGGCGACTTCCCACCAGACCTCCACCTCGAACAGGCCGAATGTGGCGGCGAGCGACGCACCGAAGGAGACGAGTATCCCCAGGCTGATGAGCGTCATCATGCCCGGTTTGTGGTCGGCCAGTTCTCCACGTGCCCCGCGGAGAAAAACGATTCCTGCGTAAGCGAAGACGACAGTCCCGAAAATCGCCGGAATCCACCTTGACCCTCGGAACGAAGGTGCGGTGTAGCCGAGCCAATGCCGGACGTCGGCCGACCAGACGACTACCGGAATCGTCAGAGCGAGGGTCCACCAGAATTTGTCGCGGAACATGGCGACGGAATGTCCCGCGTGGCGGTCATGCCCCGTATACCGGCCGGCCATTGCGTGCCCGGCGTACGGATGAATCGACTCCGACTGAGAAGTGTGATGCATTTGGCCTAAGGAAAGACTCCCGGCACGCGCAACGAAGTGCTACAGGGAAACGAGAGCACGAACGCTGCCAATATTCAATCCACGTTTTTCTTGGCTCTTCGCGATCCTGAATCAGAAGACGTCGATGTGTCCGAAGTGCCGCTGCGCTACTGTGCGTCGCGATTTTGACAACGAGTCCGCGGGGCGTTGCGAGATGTTTTTTCCAAGTTTTCCTGATCCGCTTGACGCATCATCCTCGGAATTCGATATTGTGAGCCTCGTAGAGGCATCGGCTTCACGCGTGTTCCTGATTCGTAGACCCAGAACGGCGAAGTAGCGGGAGGCGTATTTGGGCGGTGGTGCAAGTCCCGTTCCCGGCACCAACCTCAATGAACTCTTAAGATCGCTTTCAGAATTTGCTGCACTTTTACCTGCATTGATTTTACGTATGCTTCTAACCTCACCTTATCAGCAGGATCGGCTTCTTCCATTTTTTCGAGGATTCGGTCAAGACTCTGCGTAGCTGCATTAAATTCATCGATTAGGCCCATGGTACGTTTCCCTCTTGTAGCTTATAAAATCTTGTTTGTACGCTGTTGCCTGCTCTCTGAACTGTAGGGCCGTATTTCAACCCGGATTCGTACTCAGCCTCAAAACTCGAGGGTCCAGCGACCGCGAGATTTGATCATGAAGGTTGGTGCGTCCCATCCCCCGGCATTTGCTCTTTTCTGCAACCGCGAGACCGAACCAGAGAATATAAGCTGGTCAAAGAAGTGGGCAGGTCCGACGGCCGGGTCGGACCGTCTGGTCCGCATTGACTCTCATCGAGCAATAGTCCACAGCCAAGGATTGGGGGAGCCGGAATCAGCAATCAACGTGGCCGGCTTGCGCTGCGTCTGGAATACAAATTCCTATAAGGCCAGTGTTGCAACGGAAATCGCCTAATTCAATTCGCTGTGTCGCTATAACGACGCCGAGGCGGTACACAGTCGCTATGACGCCGCGGCCGCAACTCCGACAGACCCTCATCACAATAAACGCTGAAGTCATACGCCCTGCTCCACCGCTTCACGCAAGGCGAGCTTGCAACGGCGACGCAAAACGAAATGAGAATGCAGTTTGTCCCAGTGAAACCATTCGATTTTTTGCGTGTCTCAGCCACGCTGACAGAAATCTCGGCATCTACTGGACTTTCTTGTCACGAAGTAATGGCTACAGAGATGAACATGTCGAAACATGGGTATGTCGAAGGAGATGAGCATGCCAAAAGAGATCAGCATGTCGAGTCATGGTGGCGCCACCTTTCTCACGCTTTCTAACTACCCACTGCAGGTTCGTTTGCACACTAGGAATGTGTCGCGGGGCGTTTTGTATCGATCCCAGGATGCTTGCGATTCAGTGGAATGTGACGTGCATAGGTAACTGAGTCAGCTTACGAATGGAGTGAATCAGCGCCTGAACTTGGAAGGTAGACGACAGTGAACCCGCTCTTTAAGATTCTGATAAGGCTCGGTATCCTCAAAAACGATCTTGACTACCACCTGATCCGTGCATCGATGGTGATCATTTTCCTGTTTTTTGGATATTCGAAATGGTTTAGCTATGAGGCTCAGGGCCTGATCCCTCTTATCAGCCACGGACCACTTATTTTCTGGCTTTACCCTGTTTTCGGCATTCGGGGTGCCGGTCGGTTTCTGGGAACTTCTGAATGGCTGTTTTGCGTGCTCTTATTTTCGGGATTTTGGAACAAAAAGCTGGGCGTCCTCGGAGCCATCGGGGCTTGTTTTGCGTTTATCTCGACCATCTCGGTCATCCCGTTTCTGCCAGACGCCTGGGCAAAATCTGCTGGCGGATTTCCCGCAATGACTGACATGGTCGCTTTCCTTATGAAGGATATCGGCCTTCTGGCGCTGTCTCTATATTTGCTGCGGCAGGATCTAATCAGAGTGTTACGCTCGACCACAAGTTCAGTCCCATCGTCTGCGGCTCACGTCCAGCAGCAATCTGAGGTTCCGCACGGCTATTAGCCAAGTTGCAATTTGAGCACACAAAGACGTCATCGTAACGGGAGAAAATCGTTTTTTGGCAATGTCGCAGATCCTGACCGTCTGGAGCCAAACGCATGGGCATGAACGTCCTGAGCAAACAAGAGCACGCTAGAGAGCATGAAGCCCGCTACGAATGAAAGTGTCATATAACCTCGTCAGCCGGAATTTCCGATTTGGACCTCTGTCCCGCGTCATGAGAGCACACGGTCAAGATAGTCGGGTGAGGTTGTCGTGTTGCTTCATTGCACGCATTACGCGAATATTCAGAACCCTACTTTTCGGCCCGTCAGACCATGTCTTATCGCCAAGGTGCGGAGCGCGCGCGTCAAACCGGGTGTCCAGGAGATGTCTTCGTGTCGTCATAACGACACCACAAAAGCACCCTAAGACTTATTTGATTCGCGCCACGACACAAGACGTGCAGGACAAGGCCCATTTCAATCGCAAGCAGTCGCTCTGCTTCTTGGCCCTTGTCGTGCTTCGCTCATGCGGGCACTAAAGGTGATGTTCGACGGGCAAAGCAATGTCGCCGATTCTCTCGATCGGCATCTTTGATTTGCTCGGCATAGGTATGATACTTGACGCGTTGGGAGAGTTCTGATGGGTACCATCTCACGAGGCTTTACCGGCCGGCACAACTCGGCAGATGCCAAGCTTCCGCCAGGACAGTACCTTACTACTGACTTCCCCGTCTTGTCCGCGGGGCCGACACCACACGTGCCGCTCGACCGCTGGGAATTTGTGATCGACGACGGTAAGAATGTTCTTCGGAAATGGGATTGGAAGTCGTTTCGCGAGTTGCCTACGCAAACCGTCACGGTTGATGTGCACTGCGTCACGCGATGGTCGAAACTCGGAACATCCTGGGAAGGCGTTTCCCTCGACACGATGCTTACAGATGTGAAGACAGATGCTTCTCACGCAATGGCACGGTCATACGGTGACTACACCACCAACCTGCCTCTGAAGGATCTCAGGAACAAGCAGGCGTGGATCGCCTTCCGATTTGACGGCAAAGATCTCGCTCCCGAACATGGCGGTCCCGCACGGCTTCTTGTCCCTCATCTTTATTTATGGAAGAGCGCCAAATGGGTTCGGGGCATTACGCTGATGTACCAGGATAAGCCTGGCTTTTGGGAAAGCCTTGGCTACCACATTTATGGCGACCCATGGAAGGAACAGCGTTATTCGGGCGACGAGTGATGTGGCGTGTTGGAACAGTGGTTGCTCTCCGCGACGAAACCCCGACGGCAAGGACGATCACGCTTGAGGTTCTGGATTGGCCCGGTCACATCGCAGGCCAGCACGTTGACGTGCGTGTGACGGCCGCGGACGGCTACTCCGCGGTGAGGTCGTACTCGATCGCCTCTGCGCCGAACTCCGAAGGGCGTGTTGAACTAACCATCGAGCGACTGCTAAACGGCGAAGTCTCACCATATCTCACGCAGGAAATTGTAGTCGGCGATCGTCTCGAGTTGCGAGGTCCGATCGGCGGCTGGTTCGTCTGGCGCGCTGAAAAAAATGAGCCCATCCAGCTAATCGCAGGGGGCTCCGGCATTGTTCCCCTCATGGCCATGATTCGCTCGCGGGCTTCGACGGGCAGCGCCGCACGGTTTCAATTGCTGTATTCCGTGCGCGAACCAGGAGCGGTTTTCTACCGCGATGAACTGCAGGCTCTATCAGATCGAATCCATTCTGTGACCATTACCTACGCGTACACACGAGCCACACCCAAGGATTGGCCGCGACCGCCAGGTCGCATCGACGCACCGCTAATCGCGACCGGTACATGGCCCTCGAACCTTGGTCCAACCAGCTACGTTTGCGGCCCGACATCATTCGTCGAAAATGCGACCAACCTCCTGATCGCCGCCGGCCACGGTCGAGAGAACATCAGGACAGAGCGCTTCGGCGCTTCAGGAGAACGGAAATGACTGCACCCATGAACTACTTGGATGGAAATGCAGCCAGCAACGGGAATTCACAATGACGGCCCCAAACGTGGTAGCGCATTTACTCAAGACATTGCCTGCGGCCGCAAGCGCAACATTTCTGGCGCTTTTTCCTATTGTGAATCCGTTCGGCGGAGTTCCCCTGTTTTTCTCTTTGACTTCGAATTCTTCGGCCGAGGACCGCAACCGTACCGCGCTGAAGATCGGCATCTACGTGACTGCCATTCTTATCTTCTTCATGTTTCTCGGCCGCTTCGTGCTGAGTTTTTTCGGGATTTCCCTGCCCGTTCTGATGATTGCCGGAGGCCTCATCGTGGCCAACACAGCGTGGGGCATGGTAACCGCGTCCAGTCGGATCACTGCGGCGGAGACCCACGAAGCGAGCACAAAAGACGATATCTCGCTTACGCCCATGGCAGTACCTATCTTATCGGGTCCCGGCTCGATCGGAGTCGTGATGGGTCTGGCAGCAGATGCCGATTCCAAGGTCGCCTATCTGGGGATGGTGATCGCGATAACGGCTATCGGACTAGCGGTGTACCTGTTGCTTCGTCTCGGAGGTCCGCTGGTCGAGCGGCTGGGGCCGTGCGCCACAGGAGCCATCAACCGCATCTTCGGATTCTTAATCCTGGCAATTGCGGTGCAGTTGGTATGGGACGGCGTGGCTGATTTCAAGTGATCGACGTGGCGCGGGCGTTCGTTCGAAAAAGCGAGGGCAGGCTCTCGCCGGCAAGAAAAACCACCGAAGCCCGGAAGCCAGCCGAGCCCGGCTGTCCCTCGGTGAATCGCTACTTGATCGGGACTAGGAGAACGGAAATGAGTGCACCCATGAACTACCTTGACGGAAATGCAGCCGCGGGTGAATTGAGCAGAATATTCGCGATGGACGTTACGACTGCGGAGGGACAGTGCGCGCATTGCGGCGCAATGAAGCGCTTTGCCGAGGCGCATCTATATATGCATGCTCCTGGCGTCGTGGCTCGATGCGCCGTTTGCCAACACGTACTCCTTCGTCTAGTAAGTGTTCGTCAGCGCGTGTTCCTTGACTTACGTGGCGTGACATATCTATGTCTCAATACAGACCACGTTCAGCCATCAGAGACTGCACGATCGGCCTTTTGAGCTGCTTATGCATCGCGTTCAGTGCCTGCTGGACAGAAACTTCTTCCCGCCGACCAATCAATCAGACCGTTGGTGGAAATATGAGACGCAAATTCGTAGCACTTGACGATCCCGAGCTGAACTCTTGGCTATTGGAATTGATCGCAGATCCGTCGCCGAGCTTTCTTAGCGCCATCGCTAAAGCAGTTCTGACGGCCAACCTCGAGGACTACGCCGTAGTTCGCCCATGCCTCGTTTCTGTATTCTGCGTGCATTGACATACTCCCATAAATATGGGAACGTCCTCTTATGAAGACCACTTTAGAGATTCCGGATCCGGTGTTTCGGCGCGCCAAGTCTGTGGCTGCTGCCCGTGGGATCCC
>Ga0207087_1141_pt1 | contig 15617 bp, 18 predicted proteins | sample Alteio_BWMinHeat_51_FD_153544 | JGI IMG/M metagenome (GOLD analysis project Ga0207087, IMG submission 153544) | Enriched cells from forest soil in Barre Woods Harvard Forest LTER site, Petersham, Massachusetts, United States -... | ecosystem: Environmental > Terrestrial > Soil > Temperate forest >... | reverse complement strand
CCAAAGGGCGCGCAGTTCAACGCCGATTTTACTTACGAGCAGCAGGACGAAGTGCTCGAACGCAGCATCGAGCTGGCGAAAGCCTTCCAGACCGACCGCGTGCGCTGCTTCGATTTTTGGCGGCTGGATGACCAGACGCCGTATCGTGCGGCGATGAATGAAAAGCTCCTTGCCGCCGCAGGTGTTGCGGGAAAGAAGGGCGTGACGCTGCTTCTCGAGAACGAAGCCGCGTGCAATACCGGCACAGCGGCGGAGGCAGCAAAAGTTCTCGCCGGGGTGAAGTCAGCCTCTCTGATGCTGAACTGGGATCCGGGAAACGCTGCTTCGCGCGGCGAGAAGGCCTATCCAGATGGATATGCTCTTTTGCCCAAGGAACGTATCGGGCATTGTCATTGCAAGGATGTCGCGAAAAAGCCGGACGGCAAAAATTACGATTGGGCCGCGATGGGCCGCGGGATCATCGATTGGACGGGCCAATTTGCGGCGCTGAAGACCGACGGCTATCATTTTGCCGTCAGCCTAGAAACGCACTGGCGCGGTGCGTCCACAGCCGAGGAATCCACGCGGCAGAGTTGGGCCGGAATGAAGGATGAGTTGCAAAAAGCGGGTGCGCTTTAAAGTGCGAACCGCGCAGCCCGACAGTAATTGCCTGCGTCCGACGCGTAATTGGGAGTGGGGCATAGGAATGCCACAAAAAATGCCGCGCGTCTGTCAGCAGCAGTTTTAGATCAGGAACCGACGGCCCATGGATCCCGATTCGCTATGAGAAACGGAGACAAACAAATCCGATGAAACGCTTCCTAGCTGGCATGATGCTTACGATGGGCTTTGCGCTTTGTTCGCACGCGCAGACAGCGCGCTGGACTGAGAAAACCGCGAATGATTGGTACGCGCAGCAGCCCTGGCTCGTTGGTAGCAACTACATCCCTTCCACAGCAATCAATGAACTGGAAATGTGGCAGGCTTCGAGTTTCGATCCCCAACGTATCGACAAAGAACTGGGCTGGGCCGAATCGCTCGGTTTGAATACTATGCGAGTGTTCCTACACGACTTGCTCTGGCAGCAGGATCCGGAAGGCTTCAAGAAGCGCCTCAACATTTTCCTGACGATTGCGCAGAAACATAAAATCAGGCCGCTCTTTGTGCTCTTCGATTCTTGCTGGGACCCAAATCCCAAACTCGGAAACCAACGCGCGCCGAGAGCGGGCGTGCACAATTCAGGATGGGTGCAAAGCCCCGGAGCTGCTGCACTCCAAGATCCGAGTCAATATCAGCGTCTTGAAGCCTATGTCAAAGGAGTAGTCGGATCCTTTGCCAGGGACCAGCGGATTCTCGGCTGGGACGTCTGGAACGAGCCGGGCAATACGAACGACGGAAGTTATGCGAGTTCGGAGCCGCCCAAGAAGGAAGAACTGGTACGTGCGCTATTGCCGCGGGTGTTTGAGTGGGCGCGCGAGGCTGGTGCGTCGCAACCGCTCACGAGCGGTGTTTGGACAGGGGATTGGTCGTCTCCCGACAAGCTTGGCTCGATGGAAAAAATTCAGCTGGCTTTTTCCGACGTTATTTCCTTTCACAGCTACGACGCGCCTGACGTGTTTGAAAAGCGAGTGCTGTCGCTGCAGCAGTATCACCGCCCCATTTTCTGCACCGAGTACATGGCTAGGGGCAATGGCAGCACGTTTCAGGGAACGCTGCCCATTGCAAAGAAGTATCACGTCGCCGCCATCAATTGGGGGCTTGTCGCCGGCAAAACGCAGACCTATCTGCCATGGGACTCCTGGAAGAATCCATACACGGATCGCCAGCCAACTGAGTGGTTCCACGAAATTTTCCGTACCAACGGCCAACCGTACCGCCCAGACGAAGCCGGCTTCATCCGCTCGATAATCCAGAGCGCCGCCGCTGGCGACTGATCGCCTTAGCTCTTCATCTTCATTGAAGTGCGCGAGAGCAGTGTTTTTCTCGGACGCTTGTCAGCTATCGGACGCTGCGAGGGGGCGGGGTAGAGTTTGGTTCCGGGACCTGGACTCGAACCAGGACTCTCAGCTCCAAAGGCTGATGTGCTACCGATTGCACTATCCCGGAACCGCAGCCAACAGTCTAGCAGAGGAAAAAGAATGTGCGAAGTCGCAGAAATGTGCGCGAACTGAGAGTTTCTGCTAAATTGATAAGGCTGCGTCCGTCGCGGGAGAGGTGGCCGAGCGGTTTAAGGCGCACGCTTGGAAAGCGTGTGTAGGTTAACCCCTACCGTGGGTTCGAATCCCACCCTCTCCGCCAGCATTAAAATACCCTTGTAAAATAGCGCTAATTGACATCGGTGTACTTTCGGTGTACTGTTCTTGGTGTATTCAAGATTCACCGCTACCCGGAGGCGGAATGGCCTTGGAACTCACCATTTACAATCGGCAAAAGCTGACCAGCAAGAGCGGGAAAGAGTACATCGGCTATGCGGTGGCCTTCACGCCAGGTCAACGAGGTGCCATCCCTGCCGCCAATGAGGTACCTCCGTTCTACGTTCGGGAACAACGCAACGGGGACACCACGTGGACCAGATTGCAGGCTAGAACGCTTCAGGAAGCCAAGGCCGAAGCTTTGCAGGCTCAGGCTGTCCGCGAGGCCACAGCCAGCGGCATCGAAGTCGTACAGCCTGGCGACGAGAATAAAGAACGCCTGACGGCCAAGGTCGCCGCGTATCTAGCGGAAGTCGAAGCCAACAAATCTCCCGCGACATGGAAGGCGTACCGCCGTAGCACCGAACTGTTCCTGGAATCCTGCAAGAAGCAAAACGTTGGCGACGTGGTTCGCACTGATATGCTCCACTTCAAAACTTATTTGAAGAAGCAGGAATTTGCAGGACGGACTTTGTACAACCACTTCCTGAACATCGCAATCTTTTTCGTATGGGCTAAAGGCGGGGAGGATACGCTTGGGCTGAACGAGAATGACTGGCCAGAGAAGCCAGAGCGCGACCCCGAGGCATACACCGAAGAGGAGATTAAATCCCTGCTGGAAACTGCGGCGGGGACGTTCCACGGACTCAAGCGGAAGAAGGGGGAGAAGAATGACGACCGTTTGCTGCTGAACGCATTCCTGAATTCTGGACTGCGCGACGGAGAACTCTCTCATCTGACGTACGGGGATATCGACACGAAACATTCGATTTGGAAAGTTCGTGCTAAGGAAGAGCATGAGTTGAAAACGACAGGCTCTAAGCGTGACGTTCCTGTCGGGGAGTGGTTGACAGCAAAGATTGCAGAACGAAGGAAGCTGGACGGTCGGCAGGATACGGACTTGATATTTCCGAGCACACGCGGCGGAGTCGATACACATTTGATACGCATCACACAACGCATCGCGAAACTGGCGGGCGTCTCCGGACGCGTGGACAATCACAAGTTCCGCGCTACGGCCATAACGACCTGGCTGCGCGACGGGAATACAATCTTCGACGTGATGGAGTGGGTTGGACACGAGTCTACCGCTACGCTGGAACGCTACGCCGCGAAACTGAAACTGGAAGACCCGGCGAATCGACGCAAGGCAACACGAGCGTTCGATAAGTATGCAACGGTCGGTGATTAGGCCACACGCTGCAATTCTTGTTCCTTGCGGTGGATGAAGTCCTGAATAGCGCCTGGTGAAATGAGCCAGGCGTGCCCAATGGGAACGTATTTCAACTCTCCAGAACGACACAACTGGCGTACGGCAAACACAGTAGTGCTCATGCGCAGAGCAGCCTCTGGGATGGTATACAAGTCTTTATACTGCGGAATTACTACAGGTAAAATTTGCTTCACTTTTTGTTTTCACAGAGCCTCCTACAAGCCTAGCGGCGTTCGGTCGGCAATTTTTATTTACGGTTTCACGTCAACTCCCAGTGGTTTCGATTGCCCAGACTTCGGGGTCGGTACTGGTGTGCTTACACCGCTTCTGTTACTTCCTCCTAAGATGAGTTTGACTGCGGTATCTTTGCGCCTAACTCGACGTGGGCACAGCACGTTGGTTAAATAAATGGCGGCCCCGCTTTGAGTTAATTCTTCTCGACGCGGCTTTCGGCGAAGTGACCACGAAGCGCGGCTTGAATATCATTTTTCCAAACGTTTCGGAAACGAGCTTCCAACTGCGCCATCAGAGCATGCGTGTCCACTTCTTTTCCATCGACGCCATCTTTGCCGTCTTTTCCATCGCGGCCATTAACTACGGGCCCGATTGGTCCTGCAGGTCCAACAGGCCCGATTTCCCCGCGATGCCCTGTGGGTCCGATTGGTCCTACGGGACCAGCTGGTCCAATCTGCCCTACGGAACCTGGGATATCGGAAACTCCGTCTTTGCCTTCGATTCCTTGCGGACCTTGGGGGCCGGAGGGACCGCGTTCACCTTGAAAACCGGGTGAGCCTTGAGGACCGGGGATGTTACTAATGCCGGGCTCACCTTGAGGCCCTTGTGGGCCAACAATTGATTCTCCCCTTGCGCCGCGTTGACCTTCTGCCCCCTGCGGGCCACGTTCCCCGCGTTCTCCGCGACCGCCTTCCACGCCACGACGCGAAACGTGAACTTTCTCGAATTCGCGGTGCTGCTTTTCAAAACTTTCGACTTGCGCTTTGAGCGCGTTGAACATCTCAATCGTTACTTCTGGCATGTCTAATCCTTTGCCGCCAAAGCGGTCTTTTCAAAATACCGCCGATGGCGGGAAAGTTGTTTAACTGCTGATTGGAATGAAAACGCCCCGAATTGTCCGAGGCGTCTCCGGTTGCAAAGTCACGAAAAACACTATTTTCGTCTTGCTAGGACGGCAGCTTTGGCAGCCACACGAACAGCCGCAGTTGCCGGAACATTGATAACCGTAGAGCCGGGGATTTTAACAGTGTTGGCTTCTGAAAAGATTTCTCGATTTGCGGCATCGCTGGCGACTTGGTCAAAGTGCCCATTTGCGTCATATAGTTCGACTTGTTGAAACCTTACCTCATCGACCGCGAGGTTTTGGCGATTTAATGACTGAGTCATGGTGTTTGTTTTTCCTTGGACCTTTTTGGTCCTACTCGATTGCAATCGAGTGAAAGTTGTTGATGTGATGCGCCCCGGCTTCGAAATCCGGAACGAAGGTTGGGTTGACGATTGGTTGGTGGATAAAGCCATCGCAAACAAGCACCCACTTTTCAAAACAGACGCTGACAATTCAACACATTTTCAAATCGCTTGTCGAAGGCAACTCTCAATGCGGTGGTGTCTTAATCCGTCTTAACGTGTTTGCTCGTTTGCGAAAGCGGGGTTGTTTCTACCAACATACAAAGACTGCTCGGACACGTTCGGTCTATAGCCCGTCGCCGTCATTCGCAGGTTGTATGCGATAAACGAGGCACTCGTTCGACAGTTTGGGACCGAGATTGATTTCTCGGATTAGCCCGCACACCGAATACACCGTTCTTTGCGGCTTTGAGCCGGTCGATGTCGAGTCGTCCGGGGTTTCACCGCTGCGCCCGTTGCTGGAAAAATTTCCAGCTCGGGGGCGCGTTTAAGATTGCATGTTAATTTTTCTTCTTTGGAGACAAATCGCAAACCTCGTCCGTCAGGTCGGCAGACTTGATGGTCGGAGGCAGAGCGCGGCCATTGTGACGAGGCGCTCCCTTCGCGGTCTGGTCTAATGGGTGTTGATTTTTCTCGGGATGCGAACGCGCTCCCTCGTGTTGCAAGTTTTCGTACTCTTTCTTACGTCGTTCTTTCGCTTTACTCATGGTTACTTCTCCAATGAATCAGGGCGTTTGGAAAGACACCGCCGATTCTTTTTGTCGGGTTGAGCCCGAGCAAACTTTTTACCGTTTACTTCTGGTGCGCTCTCAACCGTTTTAGATAGTCTCGGATTTGAGCGGGCGAAGCTTTTTCTAGCTCCTGCCTGGTAGCGTGAATCGACAACTGACCGGGCCGAAGAACTTCCTCGGGTTCGGTTGGTGCAGGTGGTGGAGGAGGCGGCGGCGAAGGAAGCGGGACGCGCTCCAGTTTCTCCTCGGGATAACTCAACGCCGCGACCGCAACGCGAACGTTTTCGAGCGTAAAACCCCCGACCGCGTCCTCATCCTGAAGGAATGAAAAAATGGCTATCAGATTTTTCTCAGACCCCGCGTCGAGCTGTGGAAATTCCTTTTTAATTTCGGCCATGATTCTGCGGGTATTCGAAGGGTCGGAGTAAATGGCTCGCTTTTCCTTCTTGACCGCAGGCGACGGTAACTCTTCGCGATTACGGTAACTGGGTCTATACACGATGTTCTCCTCACATTTCCCGACGCGAATCTTCCTGCTCGAATCGAGCGACTACTTGTTGCGCCTTCTCGACCATTTTTGAATAGATGAGAACAGGCAGACCGTTTTTATCTTTCTGGGCCGCAACGATTCTTATGGCTTGAAGCTCGGCCCGACGTTCTTCTGTTTTTGCGCGATCTTCCCGATTATTTCGGTAAGTGATTGGACCTCGGGAAACCAAATCTTCAAACTGAGCCTTGGCCTCTAAATTCTGCTGAATGAACTTGGGATGATTGACGCCGGTCAACGGGACTGTTTGCGTGTCAACGGCCTTGTTTGCTTCTAAGCGGTCGAACTCAGTCTTGATTTTTCCGTGTGGCGTTCTACCGGCAAGTACTTCGGCATCGCGTTTGCGCTTTTTCTCAAGTTCGATTTTGTCGCGGTCAGCTTGTACCTTGTCCGCTGCATCTTTTGCTTTTTGAGCGAGTTCTTGCTTGATAATTGCAGGTTCGTGACCCGGCATGTAACTAAGCGAGCGAAGGCTGATTTGGACGGCCTCGTCCAAGCTCCGTGGGTTAATCCCGCCCTTTGACCGGCAAATAGGGATGACTATATCGACGTTTCGTTGAGAATCGTCAAGCAGAAACTGGCTTGCACGAGCGTTTTGCCAATCAGAAATTGTCTTTAATTCTGTATCTGTTATAGGATGCATTTCATTCTCCTCTCAATCTGGAATTTACGGAATCTGCGCCGTACATTCTTATAAGTTTTTTCAATGACTCCCTGTCCATCCTCTTGATATAGGCGGGGTTTAGTTTTAGCATCTCTCCTTGGACCATGATTTTTGTTGGGAGTGTCGGGTACCCGGGGATTGGTCTGCTCTGCTTTACGATTTCTCGAAGCTCGCTCGTTGACTTGTTTTGCAAGTGCGTGACAGCCTCTACACGGCGCAGCTCTTCCCGTAATTGTTCCAAGGTCCAGAACGACAAGACTTTCTGGCGATTTCTGACAGAGAATCCGCCGTCGTCGATGTGCATGTGCTCAACAATTTGTTCGATGAGTTCGGCTTTTATGGTCTCGGGGGCTCCCAACGACAACCCTTGTACAAAAGATTCGTCGTCGAGAAGCCAAACAATGTTGCTAAGACTAACGTCCTGCGGGTCGCAAGCAATTTGACAGATACGAAAATTCGCCTCGATATCTCGAATGGCAAGGACACGGCCATCTAATTTGACCGGGAGTTGCAAGATTTTTTGCCACTCTTGTGCCTCGAAGGCCGTTCTCTCAAGAACTTCACCTTCTATTTCCATCTGGGCTTTTAATTCGCGCAATCTAAGTGACATTACAAACCTCTCTTGTTGACGGCTTCGATTCTGGCCTTAAACTTGTCGCCCGCCTTTCCGAAATATAGTTCCTTAAATTTGTCCCGTGGGATGGCGCGGATATCGGCCTTATTTTCCATCTTCGGGAACCAACTAGGAATTTCTGGTAGCGCGTCCTCGGCTGGGGTCGCTGCAACAGCCGGTGCTGGCGCAGCGCTCATGAATCTCACGCCTTTCGCCTTTAAATCCAAGAAAACTTTTTCAAGGTTGGCGAAGTTAAACTCCAAACCCAGCTCTTGCAATCGGTCGCCGATGAGTTTTGCCGAGCTTTCGGAAGCATCGTACTCGTGGCGATATTTCTTCATAAATTCATAAGAGACACGTGCCCCCTCAGTTTTTTCTTTTTCTTTCAACAACTCTTCTTCGGTCATTGCCATTGCTTCTCCTCGGCGTCTGGTGCCGTTAAATCTTGATAGATTTCAATTTCCCGTGCGTTGTAAAGAGTTCCGTCTAGATCGGGCGGTGCGACACGACAACGAATCAATCGCCCTTCGTGTAGCTCACCTTCGGTAACCACATCTTTTTGGTCGATGCGAATGACGGCGAAACCATCGCGTTTGAATTGTCGTGTGATTCGCGCAACGCCAGGACTGGCTACAATCGCATCAACAATCTCTGGCAGAGGCTCGGCTTCGGGCTCCACGACTTCCTCGGGCGCGGATGTTGGCTGCGTTGCCACCGCAATTTCAACTTCTGGCTCGGGCTCTCTCGGTACTGGAATTCTGGATTTCTGACGCTCTAAAGCTGGCCCATTCAAAATTGTCCACGCTGTGCCATTTGACCCCGTCACGATTTTCCAATCTCTTGTTTCTAAATCGACTTCGTAATCTACAAGTTGCACCCAACCACTTTTTATGTCGTATTCCCACATCAGAGGTCTCCAAATAGCAGCGGCAGCGCATCGGCGTTTAGGAACCGAAGGCTGCCGCAATCCGTCGCATGCAACGACGGAAGGTTAATGTTCTGTGACGATGCCCTTATAGAGAAGCTGCGGCACTTTGGTTTCGACTGTGGAGGTGTTGCTGATGTCTCGATTAATTTGCTCTCGGGTTTGCAAACCGGCTTCTAATAAAGCTCTGTTTTTCGCTTTCCGGTCCTCTGCGTCCTTGTGCTCTTTCCAATCCGCGTAATAACCGAACCCAGCCTTTTTCCATTCGGACTCTGGCAGCCCTACGACCGGCAAAGCTGCAATCTCCTCAGCGGTCAACGTCACTTCGGAGCCCGACACTGGAATCCAAGATGCCCAGTCAAACGGCTCATTCCTCTTGAAGCCAAGGTCGTCATCAAATTCACTGGTCGCTAATTGGACGAAGTGAAAGATTTCTCCCAAGGGTGCCGACGCATACCACGTTTTATGAATACGGAGAATGAAGTCGTTTATCGTTTCCGACGATGTGATATCCGGGCACTCGGTTCCAATCTGACGAAGAGCGTGGGCGAACAGTCGGCTCGTGTGAAAATATTCTTGAACGTTGTCGCAATCCACAAATGGGCGCGTCTCATGGACTTCGATGAGTCCCTTTGAGAGACGCTCCAAGTCAAACGATGCGGACCACTTTTTCTGCTCGTCGCCACTCTGAGTAGCACGGCTGCGATTTCTTCGAAGAGAATCCCTCTTCTTCTGCAACAGGTCGTCTATCTGCGCCTGTCGTGCTTCGTTCTTATCGTATTTCATAAATACTCCTAAAAATCTTAGTGGCGTCTGCCAATCCGTCTCGACATTGTGACGGTCGTGCTGCTCGCGCCACTGAGCCCCCGTCGAGTGCCCGACAGGGAAAATGAAAACGACGGCCCTCGGAAGAACCGTCGCTTGTTAAATTGCTTATGTTGGCTTACTCGACCCAGAGGATTGTCGGCTTACCACGAGCCGTCTTTTTCTTAGTGGAGAGTTTGAAACCGGCCTCAAGACAAATCTGGTCGCGTTCCTCTGTGCTCTTGTGCGAAAACAGCTCATAGACTTCTGTGGCCGTCAGTTCTGCGACGCCGTCAGTTCTGGCCTTTTTCAACATCGCCATCTTGAGTTTTTGTATATCTTCGGAACTGACTCTCTGCGTTAAGCCCATAGCCTGGGCTAGATACCATTCGACGCTCTGACGAGACCGATTCACAATCTCGACTGCCGCTTCAACATGCCGGTCTTCGAGTTGAACCTTCCATCCTTCCAAGCGGCGCTCATCGAGCTGGGCATAAAGATTAGCGACACGAGCGCAATTGGCTGCGGCGCGTGCTTGACTCTCGGCCAGGATAGAATCATCGTGTTCGGGCAACGAATGAAACCAATAATCGAACGCTTGCTGACCCGATGGGGCGTAATCTATAGCGGTCGGCTGGATGCTCTGATTCAAAGCAACCAATTTCTGAACCCGCAAAGCCCATGATATGAAATTTGGTCTATGCGTTGAACGACCGAGATTTTTGTCTTTGAAGGCGATGGACCATAGAAAACGATTCTGAGCCCCGTTGCTCCAGTCCATCATGGGCATGCATTGCTGCAACTCCTTTGGCGTAATTGTCCCGCAAAAGCCCAAGAGATAATTATCGGCTGTAGTGCTTTTCTTGCTCTCGCTACGGAAATTTTCAAGATGGTCCGCATCGTATGCCTTGCGAAGAAAGCCGCCAAGAGATGAGTCCTTGCGACCTTGAGCCACGAACGAGGTCACCATTTCTGTATTGAAGATAGCGACTCTCTTTTTATGCCCACCTTCGACCTTAAGTAGACCACCGCCGAGCATCCTTATAAGGCCCTCGCCGGAAGCCGGGTTTGAATGGACGTTTTGTTGCAACCATCCAGGGTCAACTAATTCGATAGCATCCTGGCAGGCGTGCCACGCTTGACCTTTACCATCGCTCGTACGGCCAATTGCTAACGAGAAGATAGAAGGAAAATGTCGGTCACTTCCGTAAGGCAGAAAGAAGGAATCGCCGAGAATCACACCAATGAGAGGCAACATTTCATACAACAGCATTTCCCGAGATGCAACGACAGTGGGATGTGCAATCTGAACGAAATCACCAAGGACCCCCCACAAACTCTTTTCAGTCAGCGGTAGAGGGAATTTGCCGTCAAGAGTCTGGAGTTTTCTCAAGCTCTCCATTGTGGCTGCGATGACTGCACGCGGGTCGGCGGTCTGCAAACTCTGCTTACCTAATTCGAAGACCGAGGCGATTTTCTTTACCAGAGCGTCTTCAAGCGTTGGCGTTGGTAAATTCAAATCGGTCGGCCAAGGTGCGCCATACGCGAAAACGCCGGGCCCCGGATTCCCGTCTCTGCGGATACGGTCTTCTATTATTTGCTCGGCTTCGACTGGTAAATTCATGCGAAGCAATTTGCCAGTCTCCTCGGAATTATGAAAACGTTTTGGACGAAGCAAAGCAAACTGACTATGCTCTTCGTTCGTCGAATCAAAACGAACAAACAATTGCCATTTCTTTGATGGGACTTGTGGCGCTATCCGCTCGCCGCGAGCTACCTTCTCATCAAGGATTCTATTGGCTTGTTCCTGTTCCTGAACGTCTTGAGCGTCTTGTTGGGCCAGCCATTCATCGGCATCCTTCTGCCATGCGGTTCTGATGTCGGTCATGGCAACTCCTCTAACGCGATAGAAGGGTGCCATCCCATTTCGCATTCGGTGCCGTCAGCGAGATACCACTGAACGTAAACAAGCTCGGAAAGAAACTCAATATATTGATAGTCGAATTCCTTCGTTGGTTCAGTCGAGGCCGGATTAACATAGATGTCGTCCACGGGCGCGTAACCTTCGATTGGTTTCGGATTATGCTCATACTCGGCTGATGAAAGCGCTTCGTCGGCTATTTCTGACTTGATACGCAAATCGTTCAAGTTGTGTTCGTAACCATCGAACGGTTTTAGCTCGGCCTCGACAGTCGCTGGGTTGCCTAGAACGATTCCGTATTTACCTGGAGCCTCAAAATACTTGCCCTCGTGATAGTAGCCGAGGACATATTTCTTCTGACTATTGGTGTCAAGAACCAACTCCCCGTTCTCGTCAACTTCGATTTCCCGAACCTTTGTCCCTATTTTCATTGGCATGCTCTCATTTTTTTCGTGGAGGTGCTCGATTGCTGTCCGCGCCATGTTCTTGGCCCACTGTTCAGCTGATACTCCTATTTCCAATGGGTTATGCACCTGCTTACATCTCGGCGCAAAAATTAGCGTCATGCGTTCGAATTCACTCAAGGCTGTCGGCGATTTAGCTTTTTGCCGAGCGTAGTTAACCCAATCCTGGGCAATCTTTGCGACTCTGTCTGATGGGACCTTCTCGGACAACATGATCGCCGCTAAAATATCAGCGGTCTCACCAGCGATGGCGAGCTGCTCCAATCTGGTGTCAAGCTCCTGGGATGTCATCGAGCACCGCCGACGCTACTCTTTCCGGCCAACGCCTCAAGGGCAGCCTTTTCAACCTTTAGAGCGGCGAGCGAGCGAATCGTGACATTAACTGCCAACGGGCCACGAGTGTTTGCCTCTTCGTCAAAATAACAATGCGCTCCGACCTGCGGAATTCCGCTTTCGTCCTCGATGCGCTGAATTCGAGTGCAATGCACAAACCAACTACGACGAGTTCCATCTGGATTTCTATTGACGATAAATCCGAATCCGCGTACCTCGTCCCAATTTGAGAGAATTCCGAACTTCTGTTTCGATTCCATGTCGTTTTCCTTTTCTTAGCTCTTACTTACCATCGGGGGAGGAAGGCTTTTGAAGCGCGGCCTCTAACAGCTCAAGACCGGGCAGGCCATTTCGCAAACGGGCTAATGCCTCGTCGCGGTCATCAACACTGGCGGCGAAGACCTGGACTTGCCGTTGGCTGCCGGGAGCCAGCCCGAGCGTGATTTGGATTTTCGGTTGATTATCATTCGCCATAGGTTTCCCCCCTACTAGTAGGAGAATATGTGACAACCCCACCCTCGGGCGGTTTCCAAAAAGCCGGGTCAGCACGGTAAATGAATGATTCTCCATAGGCTTGCTGGATTCGGTCGGAAGCAGCTTGGATACGTTTGGCGAGATTGGTCTTATCTTTCTTCCGCCCCTCTTCCTTGGCTGCCGAGAGCTTGGACCTTCGCATCTTTTTCATAAAAACGTCACAGGCTTGACCGAACGGAGCATCCAGCGGCGCAAGTATCTTTATCTCATCCTGACCGTTCAAATGGACGACGCAGAAATAGTGGCCGGTGACTTTGCTCCATTCAGGGGCAGCCTTCTCTTTGCCTTTTCTACCGAATCGCTTCACCAGGGCAGCGGGAGTGACATCCAACCCGGTTTGAGCAATCGCCTCGGCTAAAGGGACGTTGCTCAAAGTCGTCAGATACTCGGCGGTTGCGGTTTTGAATTTCTCCAAGTCATAATCGGACTTTGGCATATCCAATTCTTCGGCTGACAAGCCGTCCGGGTTGAATTCGACCCGCCAACGGTGAAATAGTTCCTTGCGCTCCGAGACGACTTCGGTAGTTTGGCGGACACCGTCATTAATAATTCGCAAGCCTTCAAAAACATCACTGACATCTTCTTCGTCGTTCTCAGACCACTCTCGCTGTTGTTGTGCTCTCGCCGGAAGCTCTATCTCTTGCAAATCATATAGCCTGAGCTTTTCTTCCCACTCTCCTTTCAATTTCTCCAGTTCTATTTCTAATTCTCCAACCAGCCCACTGAATTCAGCGATACGAAAACGCCTATCCACTTTTAATGGTGGTAAGTTCTTCACGAATCGTTCCGTCAAGCAAGTACGGATGCGCTCGCCTGATTGAAAATCTGGGCATTTTGATTTCTTGATACGAAGTTGCCGCAAGAGACTCTCGCGCTCTGCTTGCGTTTGCCAGTCCTGCTCGTACATCTCAATGAGCGCTTTAACGAACTCGCGACTATTTTCGGTCTCCAGCCGAACGTCTTCCCGCGTACTTCCGAGACTCAGATAGCCGGGCTCCTGGCAGCGCAAGACGGACGGGATGTCGGTTAGCTTGGCGGCGTTATCAATATGATGAAAACTCAAACCCAGGCGGCGCTGATTTGGTGGAACATCCCATCGTTCACGGCGTACCGAATCGCTGATATAGAATCCCATCTCGTGCCACACGACTCCGGTTTGCGATGCTGGCGGAATGACAGACTTGGTGTGGGCTGGGTGACTCCACTCCGTTTTCGTACGCCACGGCCAAGCCTCAGTACCTTCTGTCTCGTCAAATCGCCACAACCTTTCGAAATCGGCGTCGGTCCATTCGCGATGTACGGGATGTTTGAATTCAGTTTTAGGAAAGCTGGGGGCGGGGGTGATGACCGTATCGGGCGGTGCCACAGTCTCTGACGCGCTAGAAAGATTGCGGAAAATGCCTTTAACAATCTTGGTTAGAAGACGTTCGTCAATATCTGGGAATGCCCTCTTGGATGCCTCAAGATAGCGGAGGCAAAAAGGAGTGCAACCCGCGTCAGTATTGGCGATTTCTAGTTCTTCGTTTTCGGTTTCTAGTTTCATTTCGTTTTCAATTTCCCCTTCCCCCGCCGACCAGATTGAAAGGCGGGTACTACCGTTGTTTTCCGTCAAAGGGCAAAAACTTAATCAAATCCCCGGTTTTGATGTCGAACAACCAATCGTGGATGATGCGAAGATGCAACTCTCCATCTTTGACACCGGCTTCTACGTTTGCGTGAGGCTCAGACTTAACAACGTTTGGGAGGGGGCTGGAATTTCCCAAATCACGCTGAATGAATGCCGACAACAGTGAGTTATCTGCGATACCTAATTGTTTAAGGGCTCTCAGCACTCGTTGGTGCACATCATCGCCTGGGCCGTCAGATTCAATGACAATGGGCAATTCTTCTGTTCTGAGATACTCGTAGTCCCTTTTATCTGACTTCGCGACTCCTCTAGGGTCCACCATTGTTATCCCTCTCTTCTCCACGAATGCCGCTCGTGGTCGGTTACTGGATGCTCTCCGGTCGCTGCTCAACCTCGTAATGCGCCAAAATTTCAGCTGCTGACTGCTCTAATAACTCCGCACGCAAAAGGCGCTGTTCGAGTTCGGGAAGCTCGCGAATCGAGGTGACGACGCTTTCCAATTGACCGAGCAAACTGGCGCAGATGCCGCAAGCGTGGGTCATGCTGCCTCCGCTGGTACAGCCTTTGCGAGCACCTTGCTAATGGTCGCAGGGGAAACACCATATTCTTTCGCAATAGCTTTTTGTGTGGCTCCTACGGCCATAATCTTCACGCGAGCGATGTCTTCTGTAGTGAACTTGCTTTTGCGCCCCCGTTTCCGTCCGCTTGGGGGCAAGCAAAGATGGGTATTCCTAAGGATGTACGCCCTGTCTAACGCCGCCGTTCTTTTCGGGTCGCTTGCGGGAGCTTGGTGCTTTACTGGCGTCAGCTTGTATTGCGCTTCAACTTTGACCCAATCCCATTCATCGCGAGGAACGATAATCGTTTTCTTGCCTGAGTCGTACTGCGCCATTTGACTATCATTAGGACCGATATCACCCGCACCAAAATATTGCACCCCATCCCAACCCCCGACCTCGTATGGTTCGGGGATGAAAGGACTCCATTTTGTCCATCCTTTATTAAATAAGAATTTGCCGTCCAACTTGCGGCGAATCACATAGAACATTTCCGATAGAATGGCTGGAGCCGTGGCGACCGGGGAGGGCGTCTTGGTCTTGGGGTCCGCTTTCTTGGCAGCGGCTGGCTTGCCTTTCGCCTTGTTTACAGCGTTCTGCAATGGCTCCCGAGGAACATCAAACTCTTTTGCCGCTGCCGCAACTGTTCGTTTTCCCGAGGGAACGGTTTCCGTAACATCGGGAATGGCGGTGAGTGATTCGCTCCCCTGTTTTAAGTTAGCCTTGCTGGTCTCGGCTGTTTGTTCCTGCCGTAGCAACACGATGCGGGCGACCATTGAAATCCGCTGTTCTTTAGTAAGGTTGCGCCTGCCGACTTGGTGTTCAAGTATCCAGAGTTTTACGGCTTCACGATCTTCGAAGCGCTCTAACCT